>ENA-UPTF01000565-UPTF01000565.1-marine-metagenome-genome-assembly--contig:-NODE-565-length-25533-cov-6.478669_pt1 | contig 25533 bp, 19 predicted proteins | sample MGYA00238166_ERZ767019 | MGnify/ENA primary metagenome ERZ767019 (study PRJEB28930, sample SAMN06266391) | marine metagenome | isolation source: Sea water from 250 m depth | place: Atlantic Ocean | study... | reverse complement strand
GGAGCGATGTATTGGCTATGACGGGAAAATTTATCATTGGAGGCATTGTGGTGAATCATATTTTGTCAGCGATTGATGCACTCTACTTGACAAAATTAGAAAAGGTCGAATCTATATCTTTGATGCCAACCATTTCACTTAACGGAATGGGATCCCTTTCTCTTAAGGTCGAATTTCACTTGTAAAAATGAATCCCATCACCCGACTTTGCCTATATATGGCATTTTCGGTTTCCGTTCTTTTATCCATGGAAATCGGAATTCTAACTCTTCATATTTTGATAGCAATTTCACTTCTTATTTTTGAAAGGGATCAATGGTCTGAATGGAAAAATCGCACCCGTCCATTCTGGAAATATTTCCCCTTAACTGGGCTCATTTTTTTTGTCATTTCATTCCTGGTCTCAGATCGTTCCATTTCTACCATTATTATGGATGTAACTCTTGCAACGCTTAGGTTGATTGTTATGGTAAGTGTTATGACAATTTATACTCTTAAATCCAGCTCACAGGATGTTATAACTGCAATCCGGAGTATATGGTTCAAGATGAATCTGAATTATCGATGGGCTGAAGATTTATTGCTCTTTTTTGACATTACGGTCCGTTTTTTTCCCACATTTAAAGAAGAATGGCGACAGTTGGAAAGATCCCAAAAAGCATTATCAATTTCAATATCCGAATCCTTTCTAAAAAAAGTGATTCAAGTTGCTCAATTTATTCCGGATTTTATCATTCTAAATCTTAATAAATCAGAATCAATCACTCGAGTTATGAAAATGCGTGGTTATGGAGAAAATCATTAGAATATTTGCACGACTCTGGACTATGGTATAGTAGGTTTTACGGAGACTATCCCTATAATCATATTTCTGCTGTAGATGGTGACATGTCCGCTGGTGGTGGCATGGAATATCCCAATATAACGGTTATCTCAAGGTCTGGCTCAGAGGATCTTCTTGAGTATGTTATCATGCATGAGGTGGGTCATAACTGGTTCTATGGAATGCTGGGGACTAACGAGCGTGACCACGCTTGGATGGATGAGGGTCTTAATGAGTATACTGGCATACGTTACTGGGAGAAAAAGTACGCAGATAGAGACAATAGGTTTGTTTTTATAGATGAGGTACAGAATAAATTGGGAATCGGGAAGAATGTGGACATGTCCTACTTCCAATACGCAGGATATTCTTCTGGTGCAACCAAAGATGATACGCAGCCACTAAGTATTTCCTCCGATGAAAACTATTTCTACAGAAACTATGGACAGAACTATTCCAAGGTTGCGGTAATGATGAGATACCTGCAGCAATATCTTGGAGAAGAAAAAATGGACATCATCATGCAGGATTATTTTAACTCTTGGAAATTCAGACACCCCGGCCCAGAGGATTTCATTTCCTTTTTTAATAAACACTTGGGTGAAAACATAGACTGGTTTTTCGATAATATGATCGACAGCACTACCTACATTGACTATGCGGTTTCGAAAAAAGGTGGCAACTATCAGCTTGAAAATTTGGGAACTTTCAACTCAGCGGTTGAGCTTGCTTTCTATGATAAAAATAATGATGAAATAAAGAGGACATGGATGAGGCCAACAGAAAAAATATCTGTTTTAGATGTCCCAGATAATTGTCGTAAGGTTGTTATTGATCCTGACCAGTATATGCCGGACACAGACAGAACAAATAACACTACAAAAAGAGGCATAAAGACTCATATTATATTTGATAAGCCTAGATACTATGACATTGATCTAAATATTTTACCCTGGCCGCCTACTTCTAATGCTTATGATGGAAACTCGAATGGACTTTACATTAGATACGGTGGTGGTGGAGGCTTTGGCGGAAAGAGCATTGAGACTTGGATTCTATATGGTGATAAGACAAAAAGATTAAATGGGATTTTATGGCTCAAAAAGGAAATTGATAACCTCTGGTCTCTAAGCTCAGGAAGATTTGAATCACTAATAGAATCACGAAGTGGCCATGATGGAATAAGTTTTAGTTTTATCGGAAACAAAAACAAAAGGACTCGTACAATTTTTGAACAAACAACCATAAAGCTTGATGTTTATTATCACAACATTAAAGATATTGCAGCATTCAATCCCGCTCTATATGATATAGGAGAGTTTGGTATTGCCAAAATTGGAATTTCAAAATATTGGAAACCAAACCTATTTAGCTCATACAGTATCGGCTCGCAAGTTCACTTAGGTTCTGAGTTTGCTAAGTTGAACTTAAAATCGACAGCAAATAAAAGATTCTCAAAAAAAATTAAGACCTCAGTAAAAATAAATGCTGGTACTTTTTTAGTGTCCGAAAATATCCTAAAGCAATATAGGTATTATCTTAGTGGATCTATCGTGCCTGACTTTCAGAACTATGTCTGGGACAGGACCGAGGAAAATAGTCTTAGCATTATAAAAGGTTTTTACCATGGGGGTGGCATCAGAGGAATAAACATTGACGATCCATATGTGTTTTCTGACGATAACATATTTACCATAAGAGTTGACCAGACTGTACCAAAAATCCCAGGAGAATTATTTTTTGACTATGCTACTGGTAAAAGCCTTCCAGAAAAACACTATATGGCTAGCGGAATTAAGCTTGGACCAGTTATTATACCATTGTATCAGAGTTGGGAGCAGGAGCATAAATTCCCGAATGACCTGAATTGGATAAAAGAAAGAATCAGGTTTGTCTGGTTTTTATCTAGTGCAGGTTAGTTATAATAACCTTCTTTTCTGTGTTTCTAATTCTGTATATATTTAGATCAAATGATAGAAAAGAATTATAAAGAGAAGCCTAGAGATATCCTAAAAAGAAAGATGGTTACTGATAGAATATTAAAAAGAGTTGAAAAAGGCTTTCAGGTATTTCTCAAGTCTCCCTTTAGCGAAAAAAAGAATTAACCTCCAACAAAGTGAGATCAATACTAACGGTTTTTTCCTTTTTTTATTTTATAAACTTTGCATGGGCCCAGGCAGAATATCATACAATAAATGTTGGTGGATTTGGAGTTACAACTAGAGAATACTATCTCTACGTCCCCAATGAGGTAGACCATAACACTCCTCTTGTTTTTGTTTTCCATGGGTACTCGGGATCTGCTAGTGGAATCATGGACTACTCTGGGTTCAATGAGCTAGCTGAGCAGCATAATTTTATTGCCTGTTACCCTCAGGGAACGATCGATGATGATGGCAATTCTTTTTTTAATGTCGGATATTCTTTTCATACTTTTTCTGGGGTAGATGATGTACAATTTATTCGGATACTTCGAGCACAAATAATACAAGAGTATCACCTAACCACGTATAATACTTTCAGCACGGGTATGTCCAATGGAGGTGATATGAGCTATCTATTGGCCTGCCAGGCATCAGACATCATTCAAGCTGTTGCTCCTGTAGCGGGATGCATGATGGAGTGGATATATGACAGCTGCAACCCTGAATACCCTAGACCCGTTTTTGAGATTCATGGTACAGATGATTATGTGACATGGTGGGAAGGTGACTATAATGACGCTGGAGGATGGGGTAACTATATGGGAGTGTTGCCAACATTCAGTTTCTGGGCCACTGAAAATAGTTGTATGAATTTTGAGAGCAATGTACTTCCAGATCTAAACCAGTCTGATGGCAGCTATATAATTAGTGATAAATATACAGAGGGACTAGGTGGGAATGAGGTCTGGCTTTATAAGGTGATTAATGGTGGACATGATTGGCCAGGTTCTTACGGGAACATGGACATAAACTCTAGCGAGGAAATAATTAACTTTTTTGATCTGTTCAAGGTTCTCGCAACAATAGGAGACACGGACTTTAATGGTCAATCTAATATCGCAGACTTACTATATATATCAGACCAGGTTATTGATCAGAGCACCTATAGTGTGATATCTGATATTAATGAAGATGGTGTTGTTGATGACATAGATCTTTCTCAGCTTGCACAATCAATTATTGGATATTGAACGTCTTAGAAATAATATGAGAAAAAAACAAAAACTAAGCAGTCTATTAAGCGTGGTATTGCTAGTCGCTTTAATTTTTATCTCAAGTTTTATTGCGTCTATGATCCAGAGCTCTAGAGGTCGAGTTGATATTCGTACAATAAAATTTCCGACCCAGAATGGTCAACTATTGGTAGCGGATCTATTCAAGCCGAAAACGGCAACAAGAGAAACCCCAGCACCTCTTGTAATTGTCATACCTGGTTTCCAGCGCTCAAAAGAGACTTTGTCAAATATTTCTATCGAACTATCTCGCAGAGGGATAGTGGTCATCGCGATTGATCCATATGCTCAAGGCTTTTCCAGCGCATCCATGAGCAAGACATCCGCATCCTCTGAAGGCTATGGAATGTTTGCTATAGTTGACTATATCTATAATACCACGAACCTGAACTATATAGATAAAAGCAGGATCGCAGCAACAGGACACTCTGCAGGCGGACTTGCGGCAGTTCGCGGGGCACAGTATTTTGGAAAAGAAGCAATATCCAGAAAGACAAAAAGTAAGCTCCACTCTGTCTATATATCTGGAATGCTCTATCGAGGACTAGAAGAAAAAAATCTAACATTTATTAGGTCGAACACAGGGCTCAGCTATGCCTTTCATGATGAGGGAGCATTTCGAAATATCAATGGTAACGGTGACATGCGCTATGCGCCAGAGGCAATTGGTCTGGTTAATTCTGGACTAAACCTGAAAGATAAAATTAATGATTCATTGTCAATCGGAAGATACTACGGGGCGCTAGAAGACAGGACCCTAAGGGTTGTTCACAATGAAAAAGTTTTGCATCCCTTTCAGCCGTATAGTTCAGAGGCCACCAAAAACCAGATCAATTTTTTTGATAAAGTTTTTTCACTAAAGACAGGTTTAAGCAGTAAAAATCAGGTCTGGCACTGGAAAGAATTGTTTACTTTTGTATCGCTCATATGTTCAATGCTCATGATTGTTCCTCTAACGAAATTGTTTCTGAGGACTAAGGTTTTTAGAACTATAAAAAAACCTATGGCTGATGCATTACCCAGGCCGAGCGGACAAGCGAAAACCGTATTCTGGGTGATGTTTTTCTTGACCGCGTTTATTGCCAGTGTGTCTTTTTTCCCCATGTCAAACCTGTCTCTCCGGCTGTTTACAGATGCATCAACAAGGGTTGCTACGTGGTTTTTTCCTCAGCGTATGAATAATGCTGTGATGCTCTGGGCTCTATTGAATGGTACTATCGGACTAGTAATTTTCTTTATTAGTAATAAGTTTTTTCATAATTCTGATAACAAAATCATTATCGAACGAATGATGTCTTTATCAAAAATGGAAATAGGGAAAACCATTATCCTTTCGCTGTTAGTATTTTTATCTTATTTCGGCATACTTTTTTTGGTCTATTATATCTTTCACGTAGACTACAGGATTCTATTTATTGGTGTCCGTACGTTCCAGCCAGATATTCTGATTGTCTGGCTAATGTATGTACCAATATTTTTCATCTTTTTCTTATCAAATTCACTGAGAGTAAATGGCTCAATATTTTATAAGGGATTAGGCGAGGCCAGGGGAATGTTATTCTCTGGTGTTGCAACTACCTTGGGGCTAATTATTATTCTGTTGATCCAGTACTTCTGTTTTTTATTTACGGGGGAAATATACTGGGTGGAGACAAATCTTCAGTGGCTCTACGTAAACCTACTTTTTGGTGTTGTCCCAATGATCTTTATCCTTCCAATTTTCAACCGATATTTTTTCAAGATGACTGGAAGGGTCTACCTTGGACCAATGGTAACGTGTTTTATTTTCATAATGATACTGTCATCAAACACGGTCTGTTACGTTCCAATTTAAAAGTAGTCCAAGCTGTTTAAAAATAACCTTTTATTGTTTCAGTTATAGACGTAATCATTTTTTCACTTATTGAATAACCTATAAACAATCCAAAATCTAGCCAGCCTGTGCCATGATTTTCATCTGTCTGGATTATATTTGTTCTAATGGAATATTTTATTTTTAAAGGTGAGTCACCTGATAATTTTTGTGGTAATTCCAAGCCTAACAACACACCTTTTTTATAATGAAATTTGCCAGACATGATTGAAAACTCTGGCCTAAACCACCCGGTTTTTGTTTTAAATAAATTAAAAGGTAACTTGAGTCCTCCAAGAACTGCATTGCCACCAAATCCACCAAGTATTTTATTTTTTTCTTTGTCAGAATATGTAAAAACATAGGTTCTATATTCAAACACTAAGGAAGGACTTAGCTTACCAATATCAATCGATAAAGGTGTCTCTAGTTTAAATCCACTGATATTAATATTATCATAATCAGAGGTCATTTTTAATCTCATGACTGGAGAAGAAAAATAGACTCCAGGTAAATAGGCTTTTTGTTTAGGTACTCTCTTTTTTGGATTAGCTTTTCTTTTTTTTCTATTGGCTTGATTTATTTTTGATTTGGATGGTTTTTTCTTTTTCCTTTTTAGTTTATACTTTGAGCACTCTTCTTCTTTTTTGATAAAGTAGTTATACTCTCTATCAGACATATCATCCAGATCCATTTTACTCAAGGAAAGGAATCGTTTATTTTTACAAGGGTTAGAATTTTGTCCCAATGCTATTGAAAATAAAATTAATAGCATAGCTATATGATAGTTTGTATTGATAATTTTTTGTACCAAATCTATTTTTTGTTATTAGTTGATAATATTTACTAATATTACATAAGGAAATTAAAATTCTTTTATGAAAAATTATATATTATGATTACAATTTTATCCCCAGCGAAAAAACTATCTCCTGAGTGTAGTGTTAATGGTTCGGCATACACCCATCCAATATTTTTAGATCAATCAGAAAATCTGATTGAGATACTAAGATCATTCGACCCAATAGGATTACAGTCTCTAATGGGAATCAGCCAAAATCTTTCAGAGTTAAACTGGGAAAGATTTCAGTCTTGGACCTCAAATTTTTCGCCTGATATCGCCAGGCAGGCGGTATACTCATTCAAAGGAGACACATACACCGGGCTTGATGCTGACACTCTATCCGAAAAAGATATCATCTTTGCGCAGGATAAGGTGCGTATACTCTCTGGGCTTTATGGAGTACTCAAGCCGCTTGATTTAATGTTGCCATACAGGCTGGAGATGGGTACAAGGCTCGATAATAAAAAAGGGAAAAATTTATACGAGTTTTGGGGTGATAGTCTTTCAGCATCTATTTCTCAAGAGCTTGAGGATCATAAAGATATGACAGTAATAAATTGCGCTTCCAATGAGTATTTTAAGTCCATTAAAAATAGCTCACTCAATGCCAATATTGTTACCCCTGAGTTCAAGGAAATAAAGAATAGTAAAACCAGGATGATATCATTTTTTGCTAAAAAAGCCCGGGGTATGATGGCTAGGTTTATTGTTGAAAACAGGATTGAGGATGCAGAACAGATTCTTGATTTTAATATGGCTGGTTACAAATATGATCCTTCATTATCAGAAGATACCAGACCTGTTTTTACTCGAGCGCAGCCCTAGAGTATTTATTTTCTCTCTCTCTCTTAATAAACATCTAAAAACTTTCTTTTTTATAGTTTTTCTTAGTGGTCAGTCTTTTGCTAATAATATTAGCGTTGAAGACACTTTAATTATTCATCCTATTAGTTTTAGCACGCCTAGTCCTGAAGGCTGGGTCGCACAGTATAAGGCAACGATTGATTTTCCCGATGAGGAGTGGTCATGGAGAAAAATATTGATGGTGCAAACGCTTAAGTGCGATCCATCGACCAAAGGAGATAAGTATGACTGTGGAGAGTGGGACTATATCTGGGATGCGCTTCTCCATGTCCCAAAAGAAGATACGACTGAGGTATTTAAGCTGGGAAGCTTTGTGACTCCATATGGAAAGAGGCTAGTAATGGGTGGTGTAAGTGGTTGGCAGTGGACCTATGATATAACAGACTATGCCCCACTTTTAAAAGGCAAGAGGGACTTACATATCGGTAACAACCAAGAACTATTAGACCTAAAATTTTATTTTATTAGTGGAACACCATACAGAAATCAGATGTCTGTAAAAAATATTTACCCTCTCGGAGAATATGATGGTCACTATGGCTATACATATAAATACGGTGATATATCAAATAACAATGTGTTAAACACAAAACAAATTGATCTCGACCCACTTGCATCTGGATTTAGCATAAAAGCTATTATCTCAGGTCACGGACATGAGGGACCAAAATATTGTTGTGAGTGGGTAAATAAGTCTCACTCTTATGTCATTAATGGTCTTAAAGAGTTCACCTGGAACGTTTGGAAAGACTGTGGAAATAATCCAATCTACCCGCAGGGCGGAACCTGGCCATATGATAGGGCCGGATGGTGTCCGGGGACAAAAGTAGACGAATATGTTTTTGAGCTTACTGATCTGGTTAACCCTGGCCAGACCATTTCTATTGATTATGAGATTGAAAAAATGATCGATGAGAAAGAGACCAAAGGAATCTACAGGATGAGCCACCAGTTATTTTCATTTGGCCCACCAAATTTTAAGCGAAACCTAGAAATAGTAGATATTGTTAACCCAAGTTCAAGAGACCAATATTCAAGGATTAATCCCACACTATCTAGTCCGAGAGTTATTGTGAAGAATATTGGTTCAGAAGAAGTTCGCAGAATAAAATTTATTTATGGTCTCGAATCAGGAAAAAGAGCAATCTTTAGGTGGCGAGGGAGTATAAAGTTCCTTGAAAAATTAACAATTGATCTACCTATAAACGATTGGTCTGGTCTGAACGTGGATCAAAGGTTTTTTATCCAGGCATTTTCTTTAAATGGACGAGAGGATGAGAGCCCAGCAGATAATATACTATTTACTCAGGTTAGAATACCCCGAACTCTACCGAGTGAATTTTTAATAAAATTAACAACAAACAATCTTGATAGAGCAAAGCAAAACACGTACGAGATTAGAGACTATTATGGAAACATATTTTATTCTGAATATCAGTTTTTAGACACTACAGCCTACGACATTAAGATTGGCCTAGATCCGGGGCTTTATCAGTTTATTTTTTCAGACGCTAATGAGGATGGTATAGACCGGCTCTGGTGGCAGCAAAAAGATTCTGTTGGCGTAAGTGGAAAACTAGGTCTATATAATCTAGACCAGAGTGCGATCCAAGAATTTACTCCAGACTTTGGGCAAGAGATTCGTATGGATTTTATAGTTGGTCCAATTCCATAGTGACATAAATAAAATACAATTAAATTCAGAGTCTAACGCAGCCTTTCAGACACACTATTAAACCCGTTGTATAGCTGGTGATGTTTTCTAGACTGATTTAGTAGTAATTATAAAAACAGTCGAGAAAATATAACAATGCAAAACTTTTTAGAAATAAAACTTAAAAAAGATATAACAAAATCTCTTAATGAGCTTGGCTTTATTACCCCTACGCCGATCCAGTCAAAGACAATACCACTTCTGATGGACTCGGACCAAGATCTTATTGGTGCTGCACAGACAGGCACCGGAAAAACAGCGGCCTTTGGGATACCATCAATCCATCTGGCAGATGTGTCAAATAAAATCCCGCAGACACTTATTCTATGTCCTACTAGAGAACTTTGTATGCAGATCACAAATGATCTAAAAAAATATGCAAAATACTTAAACAAGATACAAATCGTACCTGTCTATGGCGGGGCCAGCATGGAAACCCAGATAAGGGCTTTGAATAAAGGGCCACATATTGTTATTGGTACCCCTGGCCGGACAAAAGACATGATCAAAAGAAAGAAACTTTTGCTAGCAAGTCTTGATAGGATTGTTCTTGATGAGGCAGATGAGATGCTTTCAATGGGATTCAAAGAAGATCTAGACTTTATTCTTTCAAAAGCACCAGGACAAGTACAGAAATTGCTTTTCTCGGCAACAATGCCAAAAAAAGTAACCACTATCATAAAAGAGTACATGAACAATCCAGTCACCATAGCCGTTGACCCAATAAATACAGCAGCAATAAATGTGGCCCATCGGTATCATATGGTTCAGGCCAAGGATAGGTATGAGGTTGTCAAACGTATTGCAGATATTAATCCAAATATTTATGGAATAGTATTTTGTAGAACACGCAGAGAAACAAAAGATATTTCAAACAGGTTAATGGTAGACGGGTATAATGCTGATGCTTTGCATGGAGACTTGTCTCAATCGCAACGTGATGAAGTAATGAACAGATTCAGAAAAGCCCAGTTACAATTATTGGTTGCCACAGACGTTGCCGCTCGAGGCCTTGATGTAAACAACTTATCGCACATTATAAATTATAATTTACCAGATGATCCAGAGATCTACACACATAGGAGCGGCAGGACAGGAAGGGCTGGAAAAAAAGGAATATCCATTGCTATAATCCACTCAAGAGAGGTAAGAAGACTAAAAGAAATTGAAAAAATATCAGGAATAAAGTTTTCAAAAGAGCTCGTTCCAACGGGCGATGACATATGCAAGAAACAGTTATATGCTCTGATAGACAAAATAAAAAATATTGAGGTGGACAATGAAAAAATAGAGCCATTTTTATCTTCGATCAATGAGAAGCTTGAGGGACTTGACAGGGATCAGTTAATAAAACATTTTGTTTCTGCCGAGTTCAATAGATTTATTTCTTATTACAAAAATGCCAGAGATATTAATATTCTTTCGGGCAATAAATCGTCTAGATCTAAGAGAGATAGGAAAACTGGCGGCCGGCGAGGCGGTGTAAGAAATAATTTTACACGGTTCTATATTAATATTGGGACGAAGCACAGGCTTAATCCTTTAAAACTAATTAGTTTTATTAATGAAAGCTTAAATTCTAGCGATCACGAAATAGGAAAAATAGAGATACTGAAGACATTTTCTTTTTTTGAGATCGACTCATCGGTTTCACTAAAACTGATAGAAACCTTAAAAGGGACAAAATTTAACCGTGTAAATGTTAAGGCTGAGATATCGAGAGAAAAGTCTGCACCATCAAACTCTAAAATGAAAAAGGATAATCGACGGAAAGGAAGATCAAAGAAAAATAGATGGAGAGGGCCCGCTGGATCTAGGAAAAAAAATCGCAGAAAAAACAATGGTAGAAATTAATACATCAGAACCAGTACTTGTCACCGGTGCAACAGGATACGTTGCAGGATGGATAGTAAAAGGTTTGTTAGAAAAAGGCATAACGGTTTATGCTGCAATAAGAGATGTTGATGATGAAAATAAAAGACAGCATTTGGATAAGATTGCTAATGAGTCAAACGGAAATATAAAATATTTTGAAACAGATTTGCTTGAGCCTGGATCTTACAAAGAGGCAATGGAACATTGTGAATTGGTTTTTCACACAGCATCTCCGTTCTTTTTAGACTCAAAAGATGCTCAAAAAGAGCTCATTGATCCTGCGTTTGAAGGCACGAGAAATGTACTTGATTCTGTGAATAAGACACCCAGCGTCAAGCGAGTGGTATTAACAAGCAGTGTCGCAGCAATTTATGGTGACACCATTGACAGTAAGAACATTCCTGATGGTATTTTTGATGAGAGCGTGTGGAACACATCATCGACCCCGACCCAGAGCGAGTACAGCTATTCTAAAACTGTTGCCGAAAAAGAAGCCTGGAAAATTTGCGGTGAACAAAACAGGTGGGATCTGGTAGTAATAAACCCGTCACTGGTTCTTGGACCAGCGCTGAATCCACATTCTGAGTTTGAGAGTAAGAAATTTATGCTTCAGATGGGCAATGGTGACCTGAAAAGTGGGGTCCCAGATATAAAGCTGGGAATCGTCGATGTAAGAAATGTAGGTGAGGCACACTTGAATGCTGGTTACAATCCTGTTGCAAGTGGACGGTATATCATCTCATCTGATAGTATGGATTTTCTAACTATTGGCAAACATTTGCTAGAAAAGTTTGGAAACAAGTATCCCATACCCAAAAGAGTAGCTCCAAAATTTCTAGTATGGTTGATAGCTCCTATGATTGGTATAAAACGAAATTTTGTTAGTAGAAATGTTGGATATGCAGTTCACTTTAATAACGCAAAAAGCAAAAAAGAATTAGCAATCGATTATATTCCTGTAAAAGACACAGTTATTGATTTTTTTCAGCAGTTTATTGATGAAAAATTTATCTAAAACTAATCCTATCCATTAAATCATTTATAAAATAAATGTTTATTAACTCGCACATAGCCTCTGGATATATCGCCTCAAGGTTTGACACCGATGATAAGAAGTGGATATTTCTTTGGATGTTTGCTTCTATCATACCAGATATTGACGGCCTCTGGTCTAAAACAGTGGTAGACCACCACAGCATTTTGCACACGCCATTTTTTTGGATCATTGTTTGTGGAGTTGGATGGTTCATTGGCCATGTAAGAGTTGATGGTGATATTAAGAGAGTCTTTTTAATAATTTTTCTTGGAAGCTTATTACATCTTTGTACCGATTATATCACCGCAAGGACTGTTGGTATAAAGTGGCTTTTCCCGTATAACACTGTTGATTATTATTTATTTACGATTACTCCTGAAAAAGGGAATATCTCTATTTGGGAGATGCTTGTTCCACCATACGTAACGTTTTACATGGAAAATAAAATCCTGACTATATTTGAGGCGTTAATTAACGTAATCGCTCTAATACTGTATTTTTTTATCTATAATAAAACCGATTAGAAATTTAATCTTATATAAAAAATTATGAGATAGTTATTAACAATTTCTGCTAAAAAAAATCATAGGTAAATTTGAATATACATGAGCTTTAAAAAAGAATATTTCACGTTATTTTTATTCACATTTATCATTTATTCTTGTGATGAAAATAAGCATGTCAAATCTTATAGGTTGCCAAAGACGAATTTTAATATATCAAAAAATGAAGCTCCAAAAGATATACGAAAAAATGTTAATGGTATAAGCTGGGACCTTCCACAAACCTGGGTCCCATCTGATGGGCACTCTATGCGTTTGGCGAGTTTTGATGTTCCCTATTCAAATGGTGTCGGAGACTTATCTATTGTCTCACTGAGTGGTGAGAGTGGTGGACTCGTAGCGAATGTAAATCGGTGGCGTAGGCAAATTGATTTAGAATCGATTGATGAGGAAGAGATATTGTCTTCAGCAGTAAATGGTAATAGCAGAATAGGCCCATTCAGGTTATTTAGATTGGTCAATGATTCTAATAAAGGGAAGGCTATTTTAGCGGCTGTCTTACCAAGCGGTGGAAAAACATTTTTTATTAAGCTTACTGCTAGCCAGCAAGGAATTAGCGAACTAAGGTTCGCTTTCTTAGAGTTCTGCTCTTCAATAGGAGAGGCTAAATAATGAAGAGAGAGATCATTAAAATTTTAAGCAGCCCGAAGCTTTTTGTGTATTGCTTAGTCTGGTTGATGGTGTTAGTAGTCGTCGGGACTGTTTCACAGCGTGATATAGGATTATTTGCATCTCAGCAGCGATATTTTTCATCCTATATTTTCTTATTTGGTCCGATTCCACTACCTGGTGGAAGAATAGTCTTAGCGCTTATGCTCACAAACCTTATTACAATGCTGTTTAAACAAAACCTCTGGAAAATGAAAAAGATTGGAGTCCTCATTGTTCATCTAGGTGGAATCATGCTTCTTGTTGGAGCAGGTTTAACCGCAATATTTAGTTCAGAAGGAAGTATGGTTATTGAAGAAGGTTCAAGATCAAATACTGTGGATGATTATCACGCTACGGAGCTTGCAATTATTAATATCTCTGAACAAGGCTATGATGAATATACAGTGTTTGATCAGCCTCTTTTTGTTAATGGAAATAATCTTAGGCATGAGAACTTAGATTTTGATATAACAATACTAGAATACATGGACAATTCCACCCTTGAGAACAGGATTGCAGATTCTGATATTCAGTATAGAGGAATGCTGAAAAATTTTTCTCTAAAAGAAATACCTAGGGATAAGGATGATATGAAAAATCGTCCTGGTATTATTTTTCAAGTTTCTGGAAGCTTTACGGATAGTGATGGTATCTATGGTCTAATTTTTGGTCAGTCTATTCCAGCGAAATTGAATATTGATGAAAAACGATACATAATGTCCCTACAGAAAAAGAAAACATATCTTCCTTTTGCTATAGAACTTCTAGACTTTAAAAAGGTAATGCATCCAGGCACTCAGGTAGCAAAGAGTTATAGCTCAAGAATAAATCTTATTGAAAATAATGTTCCTAGATCAGTCCTTATTGAGATGAACAAGCCACTCAGACACAAAGGCTACACCTTCTACCAGGCCTCATTTATTGAAGGGTTAGATAATGAGGCCACAGTCTTGGCTGCGGTTCATAACTATGGCAGACTTTTTCCTTATATCTCAAGTATTATTATGTCGATAGGTTTACTTCTCCATATACTTACTAATCTTCCATCTCTTTTGAAGAAAAACAAAAAATGAAGAAATCCTTTACCTTCGCCCTCGCTTTTTTATCGATTATATTTTTTGATTATAAAGGTTTAAATGCAAAAGATCTATCTGAAAAAAATATACCAATTCAAGAGCAGGGTAGAATAAAACCATTGGACACATATGCTAGAAATCAGGCTCTTGCATTTTATGGAAAAAGAAAAATTAAGCATGAAGAGATCTCTGCAATTGACTGGATGATTGACCTTTTTATTCACCCGGAGAAAGGTTTAGAACAAAAAATATTCAACATTCGAAGCCCGGATATTGTTAACGCACTTGATTTAGAGTGGACAAATAATTTCCACAAATACAGTTATAGTGAAATCTTTCCTGGTATACAAAACCAGTTACCTCTTATTAGTAATATTTTTGATAAGAAGGAAGAAGATAGAGACCTTTTCGAGAACCAGTTGGTGGAACTATATCAGAACATAATGAAATACAGACAGATAGCCTCAAGCCTTAGTTGCCTGCTGCCGATGTTTACTGTCTATGACCCTGAGACCGCTGAGAAGTTACATATTGAGCCAGGACAGTTTACAAGCTACGCACATATCATGAGCCACAGGGGCTCACTTTTTAATGTTTCTCAGAATATACTGACGAAGTCAGAAGAGAGCTGGACAGAGAACGAGAGGGAGGTCGCTCTATTACTTTATAATCTTCAGCAGACAAGTTTGGATGAATTTGCCCAAGCACTTAAGATTATTCCCCCAGCAAAGGATGATACTACTGGACTGTGGATATCACCGTGGGAACTATTAGATGGGAGGGAGATTGAGCCACATCAGGATAGAATTATGAAATCAATGGAAGCGTATCTAGTAGCCAGGTATGATAATAATTCTGGTGCTATGAGTGATGCGCTTAAATCATACAGAACTGGATTATTATCTTCTCCTGGTGATAGAGTGAAATTTTCTATACTTGAAAAAGAGACATGGCTGAATAAAGCGAATCTTTTTACACTAAGTCTGGTTTTCTATTTGTTTGGATTTATTCTTTTAGGAATCAGCTGGATGGTCCAGCCAATCCTACTTAAGAATGTTGCCTATGGCTCCCTGATATCAGGGTTTATGCTCCACACCTATGGGATCTATCTGAGGATGGTTATTATGAGCCGTCCGCCTATTTCTACTCTTTATGAGACCGTCATATTTGTTGGCTTTGTGATTGTATTGTTGTCAGTAGTAATTGAGTATCTTAGGAAAGATGGACTAGGCGTTTTTATTGGGTCAGTAAGCGGTTCAATGCTCCACTATGTTGGTTTTGGGTATGCTGCAGATGGTGACACGCTCGAGATGCTGGTGGCAGTTCTAAATTCAAATTTTTGGCTAGCGACCCATGTTACCACAATCATCCTGGGGTATGGAACATCACTCATGGCTGGATTAATTGGTCATTTGTATTTGATTGAAAAAATACGAGTGCCAAATAATAGTAAACGTTTAAAAAGCATATATGATAATATGTTTGGGGTTACACTAATTGCTCTCTTTTTTACTCTGTTTGGTACCATACTAGGGGGAATATGGGCGGACCAGTCCTGGGGAAGGTTCTGGGGCTGGGATCCAAAAGAAAATGGTGCACTACTTATTGTTTTATGGCAGCTGATGATGGTGCACATGCGTCTTAGCGGTTTAGCTAAGGCTGATAGATTTGCCCTTGGGATGGTGTTGAACAATATTGTTGTCATCATGGCCTGGTTTGGCGTGAACCTACTATCTATTGGCCTTCACAGTTATGGTTTTGCGAGCGGTATCGCTGTAAACATAGTGCTATTTACTGTTTTTGAGCTTGTTACTGGTTTTGGTACTTACTATTGGGCTAGATCAAAAGGCAAAAATATTAAGGCTAGTTTTTAATCTTTCTATCTCATTTGTATCTAACAGTATGATGTATAGCTGGTCTAATCAAATTAATTATGGTTCATGAAATGAAAAAAATATGTTTACTGATAATTGTATTTATTCATATGATTTATGGTCAAGACACATGCGAGTATTCAACTGCTGGTATTTTAACTGATATTAGTGAAGAGATTTATAACAGTGATGAATCAGTTAATGCATATAGTATTTTTTCTTGGACCTCAGATGATCTTAACAGAATCCTGTCTGGCAATGGTATCCCTAATCATGAGGTAGGTACTTTTCCTAATCCTAACAACCCTAATACTATAAGTGAACAAAATGTAAACCAAACATTTACCCTTTGCCCTGCATTAGTTTCTGAGACCGGCGTTCCTGTTGGTGGCCCTACAGGCGCTATAGCCTACGCAATTAATAGTGTAAAATTTGATCCAGCTACGGCCGGAAGATGTGATGATGATGGGGTATGTAGTCTAGCACAAGGACAAGGTCAATGGAATATAGAAGCCCTTGGACATGAAACATTTGACTTTGGAGATGATATGAACCATGCCCATGTGCAGCCCTCTGGCGAATATCATTACCACGGCATGCCAGAACTTCTGATGGATCTTTTGGGAGATGATTCGAGTATGACCCTTGTTGGGTGGGCATCAGATGGTTTTCCTGTGTACGCAAGATATGGCTTTTCCAATGCAAATGATTCAAGCAGTGAGGTTATATCTCTTCAGCCGAGTTGGAGACTAAAAACCGAGCCGGATGAAGGACGTCCAGATACACTAACTGCCCTTGAAGGTGGCCCGGGTCAGGGAACAAATAATCCAAATATTCCCATTCCAATGGGCGCTTTTACTCAAGATTTTGAATATGTAGAAGGTCACGGTGATCTAGATGAGTGTAATGGAAGAATTGGGGTAACTCCTGAATTTTCTGAGGCTATCTATTATTATATGGTCACTGACGATTTTCCATACTTCTCAAGATGCCTAAAAGGTGATATTGCTAGCGTTGGCGGCGGTGTACCCGATTGTGAGGACGTTCCTCCTGGTAATCCCTGCTGTGGAGATGGAGTCTGCGGAGGGCCTGAGACAGAGGACAATTGTCCAAGTGACTGTGGCACAGCCAGCGCTGCACCTGAGCTAGATAATTTTTCTCTTTCAGCTGACAGCGTAAACACAAGCACGACTGCGGTTACTGTTATCTACACACTCAGTGCAAGCGATCCTGACGACTATCTTCTAGATTATACGGTAAGACTGATTCTTAATGGCGGTCCTGTGAATGGTGGTGAGATTATGGAAGCCTCTGGTGATTTTAATAGTAACCTTTCCTCGTCCAATGTGTCCGGCGCATTTGTATTTCCTATAGGAACGACTGAGGGTCGGTGGAATGCCAGAGTATTGATCCATGATGAGAGCAATAACCTGACCAACTTGGGACCGAATGAATTGGCTGAGAAAAATTTTCAGAGTCACATAATCGTAGACAATACACTGCTTGGTAGCGAAAAGCTTAATACTCTACCAATGGAGTTTGCACTTTTGCCAAACTTTCCAAACCCGTTTAATCCTATTACCACGATTCGTTATGAACTCCCAGACCAAAAGCTTGTAAATATTTCTGTATATGATATGAGGGGAAATCTGATAAAGAATCTGCTAAAATTGACTCAAAGTCCCGGCCTGAAAACGATACGATGGGATGCGACTGATAGTCGTGGTAATATGGTCAGTGCTGGTGTATATTTTTACAAAATAAAGGCTGGTAGTTTCATTCAAACAAAAAAAATGATTCTATTAAAGTAAAGAAAATGGAATACAGAAGATTAGGAAAGTCTGGTCTGAGAGTCAGTGAGCTCTCTTATGGCTCGTGGGTTACCTTTTCGTTTCAGCTTGATAAGGCAAAAGCAAAAAAAACAATGAAACATGCCTATGACGCTGGAATAAATTTTTTTGATAATGCGGAGGTATATGCAGCCGGAGAGTCAGAAAAGATTATGGGTGCTGCTTTAACAGAGCTTGGTCTACAAAGAGATACCTACACTGTTTCAAGTAAAGTATTTTTTGGTGGTCAGCTGGTCACGCAGCGAGGGCTGAATGCAAAACATATCCGGGATGGTTGTGATGCCGCATTAAAAAGACTCAAGCTGGATTATTTAGATCTTTTTTTCTGTCATCGTCCTGACTTCCACACGCCGGTTGAGGAGACCGTTCGGGCGATGGATGTTTTAGTAAAACAGGGAAAAATTCTTTATTGGGGCACATCGGAGTGGCCCGCAGACAGAATCAGGGAGGCATACCTTATAGCCTATAAGTATGGACTTACACCACCCTCGATGGAGCAGCCTGAGTATAATATGTTTAACCGAATGAAGTTAGAAAAAGAGTACCTGGGCCTATTTGATTCTGAGGGTATGGGAACCACAATATGGTCACCACTAGCCTCTGGTGTTCTTACTGGTAAGTATAATAATGGGATACCAGATGGATCTAGAATGAGCCTTCCAGATTATAAATTTTTGAGAGATAAACTGGAATCAAAAGAGGGATCTGATAGGTTGAACAAAGTGAAACGACTGGGTAAAGTCGCTGATAAGCTTGGGATCTCACTGGCACAGCTAAGCCTGGCATGGTGCTTAAAAAATAAGAACGTAAGCACCGTAATACTTGGTGCGACCAACACAAAACAGTTAGATGAAAATCTAAAATCTATCGAATATAAAGATCTGCTGACTGATAGTGTTATGGGCAGAATAGAGAACATACTAAAGAATATGCCTACTCCTGATCAGGACATGCTATAATCTGTTGTCTGGGTCTATTCTTTTTTAAATATAATTAATTTTTCTCTTCCTGCTCTTGGTTCAATCGAATTTTCTGGAAATCTTTCTTCGACTATCTCCCATCCATGATTGAATAGTGTTTTTATTTCATGCTCTGATACTCCGAACGCTGGTCCACCCTCGCTTAGCTTTTTATCCAGCGGGTACCAGAGCCCGATAATTAATCCTCCAGGCTTTAACAGATTGTAAACAAGCCGATGGTATTTTTTTCTATTATCAGGGTCAATCGCACAGAAGCAGGTCTGTTCTATAATATAGTCAAACTGATTGTTATGCTTAGGAGTAAGAGAAAAAATATTTTCTTGAATCGTATTTATGTCTAGAGATAATTCAGAAGCTTTTTTATTTATGTATTTTATTGGCGAAGGCGCGAAGTCTACTGCGGTTACGCTAAATCCTTTTTGGCTGAACATAATAGCGTCATACCCGTGGCCACAGCCAAGTATGCATATCTTTGCTGGCTTCAGTTTTTTTGCCATATCTACAAAAAAAGGTGTGGGCCCACCGAGGTCCCATCCGGTGTCTCCATCAATATATATATTTTCCCACTCTTGAGACTTGTTTATGTCAAATTCTTTATCCATGATTATTATTTATTCAAAATTCTATACCAAGTCCTGCAACCGGAATGGTACTAAAATAAACTATTTTCCCAATATTTTTGTTAACCCGGCTATAGAAATAGGTTTCCACATTTTCTCTGTTATATGTGTTCCATATTTCAAAAAAGAAAATAAGGTTTGATCGTCTAAGATTATATCTTTTTTCGTAGTGAATAAAGAGTGAATGATAGTCTGGTGTTTTTTCATCGTTGAACTCATCCGGGTACAATATCTGTTCGTCAGCCTGAATGGATGCATTCAGATTGATTGGTGTATAGGGTCTCCCACCAAAGTATGACCATCTAACAGAAACTTCCCAGTCCGTATTTGGTCTGTAGCCACCAACAATATTAAAAATATAGCGATAGTTGTGGTTTCTGTTTCGTTTTATTCCGTTATAATCTGTGAACGTGGAATTAAATATTGATCCTCCTACAAGACCATAAAAGTTTTCAGCTTTCTTTTTTTGGATCAAAATTTCTAAGCCATCTGATAGCGCATTACCATCAGATACAATTCCATTATACATACGAAGCTCATCAAATAAAAATGTAGGATCAATGTGAAGCGTCGCATCAGGCAGTATGGGGCTATGATTATATTCTTTTTGATATGCAGATATAGAAAGTTTAGTGCTAGGTGTGATCATATGCTCAAGGCTCAGTGAACGCTGATAAGCGGTGACACTTTTTAATACTTTTGATACATCGTTTGCAATATAGATGCCCGGTGGATTCTGATGATATGCTCCAGAATTGAGTATCAGATTTGTTTTTCCTCTAATGAGCTCATAGTCAAGGTTGATCCTAGGAGACCAGAGATTTATTTTTTCATAATCATTCTGATCTAATCGCATTCCAGCCGATAGGATTAACCTTGAAAATAGACTCTGTTTAAGCGTTATAAATGCAGCATAGTTAGTGGTTGAGACAAGTCTATCAAACTGAATCTCATTTATAAAAATGCTGCTCTTTGGCAGCTTACGATAATAGTTGTAGTCTGTTTCATTGATCTCAGCATCAAAACCAAACTCCATTTTTGACTCTGGTCCTATTTTAAAATGATTTACTTGGCGTAGACTTCTCACATCCTTATTCTCGATAATATTAAAGACTGTGCTGTCTGAATTAATATTAATAAAGTGAGCGTCTGATTTTTTTATCGAATTGGATATACTTGTGTTTGAGTATGCCCTCTTGTTCCAGATATGTTTATAATTGATTCCTACTGTTGTTTGATTATTTTTTAATCGTCCGTATTCGGTTTCGCCGACTTCTATTGCGCCATCAGTGTCTCTCTCAAATAAACTTCCACCGTTGACGATAAGCAGTGAAAAAGTATTATAGATGTCCGGCCTAAACTCTAGTTTAGCCTGAAAATCATCATAGGAGGGCATTCCCCCGCTAGCATTTATTGCGTCTGCTATAATATCAAGATAACTCATTCGGTATGATGCAATGTAGGTTGATCGATCGCTAATTGGTCCCTCTACTAAATAACCGAGACCTCCCATGCCAAGTAGTCCATAGCCTTCGATCTTTTCTCTGTTTCCAGATCGATATGTAATGTCACCAAAACTTGAAAGCTTGTTACCATATTTAGAAGAAAACCCGTTACTAAAAAAGTCAAGATTCTCTACCATATCCGTATTGATCAGCCCAACGGGGCCATTCGATCTACCATCCGCTTGTTGAAAGTGGGAGACACTTGGAATGGGAATATTATCAATGATAAAACCATTTTCCGTGGGCCCGCCGCCTCTTACCATCATATCCTGACGGTTTTCTCCAACGCTTGCGACACTAGGAAGGGTGTTGATAATTCGGGTAATCTCCTGCCCGGAGCCGGGATATCGTCTCAATTCATCCCGGTTAAATGATACAACCTGATACTCGTTAACCATCGAACGTTCAAAGTAGGATTCTTCAACGATAATATCATCGATCTGGATGACCGAAGATTCGAGTATAATATTCAAAAAATCATAGCCATTTGGTCGCACCCATATGTCTGCCTTATTCTGAGTCTTGTAGCCCATATAGCTGGCCGTAACCGTGTAGTCCCCCATTAGTATATTGTCAATGGTAAAGTATCCTTCCTCGTCCGAGACTGTTCCGATAGTGGTAGACTTTATGGTTATGTTTGCACCTGCTAGAGGCAGCTGATTGTCAGCGTCTAAGACTCGGCCTTTTACAGTTCCTCTTGAATCAGGTTGACTAAAAAGAAAGCAGTTGAAAAGTAGAATAATAAAGAAATTTTTTATCATCACCGGTTTGTTTCTTTGGAGATATTTAAATAATAAAAAAAGTATAAAACATTTAAGCAAAAATTAACCTTCTAGAATTAAAATCTTGATAGTTTTTCACTACTAATTTCCAATTCCTAATTTTAGATTTGTTGATTACATTTATCCATATCTTTTATTAGTATTTGAGGAACAATAGACATCTAACATTGTTAGAATTATAAAATATTTTAGGAGTTATAATGAAAAAGATAAACGCTCTCATTTTACCAATAACCTTTTTGTTCTTGATCGCTGGATGTGCCAAGGATGAGCCCAGAGGAATATCTGATGCAGAACTGGTTCAGGCAATAATCGATGCAGAAGGAAAGGTTGAGGTTACCATGGAAAATCTTCCTACAGCCGCCAGAGGGACAATGGAAGAGAATTATCTTAACGATTATCTGCACCTATATTCTATGAAAGCATCAATGCTTGGCTACGAGGTCTCAATAGCCGGTCGCCCAGGAAACTCAGGCAAACGTGGTGAAGTATATTTTGATATTGATGGAAGAAAGCTCGACCCAAATGACTATGGTGATGATTATAAAGACTGGTATGGTGAAAGGGGTGGTTTTGACAGAGATGATTTTGGAGAGAAAAGAGGCTGGAAATGTTTTGAGATTGTTTATCCGATCACGATCATGATGCCAGATGGGTCTGCCTATACAATAGACAGTGAGGAAGACCCAGACATTGATGCAGTAAAAAATTATTATGAAGAGAATGAGGGAGCAGAAGAAAGACCTTCTATTGTTTTCCCAGTAAATATTATTGACAATGAGGGTGAGACAAAGACAATCAGCAGCGAAGAAGAGATGAAAGACGCCTACAGACAGTGCTCTGGGAGAGACAGAGACTGGGGTGCGAGAGAATGCTTTGAGCTCGTATTCCCGGTAACCTATCTCATGCCAGATGGGTCTACCTATGAAATCTCCAGCGAAGAGGATGACGCTGGCTGGGAAGAGCTGAAAGAATGGTATGATGCTAACCCTGATTCAGAAGAGAGACCCGAGCTGCAGTATCCGGTAGACATTATTTACGAAGAAGATCGAACGGTAACCATAAACAATGAAGAAGAGATGATCGCGGCCAAAGAGGAATGCCGTGAGATGTGGGCAGAGGACTCTGATGAGGAGGATGAAGACGAACAGGCGTGCTATGCTTTTGTTTATCCTATTTCCTATACAATGCCTGACGAGTCTACGATAGAAATATCTAGCGAAGAGGATGAATCAGGCTGGATGTCAATCAGAGAATACTATCAGGCGAATCCTTCGGAAGAGCAAGAGCCGACACTACAGTTTCCTGTAGATATTATTTTTGAGACAGAGGACGGTGATGTGACAATTACCATTAGCTCAGGCGAAGACCTTAACTCTTTTGAAGAAGAACGGTGTAGGCGTGAATAGATGAGATTCCTTATCAGAGAAAAAATAAAGAAGAATAAAATATAATGGAAAAACAAAAAAAGTTAATCGTTCTATTTATACTTCCTTTTCTAGTGTTTTCTCAGCAAAAATCCGGCCGTGCTAGAGTGGAGTTTGCTAGGGGCAAGATTGAGGGAATGGTGAGATCAGGTGAGATTACCCCGGAGCAGGGCCGTGAGCGTCTTGCTGGACTGGAAAGAAGAGTAGCAGCTGCAGGGCAACATGATAGAAATCCCGTAGCAAATAGTATAGAGGACGCATACAAAAAATATGGGATAGAAGATCTCAGTCGCATTAGATCAGCTCTATCCAAAAGAAGTATTCCATACGAGCAAATAGATTCTGTTCTCAGAGGAATACTGAGAATGATTCCTGCTGCAAAGAAAAGTGGAAAAGATTTTTCTATGGATCCAAGAATGAGAAGCTACTTTGGCGACCGTTTAGGACTTAATGAAGAACAGATCAAGACGATTGGTGGTATGGCCGCGAGGATAGCCAAAAGATCTAGATAAAATCCTCACAAATCATTATAAAGTAAGAACAAGTTTTTAAGTAATCTGGACCTCTCTTCTAGCCTATACAATTCATAAATTATTCGATAAGCTTTTAATATTTACATTTGATTGTTAATATTAAAATATTATTGTATTTGGGTATAATTTTTTGTAGGATTCGCGAGAGGATCTGGAACATAAATTTTTATTATTTATAGTTATAAACCAATAATCCCTTAATCTTATAAATTTTTAAGATATTTTAGTTAACCACCTAAATATTTTAGGTATTGATAATAAAAACCGAAAGAGGTTAGACATATGAAAAAATTACTACTAATTGTAATCTCAACAATCATTGTTCACTCGCTGTCCTTTTCTTTAGAGTTAACAGGAAAAGTAACGGACGCGACTACTGGAGAGCCCTTGCCCGGCGCTCAGGTATTTGTCAAGGGAACCTTTGTAGGTACCACTACAGATGTTGCTGGTGCTTACAGTCTGGAAGTTGAGGAAAATGCTACGGTTGTGGTCGCATATATTGGCTATAGAACCCAGGAAGAGACCGTCAGCGGTGTAGAAATAGATTTTTCAATGGAATCCGATGTTTTGGGCCAGGATGAGGTCGTTGTTACAGGATTAGTCAGCTCAGTAAAACGTAGAAATGCCGCAAATGCCGTGGCATCTGTTTCAGGAGATGATCTGGTCAATGCACCAACGCAGACAATAGACCAGGCGCTAAGTGGACAGTTTGCTGGTGTAAACATTCGTAGAAATACTGGCGCACCTGGTGGAGGTGTAAATGTAAACCTCCGTGGTCAGTCTACGCTTACAGGAAGCACCCAACCATTATATGTGATCGATGGTGTCATCCTTAATAATGATGCCAATCAATCAGGGATTGATGTTGTTACAGCAGCAACAGGTGCTGGTAGTTCAAGACCCCAGGGCCAGCCTACAAATCGTATTGGCGATATTAATCCTAATGATATTGAAAGTATTGAGGTATTAAAAGGAGCCAGCGCAGCTGCTATCTATGGAGCAAAGGCATCGAACGGCGTAGTGATAATTAAAACAAAACGAGGTCGAGGCGGAGAAACCAAGTTTAATTTTTCTACAAAAACTGGTACATCTGCTCTGCTAAAGACGATGGGACACCGTGTTTTTGAGACATATCAAGAGGCAGAAGATCAGTACGGTGCAGATGTAGCCTCACTAGGGAATGATGCTAGTGGTAACTGGGCAAACAATGATTTTGACTATGAAGAGATTCTCTATGGTGAAGAAGGGGCGCTGACTGAACATACTCTGAGTGCCACCGGAGGCGATGGGAGAACCCAGTTTTATGTTGGCGGACAGTATATGGATGAGGGTGGAATAATAAAGAACACCGGATACGAAAAATTCTCTGGAAGGCTCAATGTGGACCACCGCCTAAGCGACAAAGCAAAAGTCTCTATCGCGACTAATCTCGTTCGTTCTGAGGCTG
>ENA-UPTF01000564-UPTF01000564.1-marine-metagenome-genome-assembly--contig:-NODE-564-length-25566-cov-3.680960_pt1 | contig 25566 bp, 26 predicted proteins | sample MGYA00238166_ERZ767019 | MGnify/ENA primary metagenome ERZ767019 (study PRJEB28930, sample SAMN06266391) | marine metagenome | isolation source: Sea water from 250 m depth | place: Atlantic Ocean | study... | reverse complement strand
CAATTACGACAGTGCCGTCTTTTCGGCGGCCTATATGACTTGTTTGGAGATCACCTATTGCGAATCCGGCCGCGTGGAGTGCTGCCAGCGCTTCGCCGAGATGGATTGCAATTCCCAAAGTCTCTTCGGCAGGAAGAGTTCCTTTAGTGGACAGGTATTCTGCCAGATTCTCCTCGGGCAAAGATTCTGTGACAAGCCCGAACTGGTCCTCGAGGTCAATGGTGTCCAACACATGTAGCAACGCGGGGTGTTCGAGTCGGATCAGAGACCGGGCCTGTAGTTGAACTCGTTTTCCGATCTCGGTTCTAGGATCCAAAACCCTGATTGTGACCGGGCGGTCTAACGTCCGGTCCAATCCGGACCAAGATTCGATTGGGCCGATGCGGAAACGCTCGTCAATTCGGTATCTCTCATTACCATCGACCATTTTGTCGTAAAGGCCGGTCAGGTAGCTGTTTGGAACGCGACACCTATTGTGCCGATCCCCGCGTGAGCTCCGACTACTGGGCCAACTTCGCCAACTAATACTTCAACGCTTACAACAGACCTGACCTGTTCCAAGAAAGAATCCACGTCGTCGCAAGCAGCGTGAGTCACAAAAATTTGTTCGATTTGATCAGCGTTCTGTTCCACTACACCAACCAGATAACTGAGGGCCTTGCCCCTGGTGCGTTGTTTGCCCGCCGGCTCAACGACTCCGTTACGCACTTCGATCAGTGGTTTTATTGAAAGCATCGAACCGAGAAGAGACCCAGCAGCACCAATACGGCCTCCTTTACGCAGGTTCTCAAGAGTGTCCAAGGCAGCATGGACTTGTGTTCGATTAACGCTGTCACTTGCTATCGCGGCGACTTCCTCAATGTTGGCGCCTGAGTTGGCTGCAGACGCAGCCCCCATTACTACCGAACCAAGTCCTAGCGTTACCGTCCTGCTGTCGATGACTCTAACTTCAATCTCATCTTTAACTAATTGAGCCGCTTGTTGTGCGGCTTCAATAGTGGCGGAAAGCTCTCCGCTGAGAATTATCGCTACGACGCCAGTAGCCCCCTCGTTGGCTGCGTTTTGAAACTCTTCAACAAATGCTCCAGGCGAGGGAGCGGCCGTCGAAGGTAATTCATCAGAAGCCTGACATTTTTCCCAAAATTGGTCAGTCGTAAGTTCAACGCGGTCCACAAACTCGGTGTCTCCGAATCTAATTTTTAGGGGGACAATTTTGATGTTCATCTCACTGATGAGATTGTCGGGAAGATCACACGAGCTGTCAGTGACGATGTGAACTGAAGTCATAATGGTTTTCATCCTTTAACAATTTTAGTTTGGCTGAGTGGCTCGGAAGTTGGAAACTAGTCGTGAGAAGCTTGGGGTGCCCAAGATCGCCGAGGTCGCGAAATGAACTCCTAATATTGCCAGACCAATCAGAGATACTTGGACAAGCGGTTGCTCAATCCTAAGTTGTCGAAGAGCCAACGCCGCGCCGAAGGCAGATAAGGCGGGCAACAGATGTTTCCAGAGAGACGATTCCGTCAGTCGTTTAAGCCCCAAACCAGAAACGACGTGTTTGCGTAGCATCCAAAATTCGACCCAAGCTCCGATCGCTGACCCAAGAGCTAAGCCGACCGGACCTAGTCGCGCTGGGAGGTTTGAGGCGTTGCGGGTCAGCTCAGACAGTGGACCCCATACAAAAGTCCAATCCCCGAAACCGACCATGTTTTGGCCGAGAACCAATACCTGCTCGAATTGAAACATTAAAATCGCGCTAGCTATTAATGAAACGAGCACTCTTTTAACAGCTATCCGGGCGGGCGTCCTCGTATCACCTGAACTGAAACACACGCTTTGAAGTAGACGCGAGGACATCAGAGCCGGGAGCCCGAGGGAATAGGCGCCGAGCGTCAGCCCAATTACTGTCAAATCGTCGGGTGCTATCCGGATACGGAAGCCTCCGAGATTAAACAGAGCGTCCGCTATTTGGGGTCCAGCGGCGAGGTACAAGGCCAGAATTGGACCACCGAGCCACAGCATTTGAAGCAATCGTCGTGACAGTCGTTCGCTGATGGCTGCCACATCTTCGGAACGGCTTAGTTCTGGCAGCTCCGCAGCGACGATACTTGTTGCAATAAGAGCGACGGGTAGTAGGTACAACGTCTGGGCAGCTGCTAAAGACGACGCTGCGCCGAGAGACAACAGTGAAGCCAAGGCGAGGTCAATGAAAGATGAAAATTGTAAAGCCCCTCTTCCGAGAACTGCCGGTACAAACCTTTTGAGCACCAGAAGAGTGGAATCATCCTTCCAAAATAGGGTCATCCGAATCTGAGAATTTTCACGCAACACGCTGGGGACTTGAATAAGGACTTGCAGAACAGAACCAATAACAAGCGCCCACGCCAAAGTCTCAGCGGACGAAGCGTCGCGAATTTCCGATACAGCGATTGTTATCAGTACTGATATTTGAGCCAAATTCCAGACAACGGGAGCTGCGTATCCAAGGAAGAAGCGTCTATGGCTATTCAGAAGAGCTAGACACCAAGCGCTCATAACTAGCACACCAGCGCCGAGCAGAATGATACGAACCAAGCGCACTGTTAAATCAAAACGTTCTCCCGTAAAACCCCACGCCACGGCTCTCGTTATCGGCTCTGCAGCCAAGAACCCAATCGCAGTTAGGAAGGCCACAAGACAAAGTAAAAAGGACGCAACTCCGCCAGCTAACTTCCCGGCCCGACTCGGATCCGTATCAGCTAGCCGGCTGTACTCGGGGACAAAGGCGGCGGATAAAGCGCCTTCCCCAAATAGATTTTGGAGAATATTAGGAATTCTTTGAGCCGCAGCGAAGGCATCGCCGACCAGACCGATCCCAAGGACATTGGTGATAAGAACCGACCGAATCACACCAAAAAATCTCGACAGCCCGATTCCGCCTGCAGCTGCGCCCGCCCCAGACCACCTCATACCTGTCGGGCCTTTCTTCTTCGGGTGTCAACGAGCCACCAAAAGGCAAGGAAGACAGCGGCCCCGACGGTAAGCCCTAATCCGACTCCGGTGGGCGTGGTAGCGCGAAGAGCTGCTTGGGCTTTCCCAATCATGAGTCCGCCATTGGGGGAGTGAAGCTCGATCGAGATTGGGAAAGAGCCAGACCCCAGAGCTCTTAAACGAAAGCGGTGAGTAGTGACTCCGGGATCAAGTACCAGTGTCGTACTTTCGCCATCATCAAAATCCTCAACAGTTAATCGTTCGCTGATGATTCGTAGTTCAACTCGTAGAGGCACCCCTGCTCTGTTCTGGAAACTGAAAGGGACAGAAGCTTTTTGTGAGGTCAACTGGATCGATTCATCGGGAGGTATGTCAACGAGACTTGTTTCTAAGCGCACTAGATCAACAGTGGACCCCCAGAGCTCCCGTCGTTGCAACTGGGAAACGTCACTCGACAAACTGAGTAGCAATTTGTTGGATAGCAGGTCGTAGCTTGTGGCGTCTTCATCGCGAACCATTGACCGGAGAGCCTCCAAATGTCTGACAGCCTCGCGGTAGTCCGTGAAGTTTTGGGTTGTTGAACTCAGGCGAGTTCGAATGCGAAATTGTTGAGGTTGCCCATCTTCAACGAGGAACGAAGTATTTATCGCCGCGCTAGCCGGTAGTGGGTCAACCCACTCCAGATTTTCAATGCCGGCAAGAAAGAGGTCAGTGAATTCAGGGCCTCTTTCGCTACTTCCAACTGCAACTGTTAGTAGTGGGTTGGATTGATCCGTCAATGCGATTACTGCGAGATGGGACAAAGCCCGCTGAGCGGCACTTGATGGCGTGTCGTGCGGTTGCTGAGGGGCAAGGTCATTTACGACTAACCCTCTAAGTGTTGATGAGCTAGTTAATAGTTCGACGGGCCCTCGGGGACTTTTATCGGGGATGGGGGACAATGAAACAGCGTTGACGACTACTTCGCGGATCCCGCGGTCCCATCGGACGTCTAGTTGTGTGTCGTCAGCACGTTCATGACCAACCCAAAAGGTCGTCGGAGCAAGGCTTCCAAATGTCGTTAGTTGTTCTGAGCCCATATCCAGAAGCGACGAAACTTCATCCCTCAATCCGGCGTCTACCAATGAAGCTTCGTTAATTGGGACAAGGGAATTTCGTATTAGTTCGTGATTTTTTGAACCCAGTTTGATCGGGGTATCACTAGGTAAATTTTCACTGATCGAAGTTGGGTGAAGAGTGATGCTTACGGGGATTGAAAGATGAGAATTAAATACATCCAGCCACTCACTGATCAATACCGGTTGCGAATTTGAGGGACTGAGCGAGGTATGCAAATCGGCGACCACTGCGAGCCGGAGCTTTTGTGAAGGACCGTCACCGGTTCGGATCAAATGTGTCAACACCTTGCCTATCAGTTCCTGACGTGTCGTTCTCATCTCGATGCTGACGGGATAGACCCCGGGGCGGGCTATGCGGACTCCGTTATTGCCTGAGTCGGTAATAGGAAGTTCTATTGTTGCTCGACCCCAGGCATCGGGTTCTAGTTTTGCTAGGTCAAACTGAAGCGAAGTAAGGACGCCGCCTAAGTTCTCCGCAACGGTTGATTCAAGGAACTGAGCCTCATTCTTCACTGGTTCGTGGATTGTGACGGTGATTTGGTCTCCGACGGTGACAACGCCTGGAAGTTGAAGGTCTACCTTGAATGATTGACCGACTTGAGTCGTCGGAGATTGGTGGAATATTTGCATTCCCCCGGCACCAATCTCGGCCGCGCCGGTAGCGCTGGATGCACTAATTCCTATTACAAAACCGATTAGCGAAGCCGTTAACAACCTGGGCATGTTCATGAGGTGACGCTCCACTGCAGTACAGCAAGTCCACCATGTTTCTTGGTAAATCCCATGGATTCATACAGCGATAGGGCTCTCGAATTGTTTGTCTGTGTGTTGACTAGCAACTCCCGAACAAAACGTCTTTTCGACCATTGAAGAGCGTCAGCGACCAGAGAACGCCCAACCCCGATTCTTTGGTGATGAGGGTGTACTGCGACGCGTTGGAGAAAGCCTACGCGGCCCGATCTGCCAGTTATGGCGAATCCCGCTGGACCGTCTTGAGCATCGATACGGATTCTGGTTCTGGGAGTCGCTGAGATCGCTTCGGCAAGTGCCGGTCCATCGAATTGCCAAAATTGTGGGAATGCCGCATTGTCGATTTTCAGGAGTTCTCCCCAATCGGAATGACGAAATTTTCTTGAGGAACGGGTGGGAAAATCGATCGGAGTTTCAAAGTTGTGGGCTAATAGAAAGAGTTCTTCGTGAAGAGTGAAGCCGAGATCGGCGAAGAACTGTTGTTCCCTAGGTCTCAATGCTGAGGTGAAGACGTTCTCTGCCCCAACCTTGGACAGCTCGTATAGTGAATGCAGAACTTTGGATTGACGGAGTTTCTGAGCGGGCAGCAAGGGTGTTACATGCGCGACTAAGTGAGTACTGCCGCTTATTCGGACACGTAGGCCGTTTGAACTCCATTGGAGTAGATGGTCTGGCGACACGAACCCCTCCCAGTAACGAAGTTATAGGGGTGAATTAACTAGGGGTGGTCGCGCGGGCTGTGCTGAGTGGGCTTTATCCAGCTAGACGAGTCTCAACGTGTTCTAATGCCTCGTCCTCGGTTACATCCATGCTTATCGAAAGTTCAGAGATCAAAATCTGACGCGATTTGTCGAGCATAGATTTTTCACCGGCGGAGAGTCCCTTGGCGGATTCGCGAAGTGCAAGGTTTCTCACAACCTCGGCTACTTGGTAAATGTCGCCAGACTTCAGTTTCTCTTGATGGTTTTTGAAGCGACGGCTCCAGTTAGCTGGCTCACGGATGTCTTTCTTCGCTAAGAGTTCGAACAGGTCTTCAACATCATCTTCGTCGATAGGAGGACGCATACCGACCGAATCGGCCATGTCGGCGGGAACTGACAAAGTCAAATCACCATGAGCTGTTTCGAGAACCAGATATTCGCGTTCTTCCCCAAACGCTTTCCTCTTTTCCCGAGCAGTAATAAGGGCTGCGCCGTGATGCGGATAAATCACGCGATCACCCAAGTCAAACTTCATGCCCACTCCATCAAACTTTTAATTCCCGGCCCAGTGCGGAACCTGGACCTCTTAGGTTGCCACGACTAGAACGGATCTCCAACCGGTTGGTCGAAGATATCTGAGAGTAATTTGGTGCTGCGCGGTTAAAACCGTTCAGCTTTACTTCTAGACGAAGCTACGGTTTCTTTCCATGGATGGCATCGCTCAATCCGATCGCGATGACCTAGTTCACCGTGTCGGAAGCCTAAGTAAACGTTTTGTGGCCGCTGGCTGGGGATTTTTTGTGGTTGGCGGTGTTGTCAGAGACTTGTTGTTAGGGAAACGCAGTGGTGATATCGACATCACTACCGACGCCCATCCCGGAGAGACAGCTTCAATTTTGGGTGATTGGGGCGACGCGGTATGGGATCAAGGTGCCCGTTTTGGAACCATCGGAGCACGTTGCGGTGACACAGTCGTCGAAGTCACAACGCACCGTTCAGAACAATATGAACAGACGTCGCGGAAGCCGCAAGTGAAATTTTCTGGCGCGATTGAAGACGATCTTGCCAGACGAGACTTCACCGTTAATTCAATGGCAATCGAGTTCCCATCGTGGCGGCTAGTGGACCCCTTTAACGGTAGAGAACACTTAGAGAAAGGTGTTTTATCTACGCCCCTCGGCCCCCGAACAGCGTTTTCAGAAGATCCGTTGCGAATGTTGAGAGCGGCGCGGTTCACCGCTGGGTATGGGTTAACGCCCGATGAGGAAGTAGAAGAAGCGATCGCCAACATTGCGGAACGCCTCGCGATCGTCTCAAAAGAACGCATCAATGACGAAATGTCGAAATTTTTAGTGGTGGACAGACCAGGAGCAGGTGTTTCTTTGTTGCAACGCACTGGGTTGATACAACAGATTTTCCCGGAAGCTTCAAATTGCGAAGCAATTAGGCCCGATGTGCTTGATTTGGTGAAGCCCGACCTTGTGACCCGTTGGGCTGCGTTGCTTTGGCCTGTGGCGAGAAACCCAGAACTGGTTCGGAGCCTTTTGAACGATCTGAGAGTATCCAAATCAATTTCGGCGCAGGTCGCGGGGATTGTGGCAGCGTCCGAGCGATTGACGCAGGTTGTCGACGTCACTCCGTCGTCGATTCGTCGGGCACTGCACGCGATCCGTCCGAATACAGCGGCTGCGGTCGCCTTACTTGAAGCATACGGACAGGCACCCCCAGACGAAGTGCTTGTGGCTATGCATCGACTTGAGGCCGAAGAGGGCACGCAAAGGTTCAAAGTGCCTCTCGACGGTTTTGAAGTTGCCGAATTAATTGGAAAAGAAGGGCCTGACGTGGGAGCAACGCTGACCCGTTTAATGGAGCACAGGCTTGATTCGGGGCCTTTGTCGAAAGAAGAAGCAATTGCTTTGGTCTTAGATTGGAAAAATAAGGACTAGTGATGACTACGCTGCCCTTGTGCAATTTGTTCCGCACCTGACGAAAATAGATGCAACCCAAGAACTGGGAGAAGTTGATTACCGGCTTCAGCGTCGACGCTTACTCAGCGATATAGAACGAGGAGTGGTCGACCGGGCGGAAGCCTGTGACGTCCACCCGGAGTTGCTGCGCGTTGCTCGCAATGCTGCTCCTCGAAGCGCAGAAGACTGCCCTTTGTGTTTGAAAGACGAGTTGCGGTTAGTGGCGTACGTTTTTGGCCCTCGATTGGGAGCTGGTGGTAAATGTGTTATTTCCGATGAAGAACTCCAAAAGATTAGCCGGCGGCAAGGAAAATTCGTTTCTTACGAGGTTGAAGTGTGCGCGAGTTGCGGGTGGAATCATCTTCGCCGCAGCTATCCACTTGAATGATCTTCGTGTGACTGCGGTAAAGCAGCAGTAGCCCTTCTCGGTACTCTCGCTAGTTGAGCCTTATTGCAGCCAAATAGCATCGGAGCACAGTCAGTTACATGTCGGATTTATCTGGGGAAGAGCAGGGGCTGAACCCTAGATCTGCGTGGCCGTTGAGTTTGTATGTCATAGCAGTCATCCTGATATTGGGTTGTGGCATCTGGGTCAAGACGATCGGTGAATCAACGGCGATCTTGGACCTGAGAGCCGATGATGACACCGTGATTTACGGTCGCCATGGCGCCGAATTAGGACGCTTCCATTCAGAAATAAACATGGTGCCGGTGACCTTAGAAAATATGGCCCCAATCCTGGTTGATGCAGTGTTGACGGCTCTGGACCCCGATTATTTAAAGTTTGACAAGGTTCAAATCTGGGAGCTTGTATCGCCAATTTTCAACGGCAACTCTAAACAAGATCTGCCGTCCATCACACAGCTGTATCTCAGATTGGAAGATGGAGTTCCAAGCTCGCGAACAGCAGCATTACGAGAGGCGTCGAAGGCCATCTATCTCGAACGCTCCTATCCGCGGGAGGCCCTACTTGAGCAATATCTTTCACAAGTGCCTCTTGGAAGGGATGCGTTTGGAGTCGAAGCAGCAGCGTTGAGTTGGTATGGGCGTAGAGCGAAGGATCTTGAGGTTGGCCAAGCCGCTCATCTGGCCTCCCGAATGGCGAAGAGTGCTTGGCTCCAAGGTCCCGAAGCTTCAGGTCACAGCATTCTCACCCAGCTGTACGCGGCAGGCCTGATCACCGAAAGAGAGTTAATAAGCCAACGTCAAGCATTGCTCGAGGGTGTCTTCATTTCGGACAGGACTGACAAGCCGATTAAGCCCGCAGTCGGCGATGTTGGAGTGATGCCAACGTTAGAAAAAATCTACGCCACCCTTGCCGATCAATACGGAAAAGAAATCTTAGTCAAAGGCGATCTGACAATTGTCTCGACGCTGGACCTTGATCTTCAAAGAAGAATCGCCCGTATCGCTGATACAACAGTCTCCACTTCAGAGATCCAACAATTGGCTGTCGTCGTTCTTGACGACCGTAACCAACTAAGAGCCGCGTATGGAACGGGGGATCTCTCCCCTGAAGAAATTGGATTAGGACCTCTGCAACGGATCGCCTGGTCTCCGGAGCTGATGGAACTAGAAATATCTAATACACCAGACGACTTTTCAATACTGGAACTTGCAGAGCTGCATTCACTAGTTGCTCGCGATGGGGTCAAGTATGAAACCGGAGTGTTGCTCGGAATCTCAGACCGTTCGGGAAAACAAATAGCCCGTTTTAGTCACCGAGCTTCAGAGCAATTCGATTTTCGAATAATTACGGGAATAGCTAAGGAACTTGACGACCTTTTGACCATTGACGACAACATAGGAGCCTCAGAAGGTCAGATCAGAGTTAGAGGAAAGCAAGGCGGTGACGTTGAACGTCAAGTGATGTGGTACGGCGGAGCTAGCGCACGTTTCGCAGTCGCTCTATGGATGAAATACCCGCTAGAAGACGCAACAAGCGGAGAGATCGAAGGTTCCCAAGTAGGAAATGGTCGGGAGACCGTCCGCGTGGCTGGCACTATTTTTAGTGAACTGCATAGCGATGGTTGAGCAGCATTAATGCCGTAGAAGAAACTTCTTCCGGGTTCTTTTGGTGGGTTTCCGCGGTTTAACCAATACGGTGTACCGCCGAACGGTGTGCGCAACAAGCACTGTCTTCCGTTTCTGAAAACTTATAACCCCTGCCCCATGAGGGGCCCCGGGTTTCCGGGTCCAAAGGAGGAAATGGCGTGCGCGCATACGAACTCATGGTTATCCACGATGGAGACCTTGATGATGTCCAAGTTCAGGACGAACTCAAAGACCTGCGTAGTCGGATTGATGAAGTTGCCACGATCGCGGAAGTTGACTTTTGGGGACGACGTCGGTTTGCCTACGAAATCGACCACAAGACGGAGGGGTACTACTCAGTCATCGAGCTGACAGCAGAGGGCGGAGCGATGGATCCGGTGGAACGAGCGCTGCGTATCGCTGACAGCGTGGTTCGACATAAACTGATCCGTCTACCGGACGATGAAGCTGCTCGGCGTGGCTTACTAGCTGGGCCTGCATCAACAAACGATTCGGACTGACTCGGGGGGATTGAAATGGCTTTCGATAACAATGTTGTGCTTGTCGGGAATGTGACGCGTGACCCAGAGCTTCGATTTACTCAAGGCGGCGCTGCCGTGTGCAGTTTCGGGCTTGCATGGAATCAACGTTCACAACAAGGCGAAGACAAGGCGCACTTTTTCGATATTTCGTGTTGGAGAGATCTTGCAGAAAACGTTGCCGAATCCCTAACTAGAGGGATGAGGGTTGTTGTGTACGGCAGGCTTGACTACCGAACCTGGGAAGGACAGAACGGCGAGAAGCGATCTGCAGTGCAAATCGTTGCAGATGAGGTCAGTCCCAGTATCAGATGGGCGACTGCCCAAGTGAGTAAAAACGAACGCGGAGGCGGCGGACCCTCGCAGTCCCCGCAACCAAATCCATCAAACAGCGGCTCCGACTTTGGGGCAGGCTACGACATCCCTGACGAGGAGCCCTTCTAATGGCGGGTAAGAAAAAGCAGCCGCGCATGAGCGCCAAAGACTTGAGGAAACCGCGAAAAAAGAAGGTCAGTCCGATAGTCAAAGACAAAATCGAATACGTCGACTACAAGGACGTCAATCTGTTACGTGCATTTATTTCGGACCGAGCAAAGATTCGGGGACAACGAGTATCTGGCAACAACCGACAACAACAACGTGACGTGGCGAAAGCCATAAAGCTTGCTCGCGAATTGGCGTTGATCCCCTACCACCAGCGGGTGGTATCCCAACGAAAAGGTGATCGCCGACGAGGCCGTCCCGATCGAGACGATTCACGCTCAGAGAACATGTCCGACGAAGACATGGATGACATCGTCATGCCAGAAACAGCCGCCGATGATTTTGTCGAGACGGCGCCGGCCGAAAATGGCGAAATAGTCGAAGAAACAATGGAGGAGGTTGTCAACGAATGAAAGTAATCCTCCGCGCGAATGTAGAAGGGGTAGGCAACACTGGCGATCTAGTCGATGTCGCTAACGGGTACGCGCAGAATTTCCTTATGCCCAAGGGACTTGCCATGAGAGCCACCGAGGGGGCAGCAACCCAGGCGGAGGCCATGCAGCGCTCTCAAGAGCTGCGAGGTGTGAAAGAACGAGAAGGCGCCGAAGAGATAGGGCAGCAACTTCAGGCTCAAACTATTGCTATCCAAGCTCGTGTGGGCCAAGACGAGCAGCTCTATGGATCTGTTACCACCAGTGAAATAGCAGAGGCCGTCCAAGCCCAGACTGGGATAGTGCTAGATCGCAGAGACATGTCATTGGAAGAGCCAATTCGTACTGTCGGTACCCACCAAGTCGATATGCGCCTGCATTCAGACGTACGCATCCAAATAACTATCGAAGTCAGCGCACTCGACTGAAATCTGAATAATTAGAACTACTGGGTGAGAGGAGACCATGGCTCTCGACGAAGCTATTGAGGTCTTGGATTCCAGGTTCTATCGACTAGTGATCCACAACGCCCACGTCGAACACCTTTGGTCTGGGGCAAGATGGGCTGAAGGGCCAGTTTATGTTCCGAGCGCCCAACACCTGGTGTTCTCTGACATCCCCAACGACACAACGCTGCGATATGACGAAAGAACCGGAAGCGTCGACGTTTTCGAAAGCCCAGCTTTCAACGCCAATGGCCACTGCCTTGATAATGAAGGACGAATAGTTACAGCAGAACATCGAGGTCGCGCGGTAAGCCGAATTGGCCACGATGGCCTAAGAGAGGTGCTCGTCGACCGTTACGAAGACAAAAAGCTCAACTCACCGAATGATGTTGTCGTCAAATCAGATGGAAGTATCTGGTTTACCGACCCTACCTATGGGATTGATAGTGACTATGAAGGCGACAGCGCAGAATCAGAAATTGGGGCATCTTATGTGTATCGGTTCAGCACCGATGGGAACCTAGAGGCCGTCATCCGGGACATGGTGCGTCCCAACGGACTGGCGTTTTCCCCGGATGAAGCAACTCTCTATGTTGCAGATACAGGCATCTCCCATGTCGGGATGGAATGCCCTCCAGATATCAGGGCCTACCCAGTTTCTAGCGACGGCACAAGTTTGGACGGGACCTACACAACTTTCGCTACCTGCAACACTGGAGTTTTTGATGGGTTCCGTGTTGATCTGAGTGGGAACATCTGGGCTTCGGCTGGGGATGGCGTCCACTGTTACTCGCCGGATGGCGTGTTGATAGGGAAAATACGAATCCCTGAGGTGGTTGCCAATGTGGAATTCGGGGGACTGAAGAGAAATCGCCTTTACATATGCGCGACGACAAGTCTTTATTCCATGTATCTGAATACTCGAGCAGCCCGGTAGGGGATGTTGCACTGAATTATCGACCATTTATGCGCGATGCTGTATACGGAGAAAAAGTATGACCACTGTTATCCCTGCCCCAGATTCGAATAATGAATGGCGACTGTCTAGCCCAGGATCATCTGACTGGGAACGGTCACCTCGACCTGATGCCCCGAACAAATATCTCATGGTGTCCACTGACGGACACGCCCAGGAACCTAAGGATCTGTGGGCTACCCGAATGGACGACAAATACCAGGACCGACTGCCTGGCGTGATAATTGGGATGAAGGGGCAAAAGTTTCAAAAGACCGAAGGGTTTCGGAATCCCCTAAAACTCAACAACATTGAGTTTGAAGGACAAGATCGACTGCGTAACAAAGCGGGATACACAGCCGAAGGGCGGTTGGCCGATCTTGCTGCTGATGGAACTGATGCGGAAATCATTTTCCCTAACAAGGGTTTGACGATGTGGGCTACCGCTGATCCCGAATTTAGCCACGCTATGTGTCATGTCTATAACGACTGGGCATGGGAAGTGTTTGGCCCTTACCAAGATCAACTGTTACCAATGGCGTGTATCGCACCAGCTGCACTCGATGAAGCCATAGCTGAGATTCAGCGATGCGCGGATTTGGGTTTCAAGGGGCTGCAGTTGCCAAGCAAACCAATATGGGGTGCTCCCGACCATGAAGCGCTTAATTACAACCTGAAAGAATTCGATCCGTTGTGGGCCGCCATCACAGAAGTTGGGTTACCGGTCACTTTCCACATTTCTACAGGGAGAGACCCCCGTACTTCTCGTAGCCGAGGAGGAGCGGTAATCAACTACGCGGTTCATTCGCTTGCTCAAAATATTGAACCGATAGCAAATCTTTGTGCGTCCGGAGTTGCCGAACAATTCCCGAATCTGAGGTTTGGAAGTGTTGAAGCAGGCATTGGTTGGGTTCCGTGGGCGCTGCAGGCAATGGACGAGGCTTACCTAAAGCATCATTGGGCGGTGAGACCAAAACTAGAGTTGCTTCCGAGCGAATATTTCAAACGACAGGGTTTCGCTACTTTCCAGGAAGACGCAGCGGGCCTTGATCTGGCGCTCAGCCACGACTTAGTAGCGAATTTCATGTGGGCAAGTGACTATCCCCACCATGAAGGTTCGTGGCCTCATTCGGCTGAAGCGATCGAACGAACCATGGGGGGACTAGACGACGCTACCCGGGCAAGAATTCTTGGCTTGAATGCCGCCGAAGTTTTCAGAATCCCTATTCCGGAACGTTACCTAGATCACGACGATGCCAAGGAATGTGCCCGTCGTATTGCCTCATAAAACGCATTTCGCAGACAGGTTCACTTCTCGCGCGAATTTTGAGTTACAGACGAGTTCGATGCCACTAGGGGTGGTTTGTCACACATCTGTCATGTTCTGTGGATAACTAAGGCAGTTATCCACAGAAAAAGGGCGTTAAATCCCCAATGTCTGCCCCTAGTTCTACACATGAGATATCTGCGAAGCTAACAACAATGAGTAACGATCCCGCTTTCACCCCACCGCCATCAAACTCAAACACACGTGTTCCACCGCACAACGTTGATGCCGAAGCATCACTTCTGGGGGCCATGCTGCTATCTCGCGATGCAATTGGCCCCGCAGTTGAAACCCTCAGTGGTGACCACTTCTATGTTCCAGCCCACGGATACATTTTCGACGCCATCGCATCTTTGTACGGCGCTGGAGAGCCAGCCGATCCAGTCACTGTCGCCGAAGAACTCACACGAGCAAATCTGTTGGAACAAGTCGGTGGCCCTCAACGGTTACTTGAATTGCAGATGGCCACTCCCGCGTCTTCGAACGCCGCTCGTTACGCGACCATCGTTGAAGAACATGCCTTACTTCGTCGACTTATCGGGGTAGCAGGAGACATCGTCGAGTTGGGGTACAGCCACCCTGAAGATGTAGTGAAAACCGTTGACGAAGCAGAAGCGATGATGTTCCAAATAGCGGAACGGCGAGTTATTGACAGCACTAAGCCAATTCGGGAGTTGCTTGACGCAAATCTTGACCGACTGGAAGAACTTTACGAAAAGGGCGACGCCATCACCGGACTTCCAACAGGGTATGTCGATTTTGATGAACTTCTCTCAGGACTTCAACCGAGCAACTTGGTAATCGTCGGAGCTCGTCCTTCAATGGGCAAGACAGCCTTCGGTTTGGGAATGGCGGCCAACGCTGCCTTGGAGGCTCAACGACCAGTCTTATTCTTCTCGTTGGAGATGGGGCACCTTGAACTAACACAGCGGATGCTGTGCTCAGATGCCAGGGTCGATTCACAACGAATGCGTAACGGCAATCTTTCGGAGGATGATTGGCCAAAGATCACTCGAGCAGTGGGCAAATTGGGAGAAGCGCCGATATGGATTGACGACAACCCAAATTTGACAGTGATGGAAATACGGGCAAAAGCAAGACGCCTCAAGAGTCGACTCGGCGACCTAGGTCTGATCGTCGTCGACTACCTACAACTAATGAGTGGGAGAGGCACTGCTGAGAATCGTCAAGTAGAAGTTTCTGAGATGTCTCGCGGTCTCAAGATTCTGGCCCGAGAGCTTGATACTCCGATCGTCGCGTTGTCCCAACTCAGTCGTGCTTTGGAGTCGCGGACAGATAAACGTCCTATGTTGGCCGATCTACGAGAGTCTGGGTCGATAGAGCAAGACGCAGACGTGGTGGCCTTTTTATACCGCGATGAGGTGTACAACCCAGAATCCCCCGACATAGGTTCTGCTGAGGTGATTGTTGCTAAGCATCGCAATGGCCCCACAGGGACCGTGCGGCTTGCTTGGTTGAGTAATTACACGAGATTTGCGAACATGAGTCGCTATCAAGACCCAGCGTAAGGTCTGGTAATAGATGTTTCTCGGACCTGATTTGATCCCGTTCTTGATGCTTGCCTTTGGAGCGGCGCTTTTCGTGGGCAACGGGCTAGCGATGCTTAAACCCCAAGCTGAGCCGCGTCGCGAAAATGAACTGAGGCGAGCGCCAATAGGACGCAGTCTGTTGATGGTCGTAGTCGGGTTAGTGGCTTCAATATGGGCTTTGGCAACGCTCATCGGGTAGCCCGTCGTTCTTTCCAGGCAATTTCCTAAATTCGATAAATGGCGTTGGCCGACTGGCCGCGTTGTCGGTGTAGTTGTCGGTATCGCCGAGGTTAAGTTTGGGATATGGAGTATTGGAATGATTTGTCATGGCGAGCCAGTCTGGCCTGCCATGACCTAGTTGGATGGATGATGTGGGATCAACGAGCCACGTCAGAATACGCGTCTCTGGGCATCCCCAACGGGATGGGATGGGTCGTAGCGTGGCGTCTCGCTGCTCTTGGGGATGTGTCGCCGTCAGTGGCCGCGTCCGCTACCTATTCGATCAACCCCGCTGTCATTGCCGTCGTTATAGAGGCATATCAAGATGTAACTGATTGCGAATCCATCCTCGCTGTTAGAGACGCAGCAGTTGTCCCCGGGCTAGACGAAATAGCGCCCGGTTTGTCTGAAAAACTTGGTTCATTTGCTACCGCCATGTGGCACGGGGTTGACACCATGCATCATGGGGCTCGACCAATGTTTGTTGCGCACCGAACTCGCCCTCGACCACCTGACGGCGAGGCACCGCTCTCGGCATGGCTTGCGATGAACTGTTTACGCGAACTGCGAGGTGACAATCACTGGGCGTTATGTGCAAGTGAGGACTTAGATGACGTGGAAGTCGGGCTTTTGCATTCCGTGATGGTTGACCTTGAAGAGTACGGCGATGAGGAATGGATAGCTCGCAGTCGAGGCAACGATGATGAGGCAATTGCATCTGGCTGGGCTCGTTTAGAAGCTAAAGGGCTCGCTTCCAATGGGACCATTAACGAAACAGGTCAAAAGTTTCGGATGGAACTTGAAGACAGAACGAATGCATTGACAGCGCCGGCTTGGCAGGCGGTTGGTGAAGAGGAAACAATTCGATTTTGTGAATTAGTTGAGCCCTACCACGAAGCTTTTTTGGACAGGATTAACGCGACCGCGGGCCCACGGTGGATGCCTGCATCACGAGTACAGCGAAGACCCAAACGCTCTAGTGAGATACGGGCGGATAGGTCTTTGGGTTGAGAGCTTGGAGCGGGTGACGGGAATCGAACCCGCGTTCTCAGCTTGGGAAGCTGACGTTCTGCCATTGAACTACACCCGCAAATCGTGCAATGAATCAGCAGCGAAGTCTAACGAAGAAGCTATAGCGGAACTCGATCCTCTGGTGAAGCCGCCCTTTGAAACAATTGATAATCACTGTCAACGCTAGGCTGCCTTTCTCATGATTCTCTCAGACCGGACAATCCGCGAGTTGCTGGCAGCTGGTCGAATTGTGATTGACCCATTGGATCAGCAAGACATCCAGCCGTCCTCAGTGGACCTTCATTTGGATAACAGATTCAGAGTCTTTTTGAATCACACAAGAAGAGTCATCGATGTCAAACAAGATCAGACCGAACTAACCGAAGAAGTGGTCGTCGATGAAGATGACGCGTTCGTGCTTCACCCGGGTGAATTTGCGTTGGGTTCAACTCTTGAACGGGTAGCTATCCCAGATGATCTAGTAGGACGGATCGAAGGCAAATCGTCGTTAGGTCGGCTTGGTTTACTTATCCACACCACAGCGGGATTCGTCGACGCTGGGTGGGATGGACATCTCACTTTGGAGCTTTCTAATGTGGCCAATCTTCCGATCACTCTCTATCCCGGAATGAAAATCGGTCAAATTAGTTTCATCCAAATGACCACACCAGCCGACGTGCCGTATGGTGCCTCCTCATTGGGTTCGAAATATCGAGGGCAACGCGGCCCTACCCCGAGCCGGTTTCACGAAAATTTCGAATGAAGTATTAATCGCTAGGCGTGGGTTCAGATTGCCCTGCTTCTAAGGCCTCGACGAGATGAATTGATATGTCGGCGACTTTGATTTGGTCTTCCTCAAATCCTTGGCCTTTGACCCCATCGTCAATCATGACGTAACAGAAGGGGCACGCGGTCGCAATGCGACTTGCCCCTGTGTTTATGAGTTCTTCGGAACGTTCATCATTTACTTTGGTTCCAATAGTTTCTTCCATCCACATGCGAGCACCGCCAGCGCCACAACACATACCTTCGTTGCCGTTTCGAGGAGCTTCAACTATCTCAACTCCGCTGAGCGTTCCAATGACGTTTCGGGGAGACATGTAAATATCATTGTGTCGACCGAGGTAGCAGGAGTCGTGGTAGACGATCCGCTCCTCCAAACGCGCTTCACTCAAATCAAGCGCCCCTGACTCGACCAACTCCTCCAAGAACTGGGTGTGGTGAAGCACTTCCCAATTCCCTCCATACTGCGGGTATTCGTTGCTTAGAGCGTTAAAGCAATGAGGGCATTGAGTAACGATTTTCTGAACCCCCATCTCGTTGAGGTTGTTGATGTTTTCGGTTGCCAACATCTGGAATAGGTATTCATTCCCTGAACGTCGGGCACTATCGCCTGTACACATTTCTGATGGTCCGAGAATGGCGAAATCGACGCCGGCGCGCCGGAGCAATTTTGCTGTCGCCTCGGACACCTTCTGATTCTTGTCGTCGAAGGAACCGGCGCATCCAACCCAATACAAATACTCATGATCAAACGGATCTGACGGGTCGACAACCTCAACATCAATATCTTCGGCCCAATCCGCCCGTTCAGCATTATTCATATTCCAAGGGTTGGCGTTGTTTTCCATGCCTCGGAAAGCGCCGCCCAACTCGTTAGGGAAATCGCTTTCCATAAGGGTCAGATAACGACGCATGTCGAGGATCTTGTCCAAGATTTCAATATTGACAGGACAATGTTCATCACACGCTCGACAGGTGGTGCACGACCACAACTCTTCGTTGCTGATCCGCTCAAATATGCTATTTGCTTCGATTGTTATTTCGGTATCTGTGCCTATTGGGGGAGAAACCTGTCCGTGTTCTCCCGTTGCTGCCATCACCTCGCCTGTTTTGAGCACGATTTCTCTTGGGTCGAGCGGTTTTCCTGTTGCGTGGGCGGGACAGACAGCTGTGCACCGACCACACATCGTGCAACTGTCTGTGTCTAAAAGTTGTTTCCAGGTGAAGTCTTCAATTACCGAGGCTCCAATGGTTTCAATATCTTCAGCCTCCATGAGATCTGGCAAAGCGCGCATCGCACCTTTCGGCCGTTCGCGGTCCTTCAGATACATGTTGAGTGGTGAAGTAAACATGTGTCGAAGCATGGTCATGGGAAGCATTACTAAAAAAACCATGAAACAGAGGACGTGGGCTATCCACATAGCTTGATGCCAGCCGGCGACCGCCCCAACCTGGTCCACTAACGCTGACAGTGGGTATCCAATGAATGACCATTGTTCGTACGCCGGGCGTCCTTCCACGGCGATGCGGAAGGCCTCAGCAGCGAAGCCGGTAATTCCTAAACCTAAAAGAACTCCAAGAATAAGAGCATGTTCTGGCCGTGTTTTGATCTTGATCCGATAGGGCTTTTGCGCGTAACGGCGAACCACAGACCAGACCATCGCGACCGTGAACATCAGGCCAGCCAGATCACCTACGAAGCTGAATCCCTGATAGGTACCACCATGCAAGAACTTCAGTCGTTCAGGCAGTTGATGATCGATTTCTAAGGTCGTTGTTACTGCCAAGAGCACCAAAAAGCCGTAGTACATAAGAGCATGCATGACGCCCGCAGCAGGGTCACGTAGGAGTGTCTGCATCAGTACACCCGCGCGATAATCGCGCACTCGTTTCTTCGCGTTATCACTATTGGTTGATCGGCGATCCGGAGCGCCACGTTCCCAGTTCTTAACTCGCTGGGCAAAGTTCCAGGCCCCAAAAACTATGAGGATAGGAGTGATGACATAGAACGCCAGTTTGAGAGCACCAGGAATGTTGCCAAACACTTCGCGATGAACTGCATTGTTGTTGTGGAATCCGAAGGCAGTCGCAGCGATTCCGGAAACCGCGGTCACCAAAGCGAACGCGATTCCAATCCCGAGCGCGAGATGATGCGGTTTTACTCGTGCTTTCACGTAGGTCAAGTTATCGGACACTTGGTACACAAACGTTAATGATCGCCTTGAAGGTCGGCTGCTCGGGTGTTGTAAGACTCCGTTGCGCACTGCCCTTCGTTGATTGTGCTTCTCCGGGCTGCTTGCTATGCCTCCTCAATCTTTGCCGCAATGACGCTGGCCGCAGAACAACTCACGTGAGAAGGTTGGTAGATAGCAAGTGACTAAGGAGGCGTCTGCATGGTTCGTTTGGTGACAGCGGTAATCAAACCTCACCGCCTTGAAGCGGTGGTTGATGCCTTACAAGACACAAACGTCCAGGGGCTCACCGCTTCTGAGGTACGTGGTTTTGGGCGACAGGGTGGCCACACCGAGACCTACCGTGGCACTGAATACCATGTCGATTTCATTCCCAAGGTTCGAGTTGAAATCTTGGTAGACGCTGCCGACACCGAGCGTGTCGTGGATTGTTTGGTTGAAGCCGCGCGCACAGAAAAGATCGGCGACGGCAAGGTTTGGGTCACCGAAGTGGAAAGTGTCACCCGGATACGCACAGGGGAACGTGGAGTTGACGCTCTTTAGCGTTTAGCGATTCGTTGCTCGATTTAGGCTAAATAGCGTTCAGATGTAGACAGTTGCTCAGTAGGACGCAGTTCTGAGTCGAGCTCATAGACAATGGGAGCACCAGTCGGTATCTCGAGTTCCGTGATTTCATTGTCTGGGATCTCTTCAAGATGCTTGACTAAAGCTCTCAAACTATTCCCATGGGCTGCCACAAGAACGGTGTCGAATTCTTGTAAGTCTTGAGCTAATTGATCCTGCCAATAGGGGACTAGCCGTTCGACGACGTCAGCCAAACATTCAGTTTCCGGCAGAAGATTGGTGGGGACCGAACGGTAACGCGGGTCCGTGTTTGGGTTGAAGGGATGGTCGGCGGCCATCGGAGGCGGCGCGACCGAATAGCTTCGCCTCCATGCATGGACTTTTTCTTCGCCGTGCAGATCAATGGTTTCTTGTTTGTTTAATCCAGTGAGACCGCCGTAATGACGCTCGTTGAGCCGCCAACTTCTGCGAACCGGAATCCATAGTTGCTCGCAAGCAGCAAGTGCCAAATGAGCGGTCTCAATTGCGCGTGTCTGAAGCGAAGTGTGAACAACGTCCGGGGCTATCCCAGATGACATCAAGAGATCTCCAGCTGTGCTGGCTTCTTCAATGCCTTGTTCGGTTAATCCGACATCGAACCAACCAGTAAATCTGTTTTCAAGATTCCACTGACTTTGACCGTGTCGAAGAAGAACCAGCCTTGTGGCCTTTTTGACCATGATTTGCACCTTAGCCGCATGACTCAACCGTAGCCAGGTCAAGAATCTTGACATAAAAGTTGTAAATACCACACTCAACTTTTATGATGGTTACCTCTCGAACGCTGATTTAGTCGCTATCCGGCCAGATCTTGGGGCGTTCGAAGTACTACCTGACTAAAGATCCCAGAATAGGAGACACCCATGTCGAAAGCAGTTGGCATAGACCTCGGAACCACTAATTCAGTCGTTTCCGCTATGGAAGGCGGCGAACCGACGGTCATAGCGAATGCTGAAGGTGACCGAACCACACCGTCAATCGTTGGTTTTGCCAAAGGTGGCGAAGTACTTACAGGTGAGGTAGCCAAGCGCCAAGCAGTCACCAACCCCGACCGCACGCTGGCATCAGTAAAACGACATGTAGGTACAAATTGGACGGTCGACATCGATGATAAGTCCTATACACCGCAAGAAATTGCAGCAAGAGTGCTGCAGAAACTGAAACGTGACGCCGAGCAATACCTGGGCGACGAAGTAACAGAAGCGGTCATTACAGTGCCGGCCTATTTCGATGACGCCCAACGGACAGCAACCAAAGAAGCCGGACAAATTGCCGGCCTGGATGTCTTGCGGATCATCAACGAACCGACTGCAGCGGCTCTTGCTTACGGCCTAGATAAGGAGACCGAGGATCAAACCATATTGGTGTTCGATCTGGGTGGGGGCACCTTTGATGTGTCGGTGCTGGAAATCGGAGATGGTGTTTTCGAAGTGAAATCAACCGCTGGGGATACACAACTTGGTGGAGATGACTGGGATGAGAGAGTGATTGATTGGCTTGGTGATTCCTTCAAGGGTGACCATGGTGTCGACCTTAAAGCTGACCCTATGGCGCTTCAGCGGCTCAAAGAGGCTGCCGAGCAAGCTAAGAAAGACTTGTCCTCAAAGCAGACAACCCAAATCAACCTGCCCTTCATCACTGCTACAGATAGCGGACCGCTGCATTTGGATTACGAGCTGAGCCGAGCCAAGTTCCAGGAAATCACTGTTGACTTAGTCGATCGTTGTCGCGCACCTTTCAAACAGGCGATAGAAGACGCGAACCTAAGTTCCAGCGATATTGATCACGTCATCATGGTTGGCGGTTCGACACGCATGCCAGCAGTGCAGGAACTGGTGATGGACATTGCTGGCAAAGAACCGCATAAGGGAGTTAACCCAGACGAAGTTGTCGCCGTAGGCGCTGCTGTTCAAGCCGGCGTTCTGAAGGGCGACGTGAAAGATGTTTTGCTTCTCGATGTCACACCTCTGAGTCTCGGTATTGAAACCAAGGGAAGTGTTATGACCAGATTGATCGAACGGAATACCACCATCCCGACAAAAAGGACAGAGGTCTTTACCACCGCTGATGACATGCAACCGTCCGTCGAAATCCATGTTTTGCAGGGAGAACGAGAGATGGCCTCAGGTAATAAAACCTTGGGGAAGTTCCAATTGGTTGACTTACCCCCGGCACCGAGAGGGGTCCCTCAAATCGAAGTCACCTTTGATATTGACGCCAATGGCATCGTAAACGTGTCCGCGAAAGATCGGGCCACTGATAAAGAACAGTCAATAACGATAAGCGGGCAATCGAATCTGAGTGATGCCGACATCGAGACAATGGTTAAGGACGCCGAATCTCACGCTGAAGAAGATCGTCAACGACGTGAAGCAGCTGAAGTCCGAAACAATGCTGACGCGTTGGTATATCAGATTGAGAAAATGTTGGCGGACCAAGCCGATCAGGTTGCTGACGCCGATAAAGCGGAAGTTGACGAAGCATTGTCCGGTCTCAAAGCAGCTCTGGAAAGTGAGGATGACGACACGGAAGCAATCAGCAAAGCAACTGAAAGGCTGACGGAAGTCAGCCAATCCTTTAGCCAGAAACTCTATGAGGCTGCAGCTCAACAAGCCGATGATGGAACCGGAGAACCTTCGGACAGTGTTGACGATGTCGTAGACGCCGAAATCATCGATGAGGACCAGTGAAGGACGGAGAGTTGAGCGATTCTGAACAAGAGGAGCTTGCGCTGCACGTTGAAGAGATAACGGCTTCATTGGATGATGGAGAATCAGAGTCATCCGAGCCGGTGCCTGAAGATCCGCTTTCGGTAGAGGCATTGCTTGAATCGTTGGAAGGCGTCACAGCTGAACGCGACGACTTTCGAGATTCCCTGCAAAGACTGCAAGCTGAGTTTGAAAACTTTCGCCGGAGGAGTTCGAGCGAAACGGAACAACGTATTTCAACTGGAGTATCAAGACTTGCGGAGATGCTCCTACCAGTGCTTGATGCCTGTGATGCAGCTGCTGCCCAAGGACTGAATGAGGTAAGCCCAATCCAAAGTGCGCTCGAGACCGTGCTTATTAACAACGGCTTAACTCGTATTGAAACTTTGGGCGCTCCATTTGACCCGACCCACCATGAGGCGATGTCTTTGGAGACAGGGGAAGGGAATGAACAAGTAGTAGTTGAGGAACTACGACCTGGTTACTTGTGGGGTGGAGCGGTATTGCGTCCGGCGATGGTCAAGGTCCGCGAGCAATAGTTTGTTCTCGATGTAGCGAGGAGGTGACAGATGGCTGCCCAGCGGGAATGGTTTGAGAAGGACTACTACGGCGTGCTTGGGGTGTCATCGACCGCTTCTCCGAAAGAGATTACTAAGGCCTACCGAAAGCTCGCACGTTCCCATCATCCAGATGCAAAAGGGGGGAACGAGGAGCGCTTCAAGGAGGTGTCGGCCGCGTACGACGTTTTGGGTGATGACGCAAAACGTGAAGAATATGACGAGGCCCGACGGATCGGCCCCTCAGCAGCTGGAGGCTTCGCTTCAGGTGCCGATGGCTTCAATGTCCATTTCGACGATTTTGACGATCTCAGCGGGATGTTTGGGAACCTGTTCGGACGCGGCCAACGAGGCCCGGTTTCGATGCGCGGAGTAGACCAAGAAACACGGATACATCTGGGTTTTCGCGATGCAATTGACGGTGCTACTACAAACGTCCTACTCGGAGGCGCCGCCGATGGTGATCGACGGCAGGTAAAAGTTCGTATTCCCCCTGGTGTTGATAATGGTCAACGTATTCGGCTAGCAGGTAAAGGCGGAGCCGGAAGAAATGGTGGCCCCAACGGGGACCTTTATGTTGTTGTCGAAGTCGCCCCAGATTCAATGTTTGGACGGAAGGGAAAACATCTGACTCTGGTTATTCCCGTCACGTTTCCAGAAGCAGCCTTGGGATCTGAAATTAAGATCCCTACCTATGATCATTCGACCGTCACATTAAAAATTCCACCGGGCACGAAATCGGGGACAACTTTTCGAGTTAAGGGTCGAGGTGTCGTGACCACCAAGTCCACGGGCGATTTGTTAGTGACTCTTGAGATAGCCGTCCCAGCGGAGTTAAGCCCAAAAGAAAGAGCAGCAATTGAAGCGCTGAGCGAGGTAACTGACTGGTCACCTCGAAACGAACCACAAGAGGAGGTCTGATTATGGAACCGATGGCACCGACTCCTGAGCCTGACAGGGCTGTGTACGTAATTTCCGTAGCAGCAGAACTTGCCGGAGTTCACGCTCAAACCCTACGAATATACGAGCGTAAAGGATTACTGGAACCAGCTCGCACCCCTGGAGGGAGTCGCCGGTACAGCGAAATAGATATAGCTCTCCTTCGTCGGATTCAGGAGTTAACCAACGAGGGATTGAATTTAGCTGGAGTGAAACGTGTTCTTGATCTGGAACAGCGTCTCATCCAACTTGAAGTAGAAATGCGTGAGCTTCGGGCGGCTGCGAACGCAACGGTTATGGAAACCCATCGTCAGTATCGAAGAGATCTAGTACCCCTTCAACAGTCTGTAATTCCGTGGTTAGATCCGCGTCGGCGGCGCCGTTGAAACCAACGCGGTAGTGCTTTTCGCTACAAAACAAAATAAGGGTGCTAATTCATCCTAGAAAAGCCGAGATACGCAATTAGGATCTGACAACGTCAGCAGATGACGTTTGGAGTGTTCCTTGCCGGGATCAATAGTGGTCGGTACCCAGTGGGGCGATGAAGGCAAGGGCAAGATTGTTGATCTGCTAGCCCAAGATGCCGACATGGTCGTTCGGTTTTCTGGTGGTGACAACGCTGGCCATACCGTCGTGAATGACAGAGGGACTTTCAGCCTCCACAACGTACCTGCAGGGATCTTCTCGCCCAGGGCAAAGTGTCTTATCGGAAATGGTGTCGCGCTCAATCCCGACAGCTTGCTAGAGTTGATCTAAATGAATACGGGCCACTCAGTGACACCACATGCTAAAAACTCAAGATAGCGATGCTCTCAGTAAACCATATCACGGGTAGAAATAGCGGGATTGTCCTATAATGGAATTATGAATATCGTCATAGCACCACAGGCATTTAAGGGAAGTATGACTGGAATGGAAGCCGCTTGTGCGATTGCTGATGGGGTCATCAAAGCTAATCCTGATGCACAAACAGTGCTGATACCCATGGCTGATGGTGGTGATGGCACTCTTGAAGTACTCGTAAATGCACCCTCTCAAGGGTCATTCGAAACAAAAGGACGTTACTTCACAACCACCGTCACAGGACCGATGGGCGAACCAGTACTGGCTACGTGGGGAGCAACAGGTATCCACCATATGGCAGTTATTGAGATGGCAAAAGCTTCAGGGCTAGCAATCATTCCTCAAGATCAACGCGATCCCAAGAAAGCAACCACCTACGGTACCGGGCAGTTGGTGCAAGCCGCGCTAGACTTTGGTTATCGAGAGATCATCGTGGGCCT
>ENA-UPTF01000563-UPTF01000563.1-marine-metagenome-genome-assembly--contig:-NODE-563-length-25575-cov-3.289317_pt1 | contig 25575 bp, 26 predicted proteins | sample MGYA00238166_ERZ767019 | MGnify/ENA primary metagenome ERZ767019 (study PRJEB28930, sample SAMN06266391) | marine metagenome | isolation source: Sea water from 250 m depth | place: Atlantic Ocean | study... | reverse complement strand
CGGCTTTGTAATTTATTAACCGAATCTATAAAAATGAATGAGGTTTCTGCTTTAATAGGAATCTAAAGTTTTAATAGAAATTTAAAGTAAAAATTTTCGGTCAGGGAAGCTTGGTTAAAATCCAGCACTGCCCCGCAACTGTATCGGGTACGAAATTCGCATAATGCCACTGTCTGTTTTGATGGGAAGGCGCGAAAAGTAGAGAGCCCCAAGTCAGGAGACCTACCGGAATATTATCTCGAGGGAGAAAATTTTGAAAAATTATTTAATTTTTGGCTCATTATCTGCATCTGCTTCAACTAAAAACCTACCTGACTGCAACTATAAAAACACAGCTACCCCGGGTTCCTTTTTGGGTTCCAATAAAAGGAACCCAAGTTTGAAACAGTTACAATATTATCTCCAGCTCTTATTCTTCAGTTCACTTTCTATTTTCTTTTCTCAAGACCTCATATTCGCTGACGAAGTTGAAGTATTAGAACCCATCGTGATGCAAGCCAGCAGATTAAAAACTACGGCGGAAAAACAAGCTGGCTCAGCTACCGTCATTACTGCGCAAGAAATAAAAGAAAGTGGCTTAAGTGGCCTCGTGGAAATTCTTCAAGAAAGAGTTGGGTTAGATGTGGTCCGGTCAGGAACTCTCGGATCAACAACCAGTGTCTTTATGAGGGGGGCAGAAAGTGATCATACATTAGTATTGATTGATGGTGTCCAAGCAAACTCAAATACCACAGGAGGATTTGAGTTCGGAAAAATGAATTTAGATAACATAGAAAAAATAGAAATTCTAAGGGGACCCCAGAGTACTGTCTGGGGTTCAGACGCAATCGGAGGTGTAATCAGCATTACAACAAAGAAAGGGACAGGAAAGAAACCATCCCAATTCGCATCTTTTGAGGCGGGCAGCTTTGCTACATTCAGAGAAACCCTAGGAAGTTCTGGTGCCATCAATGAAAAATTTGACTATTCACTCGCTATTTCACGTTTGGACACAGGAGGAATCAACACAGCTGCATTTGCAACCAACGGCACCGAAAAAGATGGTTTCCAGATGTCAACCCTGTCTCACCGATTAGGCTATAACCTTTCAGACAAGACAAGGATAGATTTTATAGGAAGGTGGCTTAAATCTTCTCTGGATACTGATACTTCTGGTACTAGCGATAACCCAGTATCAGAAAGTCCAATTGATACCTTTAGCTTATCCTTACCCATTTCCACGCATTTGACTGACTGGTGGAAAGTAAAACTTCTCCCAAGTTATTTTTATGATGCTGATATAAATAATCAAATATACAATCGTAATTCCACGATTGACATTCAAAACAACCTTGATTTAGGGAAATATTATTCCGTTGTCTTTGGCGCAGAGTATCAAAAGCAAAATGGACACAACGTAGGACAAGGGTTCAACCAAAATACTGAAACTATTGCATACTTTCTTCAAACCCAATTCGACTATAAAGACAAAATACTTTTAACTGGTGGGTTTCGCAAAGATGAAAATACACAATTTGGGGGTTTCCTGACCTACCGTTTTGAAGGAGCTTATACATTTAAAAATCTAGGAACACGAATACATTCTGCGTACGGAACAGGATACAGAGCCCCAACTTTTAATGACCTTTATTATCCAGGATATAGTGAACCTGCTTTGCAACCTGAGAAAAATAAAAGTTGGGAAATTGGATTATCTCAAAGTCTGTTAGGTGGAAAAATTAAATTCGATGTAACTTATTTTGAGTCTAGGTTTACTAATATGATCATAGCTCCTGCATCCAATAGCTGGGTTCCATATAATGCAAATAGAGCCAAAACCTATGGAACCGAAACCTCTGTTACAGCACAGTTACCTGGTCGTAATTTTTTCTCTCTGGAGCATACATGGTTGGTGGCCGTCGATGAAGACGATGGGCCTCTTGCCAGAAGACCAAAACACAAGATCTTCGCTAAACTAAAGCATACCTGGACTGAAAAATTAACATCTTCTGTAGGGCTAAGGTATCGGTTTTCCAATTCAGAATCTGTAGTCCCTTATATTTTATTCAATGCGGTTGTAAGCTACAAACTAGAAGAAAATATTGATATCAAGGTTAGAGGTGAAAATATTTTCGACCAACAGTACGAGGTAGTGGATAATTATGGCACACCTGGTCGGGCAGGATATATTTCCATTAATTACAGGTTCTAACCTTTTCCTAAATTATTTTCTGGGTTTGGGCCCAACAAATTTGTTTGAGCAAAGGTATTAACAAGCAAAATAACGAATTGCATTTTCCTCAAATATTAATGCTTCTGGAAAAATATCAGCACGTGTTGCTTGCTGACACTGGCCCACCTCTTTAATTTGTACCACTTTTTAAGTTAGCACTTTTCAGTTTTGTCTTGATAGTATTAGGCAAAGAAATGCCTTAACTTTTCACAGCCTTAGATATTGAGGTTCTAATGAGCCTTAGCTAAAATATAATTGAAATTAATGCAAATAAAAAGGTAGCTAATAAATCCATGAGAAAACCAACTGGCGCAGACCCAAGAAAACGCAAAGGACTGATTATCGTCCACACAGGCGAGGGAAAAGGAAAATCTACTGCAGCTTTTGGCCTTGCCATGAGAGCAGCTGGCAATAAAATGAACGTCTTTATCATGCAGTTTATGAAAGGGCCGTGGAAAGCAGGAGAAAGAAAAGCTTTTGAAAGCTTGGCGCCATATGTCGAAGTTGTTCCCATGGGAGACGGTTTTACCTGGGACACTGAAAATATAGAGCAAGACAAGGCGACCGCTAGAAAAGCTTTTGATTTGGTAAAAGGAAAATTGAATTCCGGTAAATTTGAAATGGTCATTTTTGAGGAAATCAATTATGTGCTGGATTACAAATTTCTCCCAGAAGATGAAGTTTTGGAAACAATAAGAAATAAACCAAAAATGACCCACGTTGTCTGTACCGGCAGAAACGCATCAAAAAAACTGATTGAGATGGCCGATCTCGTCACAGAAATGAAAATGATCAAACATCCTTTTGCAGAACAGGGAATTCCCGCTCAAAAGGGTATCGAGTTTTAATGCAATTCGTTGTTGAAATTTATAGCTTCCATAGGTTTTTTGACTATATTCTACCCACCGGTTAGAAACTCCAATAAAATTCAAATTGCTTTCTTTAGCATTATAGAACGGCTAACGGAATGATAAGCCGAGCGTAAATACTTTAGATATTATTTAAAAAAGATATTTAAATTATCCCCTGTCATTTAGTAATATAAATTAATTAACTTTATGGCTAAAATTTAATGTTTGAAAATTTTTAACATTACTTCTTAGATAATAACTATGGAACAAATTTGGTTTTTAGCGGGTGGTTTACTTCTTGGTTGTCTTCACGCCTTGGAGGCCGACCATATTGTTACTGTAACCAATCTCGTACTAAATAAAGATTCTTTAAAAAATTCACTCCGATTAGCTTTACAGTGGGGTTTAGGGCATAGCTTAACGTTGACTATACTGGCCATTCTGGTTTTTTCTCTAGATACGGCATTTATGGCTTTAATGAGCACTTCGGCAGAACAAATGGTCGGGGCTACAATGATATTCCTTGGGGTGATTGTTTTTTATCAGGAGTTGAAACAAAAATCAAAGTTGAAAGGTTTTGACCATAAAGACGTAAAAATTTCTGGGCCACTACTATTTGGTGTAGGGGTGTTACATGGGGTTGCGGGGTCAACATCCATATTTTTATTAATACCCGTTGCCTTAACAAAATCGATTTCGGGGGTATTTAGTTATGTTGGTTTATTCTGTCTTGGAATGATCTTAACTATGGGTTTTTATGGCCTCTTTTTACAAAAATTTTCTGAAAATAAAAATTTCTATACCTACTTGCCCAAAGCCAGATTTGTGGTAGCAATATTTTCAGTAACTATTGGAATCAAACTGCTAGGCACTTAAATATCACTTAAGCCGCAAAAGTTGAATAAAAACCATGACGAGATCGCAGATATCAAAATAATGTAAGGCTAATCAATACTTATGAAATACAATTTACTTCTAATTCTTATCACAACCACACTATTTGTAACATATTCCTGCGCACCAAAACCCAAACTTGAAGTTCCAGAAAAATATAAAAAAGGCCAAAATGCATTCCATAAAATTTGTTCCAACTGCCATGGGTCTGATGCTATGGGCAAACATACTAAAGCACCGAGGCTAATTGATGAAGAATATCTAAGCCCTAATTTTACTGATGACGATATACGCGAAACTATATTAAATGGCACGGACAAAATGCCGCCTCAGAGAAAAAACGTCAGCGATAAAGATATCGTTGAAATAATTAAATACCTTCGTTATTCCCAAAAAGCCGCCGGATTAGAACCCCAGGAAGAGGAAGAGGAGGAAGAAGAATGAAATTTTTCCCAAATTGTTTTTTATTGGTGCTGTTTCTGCAGTGAAGATAATAATTGTGTAATGGAGTTATGAGAAAACTTGCTTACATATTTGGGAGAATCGTTTTACAAGCAGAACTTCTTGACAGGACAAGTGAATTTGGCTAGATTGACCCGTTCTTTTCGCTAATCCTTTATTTTCTCTCTTTTAATATCGGAGCCACAGTATGCCAGATGAAAGTTATATACAATCTCTCTTTTCCGAACGTGTAGGTGGAAGTAAGTTCGGTAAAGATACCACGATTTATAAATTTGAAAAAATAAAGAGAGCCAAACGCGCCGCTCTCGATGCCAACCCAGATAAAGAATTATTCGACCTAGGTGTTGGTGAACCAGATCAAATGGCAGACCCAGGCGTGGTTAAAACTCTACAATTAGAAGCCGAAAAACCAGAGAACCGTGGATACACCGATAATGGAATAGATGAATTTAAAACCGCCGCATGTCAGTATATGAAAAAAGTTTTTAGCGTTGAGGGTTTGGATCCAAACAAACATGTCAATCACCTCATCGGAGCAAAACCTGGACTTGCAATGACTCCGGCTGTTTTTATCAATCCGGGTGACGTTATTCTGATGACAGTTCCAGGTTATCCCGTCATGGGAACCCATGCACAATATCTTGGGGGAGAAGTAGTAAATCTTCCCTTAACAGAGGAAAATGATTTTCTACCAGACCTGAAAGCTATTGATGCTGGCACTCTGGACCGCACTAAAATTTTACTGCTAAATTACCCGAACAATCCAACTGGCGCAAAAGCAACACGGGAATTTTATGAAGAAGCCATTCAACTTGCCAAGAAACATAGTTTCATCATTATGCAGGACGCTGCCTACGCAGCGCTCACCTATGATGGAAAATCAGAAAGCTTTCTTTCAATTCCGGGTGCTATGGATGTGGGAGTAGAATTCCACTCTCTTTCAAAGTCATACAATATGACTGGCTGGCGTATCGCCTTTGTTGTTGGCAATGAACTAATCGTAAAAGGAATTGCGGCTGTAAAGGATAATACTGATTCCGGACAATTTGCCGGCATTCAAAAAGCAGGAATATACGCTCTTGAGCATCCTGAAATCACAGCAAAAACGGTTGCAAAATATAAACGTCGTTTAAGCCAATTGGTGGATGCTTTAAATTCCGTGGGTTTCAACGCTAAAATGCCTGGTGGGTCCTTCTTTTTATATGTTGCCGCACCTAAAGGAATAAAAGGTGGTAGAAAATTTGAAAATGGTGAAGAGTTTTCCCAGTACCTGATTACTGAAATGTTAATCTCCACGGTCCCCTGGGATAATGTCGGTCATTACGTTCGTTTTTCAGCGACTTTTGCAGCAGATGGTGAAGAAGAGGAAAAAAGAATAATAGATGAAATTAAAAATCGACTCGGAAAAGTTGAGTTTGAATTTTAATAACCGATCGAGTTTTTTCTCGGATTAAACTCAATGACATATAAAGCTTTAATTGGTGTCGGATCTAATTTAGGCTTGGCTGCGGAAAACTGTGAAAAGGCTATTTCACTTTTAAATAATTCGGAGTCCATACAAGTTACGGCACACTCATCTTTATACCAATCCGAACCCGTCGGGAAAAAAGACCAACCCTGGTTTATAAATTGTGCAGTAGAGGTCAACACCTCTTTTGCTCCAGAAGAGCTCCTGCAACACCTTTTAAATATTGAGCAGCAATTTGGCAGAAAACGGAAGGAAAAATGGGGTCCCAGGATCATTGACCTGGATATTCTGGATTACGATGGGAAAATATTTAATTCTGAAACTCTCACCCTTCCCCACCCCGAAATGACCCAACGACGTTTTGTACTAGAACCTCTTAGTGAAATCGCGGGTTCTACAATCCATCCCTTGGAAAAGAAAACAATACTGGATTTATTAAAAGAACTTCCGCAAAAACCGCTGGTAAAGAAATTAGAGGTATCATAAGTAATCCACCTTAATCGTTTCCATATTAGCCAAAGCCTCTTCTTGTAATTCTTTCCACATAAATTTTTCTTCATCATTTTCGAGAATAGAAATTTTTCCCCGAGTAACAGGACTCGAAGGCATGAAAACAGCACAGCAATCAGGCTGAGGTTCAATACTTACCTCATAGGTACCAATTTCTCTAGCTCGTTTAATAATCCCTTCTTTATTCATGCCAATCAAGGGGCGGAAAACATTAATAGAAGTGACACAAGTAACAGCCGCCAGGTTTTCCAGTGTTTGCGATGCCACTTGCCCAAGGGATTCCCCGGTAACTAGTCCTGGCATTTCATATTGTTTTGCAATCGAATCTGCAATTCGATACATCATTCTACGATAAAGAACAACACGGTTTTCTTCCCTACAATGATCCCTTATTGCCACTTGAATGTCTTGAAAGGGTATGACAAATAAATTTGCTCTCCCCTGATAGCGGTTAATAATTTTCGATAGTTTTAGAACCTTTTCATACCCCCCCCGACCCAAAAAGGGTTGGTTATCAAAAAAAACGAAGTGCACCCTGCACCCGCGACAGGCCATCAGATGAGCAGCAACCGGACTGTCGATTCCACCGGACATCATGCACAATATATTACCCGCACTTCCGACTGGCAATCCAGATAACCCGGAGTGCCTATTATCAAAAATAATTGTATCAGTAGTACCAATTTCTATTTCAAAAGTAACCTCGGCCCCCTTTATATCGACCACAAGGCCTTTCTCTTGGAGTTGAGACATAATTCGAGAACCGACTTCAAAATTAACTTCTGGGGATGTCTTCGGAAAGGTTTTTGCCGATCGCCGAGTTCTCACACAAAACTTTAGTTTACCCTTCGACTTGAGCAAAGGTTCGATCAATTTTACTCCCAACCCAGCTATTTCATCAAAATCTGGATTCACGGAAATTCCAATACTATAGGAAGCAATTCCCGGAATCATTTTTAATTGATCCCCAATCTCATCAGCAATAGATTTCGGTAGATCGATTAAAATTCGTCCTCTGGGAACTCGATATTCAATGCCTCTATCGCCCGGCAATGCGCGTTTGATATTTTTCAATAGTATTTTCGTGAAATACTTTCTGTTTCCCCCTTTCAATCCAATTTCATCATAGCGGACCAAAATGGTTCTTTTTTCAATCATCGGCCAACGGCTCTATCTTTAAAGGTTGGCAAAAGTGTTTGATAAGCTTCTGCAAAAGCATGAATAAATTTTTCAATTTCTTTAATGGTATTGGTCTGCGAAAAAGATACCCTTAAACTGCAACGTGCCTGCTCTTTAGTTAAACCCATTCCCATTAAAATCTTTGAAGGTTCTTTGGAATGGGCACTGCAAGCACTCCCCATACCTGCAAATATTTCTTTCTCTTCCAAATGATGTACCATTACCTCCGCTTCCACAGGCGGAAAACTAAAATTAACAATCGCAGGAGACTGGAATTCGCCATAAGAAGAATTATATAAGATAGGAATTTCCAGTTTATTCAATCCTCCAATCAAATGCTCTTGTAGTATTTTAAAATGTTCCTGCGTTTTCTGCTGTCTAGCTATTGCCAGTTCAATAGCTTGTGCAAAAGCCATAATTAATGGAACAGGAAGGGTCCCTGCTCGCACACCAAATTGTTGTTTTCCTCCGTGGAGTTGTGGAGCTAAATTTAAATTGGAGTCGTAAACAAGCAAACCAATACCTTTCGGCCCATGAAACTTGTGAGCGGATAAGGAATAGCCTGCTAAACCCGACCACATGCATTTATTTAATTTGATTTTTCCAATCGCCTGAATCCCGTCTAAAAATAGGCGAGTTTTTGGAGACTCTTTTTTCATTGCATCTATTAAGGGAACTGGGTCATTTATCGTGCCCAATTCATTATTCACATGCGAAAGACAAAGAAGCCTGATCTTTTTTTCCTTTAATAAGGGAAGGCATGATAAATCGAGTCGCCCTTGTCGATTAAATTCCAACAAAGAAAACGGTGCATTATCAAAATTTTTAAAGGAAAGAAGGGTCTCCGTGATGCTGGGATGTTCTAAACCTAAATACGCTGTTTTTTTATCTGGAAAACAAAGACCTTTTATGAATAGATTGTTCGATTCTGTTCCGCAACTTGTGAAAACAAGATTATGAGAAGAAGGAATTCCTAGAGCAAAAGTAATATTTTCCTTGGCCTCTTCAATTTTCTTTTTAGCATCAATTCCAATACCATAAACCGTTCCGCTATTAGCAAATTGAACGCGCATATAGTCTTGCAACGAAGTAATGATTTCCGGATCCATTGACGTGGTTGCAGCATTATCCAGATAAATCATTTTAAATTATCCTGATTTTTCAGACTTTATATGGAGGCATCAAATCCTGGTCGCCCCCCAGTTGATCAATTATTCTTGCCACAACAAAATCCACAAGACCTTCCACTGTATTTTGTTGCTGATAAAAACCAGGAGAAGCAGGAAGTATCAAAGCGCCAGCCTGATCTAACGCAAGTAGATTTTTAAGATGAATTGTACTTAGCGGAGCTTCCCGGGGTACAACAATCAATTTACGTTTTTCTTTCAACATGACATCGGCTACCCGTTCAATCAAATTACCCGAAATCCCAGCAGCAACTCTACCTATAGTACCCATACTCGCCGGGACGATTACCATACCATCGACATGAAATGAACCACTGGCAATAGAGGTATTAATTTTTGTCGTCTTATGTAGGATTACATTTTCACCCTTAAAATGAGAAGGTTTGAGTCCTAGTTCAATGTTCAACAGTTCAGCGCCCCGCTCAGATATAATTACATGGACTTCTGCCTGGGATTTAAGACAGTCAAACAATCTTTTTGCATAGCACACACCACTCGCACCTGTTATAGCTATTACAAAACGTTTCATAGTTTTACCTCAAAAAGATCCTGAACTTCGCACAGCACTTGCTCATAAACTTTTTCTAAAGATGAATCACTCGAAACATACCTGATATTTGGGCCAGTGAAACTTTTAAAAATAGTCTGTACTTCTATTAAATAATCCCGCTTTTCAAAAGCACTTTTTTCTTCCCGGGAAGACTCAATTCTTTCTAGACTTTTTTCAGGAGAATTATGGAAAATCAATACCCGATCTGGAATCGGAGCAAATCTTTCATTGTCTACCCGTATTTTCTCTGGATCGAACCCTAAAGCACCCTGATAAGCTGCTGTAGAAAAATAATAACGATCCATCAAAACAACTTTTCCAGCCTTCAATGCAGGTTCAATATTCTGTTTCACATCTTCTCTTCTATCATTCATAAACCACTCCAACTCTTCATTAGCACTAATACCATTTCTGCCTTTCGCTAAAAGCTGGCGGATTTTCATTCCCCATTTTCCTCTTGTGGGTTCAGCTAATGAAATATTAGCAATTCCTTTTTTATTTAAAAGGTCTGCTAGCATTCTGCATTGTGTGCTCTTACCAGAGCCGTCAATACCTTCAAAAACAATCAATAATCCACGATTCACTGAAAAGTCTCCGAAATTTTTTTCTTAACCACACTGCTTGTAATTTTCAGACAGGAAAAAATGACCCCCGAACCTCCTTCTATCCGGTTGAAATTTTTGATGCCCTACTCGGCTATCAGAAACTGACCTTTGAAGTAATTTATTGGAAGCGGCAAGAAATATCAAGCTGAATAAAAGATATAAACAACACAACAAATTGTATTTGTTATCGCATATTTTGGTAAGATTAAAGTTGCACAGTTCTAATTTTGAGCCAAACCTACCTTTTATAATGGTGTAAGGAGTATTTTGTGAAAAAATTCTGGAGGGTTTTTGGGTGGATATTTTTGGGGATCTTTCTTCAATTTAAATTTAACGCACTCTATGGAATTGTTTTTCTTGAAAACCTTAATTTTCATGATCGCAGTTACTGGGTAGAAATGAAAATGACTCCTAGCGATGAAAGCCTGAGAGTCTTGAACGTTAAAACCACGGTGCATCATTCCCTTGGTTCAGACTACTTTGCCAATGTTTATATTCCCAAACAGTACAAGATTCTGAACCACGAACCATACGTAGGTGTCGAAAATATGGAAGGCTACCAATCCTATAAAATGGATATGAAACGAAAATACCGGGATGTCTTGGCAGAAACAAACTTCATTCTAATTCCCCAGCAAAATAAAATTGTTTCTTTACCAATAAAGGTCCACTTTGAAAATTTAAAGCAGCGTCTACATGCTGATGAAACTTTTAAATTATCAACTCAAACCAAAAATACTACACTCGAAGGCCCGGAAAAGGCTGAAGCGATCTATCCTCAAAAGCTGGGAATGTGACCTACCCCCCATGGCTCGAATAAAAGAATTCAAAGACTATTATAAAATTCTCAACATATCCGATTCTGCTAATCAGGAGGAAATTAAAAAATCTTTCAGAAAGCTGGCTTTGGAATTGCATCCAGACCACAATCCCAACGATCCCCGAAGCGAAGAAATTTTCAAGGAAATCACTGAAGCCTATGGGGTTTTGAGTGATACGAAAAAAAAATTAGAGTACGATCGTTTCCGGGACGATCACCTCGCAGGACGAAGTTCCTCTAGATTTCAATATACCCAAGAAGATATTTTCTCCAGTATGTTTCAAGGAAAAAATGCTAGTGATATGTTTGAAGAACTCAACCGCGAATTCAGTCGTTCGGGTTTCCGATCGGGAAACAATTTTTTTGAAACGGTTTTTTTTGGTGGGGCTGTAGGAGGTCTAGGACGAATCCTCAGAATGGTTCCTGGTCCGATTGGGCGCATTGGCATGGGAATCAAACTGGCTCAAGTGGTAGGAACCTCTCTTTACGCCCTTCATAAAATGAAAAAGGCCAAGGATGCCGCCAATCCTAATAAAAAACCGAAACCCGATAATCCTTTAGTTAGGAATTTAAAGGGGGTATTTGAAAATTCTACATTAGACAAGCAGTCTCTTCTCGATATGGACTTCGCTATTTCCATTCCTCATATTGAAGGAATAAATGGAACCCATAAAAAAATCTCTTACCAGGTTGATGGTACCACTGAACAATTGATAGTTCGCATTCCCCCCAATTTTCCATCAGAAGGAAAATTAAGGATCCGTAATAAAGGGCGCACCAAAAACAATAAACGCGGAGACTTGATTATATCCGTAAATATTGAACCCAATATTACGCGTAACAATTAATAAATGAATACGTCCCAAATACTCGACTATTGGCTCACATTTTTTCGTGGACTTTTTCTTGGAACATTGAAAAATTTTCTCCTATTCGGTTTTACTGGTTTTGGGTTAGGCATTTTATCTACAATCGCCTTCGATTCACAGCTTCTAGATACAGCTGACTGGAGCGAATGGTTAGAAACATTAATTCTCCTGTTAGCCTCCGTCTGGTATCTAAGTCTAGGAGTCTTACATGGATTGATTTCCTGTGCGCTGCACGTGATGATTCAAAAAATTCGCGAAGCGATTGAAGGCTTGCAACAATTGTTAGATTGGATAACTCGGGAAGTGATTGATCGAATTCCAAAATTCCAGAAAAATATACTTCGTTCAGAACTGGAGGAAAAATATGATCAGGCCGGAAATGAACTGCGAAGGAAACTAAAGCAAGAAGGCGGACTAGTTGGCTTATTTTCGGGAATTTTATTTGGTGTTATCTTAAAAGTTTTAAAGTTTTTCTTTTTCGATCAGGTAATCGAAGAACTAAAAAAAAAAGACTCTGGAGAGTTAACTTCTACGGATATTGAACATGCTGTTCGCCGTGCAGGAACCGAAGTCATGATCGCCCCCATAACAGACAACCTCTTTCTTTTACACATCTTAAATATCTTTATAGGTCTGGCCCTCTTTGCCTTACCGTGTACCATGTTCTGGTTGATTTAATAATTCGAATCAAATTTAAAGTTTTGGCATCTTATTTGAGGTTGTTTTTTTAATCTATTACTAATTAGACTTTGGATATGAAATTTCATAAAAAAATTATTATAGTTAGTCTTCTACAAATATTATTTTTTTCTGAGAAGGGATGGACCGAACCTATCCCCATTTTTGTGAGCATTACTCCACAAAAGTATTTTGTCGAACGTATTGGTGGCAAAGATGTGAAAGTGGAGGTAATGGTCCAGCCCGGTGAAAGCCCAGCAACATTTAATCCAAAACCTAAAAAAATGAGTAGGCTAGCGAACTCAAAATTGTATTTCAGTATTGGCGTCCCTTTTGAAAGAATCTGGATTTCTCGACTCGAAGCCATTCATCCTGATCTGAAATTCATCTCATTACATCCAAACTTATCATCAAACAGTAAATCAGGGAACTCGGATGGTAAAAAGGACCCGCATATCTGGCTAAGTCCTTTACTTGCAAAAAAAATGGTAGCAAAAATTGAATCAGCTCTTTCAAAAGCAAAACCTGAGAGAGCAAATTTTTTTAAAAATAACCATATAGCCTTGGCCCAAGAACTAGATACTCTAGATCAAGAAATCCGCGACATTATCGCAACTGCAAAAAGTCGAAATTTTATGGTATTTCATCCAGCCTGGTTTTATTTCGCTCAAGCCTACGGCCTTAAACAGGTGGCCATTGAACATGAGGGAAAGGAGCCGGGGCCTAGGACCTTGCAAAAAATAATCAATATAGGGAAGAAATTAAAAATAAAAACTATATTTGTGCAAAGGCAATTCGGCCTTTCAGTAGCAAAAAATGTCTCTAAAATAATTGGGGCTAATGTGGAAGAAATAGATCCCTTAGCAGAAAACTATTTTGAAAATATGCGGAAAACAGCAAAAGCAATTTCCGGAGCAAATAATTGAGTGAAAATTCAGTAATAAAAATCCGCGATCTTCATTTTAGTTATGTAAGCCCTGTCATCCTCGAAGATATTCAATTGGATATAAAACCCAAAGAATTTGTCGGTATGGTCGGCCCCAACGGCAGTGGTAAAACAACCCTTCTTAAAATTATTTTAGGTCTATTGGAACCAGATAAAGGATCGGTAGAAGTACTAGGAAAACAACCGCATCAGGCGGTAAAAGAAATTGGCTATATGCCACAGTTTACTGCTTTCTCCAGAGATTTCCCCATTAGTGTTGAAGAAACAGTACTCATGGGACGGTTGGGAAAAACGTCCAGTATTGGCCTTTTCAGTAAAGAAGACAAACAACTTGCAGCAGAATCTATGGAAGCGGTTGAGGTTCTCGATTTAAGAAAACGTTCCATTGGTTCTTTGTCGGGTGGGCAATTGCAACGGGTATTGATTGCACGCGCACTTACCTGCAATCCGGAAATCATGATTCTAGATGAACCCACCGCCAACGTTGACATGAAAGCAGAAAAAGATATTTTCGATCTCTTAAAAAAATTAAACGAAAAAATAACTATCATTGTTGTGACCCACGATATCGGTTTCATATCCCAATACATTACAAAAGTTGCTTGTATTAATCGTACTCTGATTTGTCATCCCACTTCTGAACTTACAGGAGAGACTATAGAAAATCTCTACGGGACACATGTCCACATGGTGCACCACCACCATGAAGGGGAGGATCACCATTGAGTTCATTCCTGGAAGCCGTCTCCACACAATCTTTCATGCAAAATGCTCTGATGGGAGGAATTCTAGCCAGTGTAGCCTGTGGAGCTATCGGCTCTTATGTTGTTGTGAAGCGAATCGGCTACCTTGCAGGCGGAATCGCCCATGCCGTACTAGGAGGAATGGGCATTGCCTATTACCTCGGTCGCTCACCTATTGAAGGAGCTTTGGTTTCGGCCCTCGTCTTTGCTTTTATCCTTGGGTGGGTCAGTCTGCGCATGCAGCAACAAGAAGACACTATCATCGGTGCATTATGGGCCGGCGGAATGGCAGTGGGTATTTTGTTCATCTCACAAACACCTGGATACAATGTGGATTTGATGAGTTTTTTGTTTGGCAATATTCTAATGATCGCTTCTGAAGATCTTTATTGGATAGCTGGGCTCGACGTACTCATATTGGTTATCGTTTTTCTTTTTTACAAACAATTTATAGCCGTCTCTTTTGATGAGGAGTTTGCGTGGCTTCGAGGTATTCCCGTAGAACGGTTCTACCTCCTTTTTCTTTCGTTGGTGGCTTTAACCGTTGTCATTTTGATTCAGATTGTCGGGTTGATTCTGGTCATCGCCCTTTTAACTCTACCCGCAGCCATTGCTGGGCTATACGTTCGATCGCTCAGCCTGATGATGATCCTTGCAACTTTGTTCGGTATGGTTTTCACAACAGGCGGCCTAGCATTGTCTTATCAACCCGATCTTCCTCCCGGTCCTACCATCATTCTTCTGGCAGGTGCATTTTACCTTTTATCGCTTGCCGTGAATCGATTCAAAAAAAAAAGTCTGACCATCACTGATTGTTGCTCCAGCTTGGAAAAGGAATTAAACAAAGTTCATGATGACAAACGAAACATTCTCGTCTGGGTTCTGTTAATTAATGGGGTCATGTTTTTTATTGAAGGAATTTACGGCTGGTTCGCGCAATCGAGTGCGTTGATGGCCGATGCGCTTGATATGCTTGGTGATGCAGCAATTTTCGGTTTTTCTCTTTATGTCATTCGACTAGATTCCATATGGCAAAACCGTGCCGGATATATAAAGGGGATCATCATGGCTGTCTTTTCAATCAGTGTTTTAACAGGTGCCGTTTACAAATTATTCAATCCAGTCGTACCCGAGGCTTTCACAATGGGAGGCATTGGCGTCCTGGCTCTCGTCGCAAATCTTATTTGTGCGATTCTTTTATTAGGCTTCAGAGATTCCGATATCAATATGCGTTCGGCCTGGATCTGCTCACGTAATGATGTGCTTGCAAACATCGGAGTTTTGCTGGCAGCTTGGGGTGTGGCTTTGACTGGATCCTCCTGGCCCGACTTGATTGTCGGTGTTAGTATTTCTGCCTTGATATTAAAATCTGCTATTGAAGTTTTGAAAGATGCGAAGATGGAAATGGCAAACCATCAAAGCACATGATCTTAGGTTTAGATGACATTCCGGGTGGAACAACTTTTATTTCACTTTTAATTTGGGTGATATTGACCGGCCTTTATTATCTTGTCTGCTACATGGCAGCTTTAAATGTTCTGGATGATGTCACCCGAAACAGCTGGCTCAAACTTCCCGCTATGATGCTTACGGCTATCCCTGCTGCAGGCCTGATGACAATATTTCAATATAAACCTTTCGTTTTTGCCATCCTTGTTTCCATCGCTAATTATTTTCGCGTACAAAAAATAATTCGGACACCCAGTTCTAAATGGGGCGACATGAAAATAAATCCCACCCTATTTTATTTAGCAAGCTATGGATATATCGCATTACTAACCACACTAGCATTTTACTTTCCTACTCTCGATTTCAGCCAATAACTAGGCTTCCGCATTAACTTCTGAAAAGTATTTATCGATTTCTAATTTAAAAACGGTAGCCACATAGAAGTTTTTGCACGGTAGTCTTCATACTCTTTCCCAAACTGCTCTTTTAATGCCTGCTCTTCGAAATAAATGCGGTATTGAAACCCGAAGAGGGCAAAAATTGTCCCGATTATTCCTGCAGACCAGGAATGAGTGGTAACTGCATAGGCAAGCACTACAATCATCATGCCTGTATAGGTAGGGTGCCGCATATAGCTATGCAGTTGATCTGTTTTAAGAGTTTGCTTTTCGCGAAAAGCAATATTAAATTTAAAACGTAGTAATCCAAGCTGGGAAATTGCTAAAATTCGTAAAGTCGTCCCAAAAGCAAAAAGGAAAGCAATAAGAAATAATTCCCATGTCTCTACCGGGATTAAGGTTGTTCGCGAAACAAATGACATGCCGATCAGGGCAGCGATGATTGGTAAAACATGACCAAAAAGTTGTTGCAAATAAGCCTTATTAAACTTTACATCCTCCTGTCTTTCAGTCAGCGTAAAAAAGACAATCTCAATGATTCCAAATATGAGATTGGAATAGGAAACAATTAAAATACGGTCTACCTGGGCACTGCCCAACCACCAAGGGACCAAGGGTAGTAAATAAGTAAGGCCAACAAGAATTATATTGAGATTAAAGCTTCTAAAAAGGCAAAACAAAAAGATCGTAGCAAACAAGGCAAAATTGATTTGAAGAAGCAAGATAGCAGCCACAGAAACCTCTAACACTCATTTAAATACAAATAATTAGTCGGGACTCTAAGCTCGACAAAATAGGAAAATAATTCTCCAGAATTAGGTATTCTACTGTTTTTTAGAGCGTTTTTATTATAAAATAGAAACAACTTGATATCCCTTCACATCTAAAGATCTGAAATATTGAGGATACCTATATAAATATACTAGAAATGGGGCACGTAATACGAGGAAATTGCCAGGATTGAATTCCTTCTTTGAATAGGCCTAAAACCCCGTTAGCTATAGAATAGAATTGAGGCAAAAGTAATGGACGCAAAAACGTTAAATATCCCTGAAGAAGTCAAACGGGAAATCGAGACCTTTGCAGCAGAAGTCGAACGTCTGAATCGTGGCGAAGTTGGCGATGACGACTTTAAAAGATTTCGTCTGCAACAGGGAATCTATGGACAAAGGCAGGATGGCGAACAAATGGTTCGCACAAAACTGCCTGCGGGCAAAATTACCAGCGAACAAATGCGGTGCATGGCTGATTTTGCCGAAAAATATTCCCATGGGGTTTTACACATCACGACCCGCCAGGACATCCAATTACATTACGTTAAAATAAACGATGTCCCGCAGGGACTTGAAGACCTTGCAAAAGCGGGAGTTACTACGCGCGAAGCGTGTGGTAATACTGTCAGAAATGTTACGGCCTGCCACAAAGCAGGGACCTGTTCCACGGAGGTTTTCGACGTTACGCCCTATGCACTGGCGGTTTCCAACTATCTTTTACGGAGGGATTTAACACAAAACCTTCCAAGGAAATTTAAAATCAGCTTTGGTGGTTGTAACGGCTGTGGGCTAGCCCCTATCCATGACATCGGCTTGAAAGCGGTTATCAGAAATGAAAATGGAAAAGAACTACGTGGTTTCCGTGCACTTATTGGTGGGGGCCTCGGCTCGTTCCCACATGCGGCTTTACCTTTAACCGATTTTATTCCAGAGGATCACCTGCTTAGAATGTGTGAAGCGCTAGTAGCTGTATTCGACAAATACGGCGATAAGAAAAATCGTAATAAGGCTCGCTTCAAATTTGTGTTAGATAAACTGGGACTAGAAAAAATTAAAGAGCTCTATAATGAAGAATTTACAGCTTTAGAAAAAAATACATATGCTCCAATCAAAATAGATAAAGAAGAAGATCCACTTCTATCAGAATATAAACCGATAGACTGTGATGACGATCCAGAGTTTCAACTTTGGAAAAACCGAAACATTGAAACCCAAAAGCAAGAGGGGTTTCACAATGTACAAATCAAATTAATTCTTGGCGATTTTTCTATTCTCCAAGCTAAGTCTTTAGCAAATATGGCTGAAAATTTTGCTGGCAGCAAACTTGTAGCCACCGTTAACCAGAATCTCATGATTCCCTGGGTTAAAGAAAATGCTTTTGGCAATCTATTTACTGAGCTGAAGAAAATCAATCTTCACAAAGCAGGTACAGAGGAGATTCGTGATATCACTTGTTGCCCAGGCTCTGAAACTTGTAACCTTGGCATCACCGCTTCACGTGGGTTGGTTGATAGCTTGAACAAAGACATGGAAAACGGATTTAAACCCTCAAAGGATCTTGATCATATTACCATTAAAGCAAGTGGGTGCCCCAATTCCTGCGGTCAACACCATATTGCATCAATTGGGTTTCATGGCGGTGCTAAAAAATTAAATGGTATTTTGACTCCCCATTACGAAATCTTACTTGGAGGCAGGGTATCAGAAGACAAAGTAGTATTTGGAACTTCAGTTATTAAAATCCCAGCCAAAAATGCGCCTGAAGCGATGAAAAGCTCCATCAACGATTATAAAAATAATAAGCAAGGGGAAGAAACCTTTGGAGAATATTTTGACCGGATGGGTAAAAGCCATTTCCGCGCACTACTTGAACCACTCAAGAACCTACCCGATATCGAGTCATCTCCTGAGTCCTATATTGACTATGGCTCAACTGAAAAGTTTAGTTTGGAAGACCGAGGTCAAGGTGAATGCGCTGGAGCCGTAACGGATATGATCACCGATAGAATTACAGAGGCGGAGCGTTCTCATTTCCAGGGTAAGCTTTCTCTAGAAAAAAAATCCATCAAAGATGCAGGAGACCATGCTCGCAGGAGTGTTATAGCTTCAGCTCGCGCTCTTCTGGTTACAGAAGGTATGGACTTTAACGATGACTGGGAATGTCTTAAAAAATTCCAATCTCTCGTGATAGATATGGAAATAGTTTCAGCAAAATATGCCAAACTAATAGATAACTTTGAGGAATATCCGGAAGCCTCTGATGAAAAAACCGCAGGCTGGTGGATATCCGAAGCGGGAATGTTAGTTGAGGAATGTAAAGCGGTGCAGGAAAAAATGCAGTCAGACAAATCACTCCGAATACGTGTAGGAGGTGACGATCCAAAAGAAAAAACTACCGGATCTGCAAATACTTTGACAAGCATCGACCTTCTTGGCGTCAAATGTCCATTCAATTACGTTAAAACAAAAATCAAACTGGAAACAATGGCTTCGGGAAGTATACTCGAAGTATTGCTAGACGATGGAGAACCATCCGAAAATGTACCTAAGAGCATTAAAAATGATGGTCACAAGATTATCTCTCTTATAGAAGAGCAAGGTCATTATAAACTGACTATCGAAAAGGCTTAAGAGTTAATGCTCATCAGTATGACCGGGTATGGCCGGGCCGAATGTCAGAAGGATGACTATACCTATCTAGCGGAAGTTAGATCGGTAAATAACCGCTTTATCGAAATCAATACTCGCCTCCCCAAAGCTCATATGGATTTAGAGCAACCCTTAAAAAAACTGATAAAGTCGTACTGTTCTAGAGGATCTATCAACCTTTCCATTAGCATAGGTAACTCTAATGAAAATACAGGTGAGTGGGAAGTCAAACCCAACCTTCCACTCGCCACACAATATGTAACGGCTTTAAACCAAATTCGAGATTCCTTAAAGCTGGAAGGCAAAATTGATCTAAAGTCAGTAATTGGTATACGTGATATTGTTAAAATTGAACCTTTAGCTGTTGATCCAGCCAATCATGAGTTGATTCTTAATATAGCAACAGAAGCTTTGGCCTCTCTCCAAAAAATGAGAAAAGAAGAGGGTATAAACCTTCAAAAAGACCTAGAGCAACGAATTGATGCCATAGAAAGTCACGCTGCAGAAATTGAATCGTGGCACCCGGACGTTGTCAAGGAGTACCAGAATAAACTCAAAGAGAGAATAAAAAGCCTAAATGAAGGCATGGAACCCGATGAAACACGTATTGCGCAAGAAACCGCTCTTTTAGCTGATCGATGCGATATAACCGAAGAAATAACTCGCCTGAGAAGTCACTTAAATCAATTTAGAAATTTTTTGAACACAAATGAGCCCATTGGTCGCAAACTGGAATTTATTACTCAGGAAATAAATAGAGAAGTCAACACGACCGGCTCAAAATCTAGCGACATAAAAATTTCCAACAGAGTAATTGAGATAAAAAGTGAGCTCGAGAAAATAAGAGAGCAGGTACTGAATATTGAATAAAATTATTTTTTACGAAACGGCAAGTTTCAACAAATACAGGATTTATAGTAAATGAAAAAAGTAGGGCTACCTATAATAATTTCTGCTCCGTCGGGTACCGGGAAAACCACGACGTGCAAAAGATTAAAACAAAGACTTCCAAACCTTAAAATAGCAACCTCTCACACCACAAGAAAAATTCGTAAGGGTGAAACCCAAGGAGTCGATTACTTTTTCATATCAAAGGAGGAATTCGAATCAAAAAAAAATAATAACGATTTCTTGGAATGGGCGAAGGTTCATAGGGAATATTATGGAACTTCTTTTGAGGCTTTAGATAAACACCGCCAAAATGGTTTTGACATATTATTAGAACTAGATATTCAGGGAGTAAACTCTCTTCGTAATATGGATTTCGAGGGAATTTATATTATGATTCTTCCTCCTTCAATAGAAGAAATGACGAAACGACTTAAGAAGAGAGGGACAGAAACTGAAGAGGATATTGAAGGACGTCTCAAGACAGGTAAAGAGGAGATCAAAGATTATAAAAAGCATGACTATGTCATTACCAATTTTGAAGTGGAAGAAACAGTGGAGTCTATCCTTGCTATTGTTCGGGCTGAAAAATCGCGCGTTGCTCGATACATTCCCACATCAGAAGATATCAAAGAACTACTGGGTTCATAATAATGTCTCAAATCAATCTCTTGGACTTGGTCTCTAATAAAGTTAAAAATCTTAAGGCCTATCAGGTTGAAACAGTAGAAGAAGGTATAAAACTTCACGCAAACGAAAACCCCTACCCGCCTGCTCCTGAGCTAAAAAAAATAATCCAGACGCGTCTGGAAAAATTAGAATTAAACCGCTATCCAGATCCGGACTGCAAAATATTGAAAGAAGCCATTTCAAGTCGTATTCAAATATCCCCAAAACAAATTGTTATTGGTAATGGATCTGATGAATTAATTCAGTGTTTAATGCAAGTTTTTTGCGATGAAGGAGATACAATAGCTTTTCCCGAACCAACCTTTGGCATGTACGCGATTATGGGCAAGGGGATGGGGCTTAACATCCAAACTTTTCCATTGAATAGTAAATGGAATTTTGAAACAAAATCTATTCTTGAAAAATTAATTGCAAGCCATACCCGGATTGTTTTCATAAGCTACCCCAACAACCCAACAGGAAATTGTTTTTCCCAAAACGAAATTCAAGAGCTTATCGAAAACTTTGAAGGAATCGTGGTATTAGATGAAGCTTACTATGATTTTTCAGGGCAAACCTTCCTCAGTCAAATGAAGAAACATAACAATCTCGTTATATTGAGAAGTTTATCCAAAATAGGCCTAGCAGGATTGCGAGTCGGGTACGGAATATTTCCTAGTATCCTAGCCAATGAAATCAATAAAGTTCGCCTGCCCTATAATTCGAATTCAATATCACAAATTGCCGCAGCAGAGTTATTGAAAAATTTTTCCATTGTGCAAAAACAAATTGATTCGATCAAAGACGAGCGAATTCGGTTACTAGAAGAATTTACTAAAATAAAATCAATTAACGCCTTTCCCTCAGATGCAAATTTTATTTTGTTTCAAACTTGCACTAATGGAGAAAAGGTATTTAAGAGTCTATTGGAAAACGATATTTTAGTAAGAAATCTGGGGACTCATCCAATGTTAAAAAACTGCCTTCGTGTTACCATAGGGACACAGGAAGAAAATGATCAATTTTTGGATCGATTGAGACACGCAATTAAGTAGTTAACAACTGATATAATTAAATGCGTACTAAACTTATTTCAAGTTGTTGGGGTTTTTTAGCAATTATTTTGATTGTTGCAGGTTTGCTTTTCTTCAAGGCTTCCCTCCCAATGAGTGATAACACTCAATCCCAGGTTTTTGAAGTCAAATCTGGGATGACCTTAAAACAAGTGTCTCAGGAACTTTTAGGCCAAAATCTTATCCGAAGTGCCAACGCTTTTCAAGCCATAGCCTTGATTCAAGACAAGGAGAAACTAATTAAGGTTGGGGAATATTATATTTCACCCTCTATGCCTGCTGCGGAAATCTTACAACGAATCACATCTGGCAAAACCGTTTTACACTCTGTCACCATTCCAGAAGGATATCGCATCACAGAAATAGCCAATTTATTGGAAAAACGGAATCTCGTAGATAAAAATATTTTTTTACAGCAAGCAAAAAATGTGCAGCTGTTGGAGGGAGTTCCAACCGGTTCTCTTGAAGGCTATCTTTTTCCTGACACCTATCATTTCGGAAAGCGCACTACTGAAGCCATAATTATAAATAAGATGGTAGAAACCTTCAAGGAACGTGCATTGAAACAAGAATTTCTTAAGAGAGCTGGAGATATGGGGTTTTCTTATCACGAAATCATAACACTTGCTTCACTGATTGAAAAGGAAACAGGAAAAGATTCTGAACGAAAACAAATCTCATCTGTTTTTCATAATCGATTAAAAAAAAATATGCTACTACAAACAGATCCAACCGTAATCTATGTAATAGATATGTTTGATGGCAACATACGAAAACGCGACTTAAAAATCGATTCCCCTTATAATACCTACCTGTATAAAGGTCTGCCACCAGGTCCAATTGCAAACCCAGGACTAAAATCAATAATTGCTGCCCTTTACCCTGCTAATACTTCTAATCTATATTTCGTTTCAAAACAGGATGGTAGCCACAAATTTTCAGCAACCCTCAACGAACACAATCGCGCAGTACAAAAATATCAGTTACGAAAAATCCGCCGCTAGCTACACTCACTTCATCGCAATTCAGCTTCATGAAATTATCAATGTAGAAGAATAATAAACTATTTACCTGATCTACCTTGTAAAAATTGCAACAGATTTCTAATCATTGAATTGCCGGGTACCAAAATATTCCGTTTTTCGCCTTCCAACACGATCACTCCATTTATCGCTTCAATTTCAGTCATCTTTCCTGCTCGCAGGTCTTGTAACATGGAAGACTCATGGTCATAGGTACTGGGCAATAGTTTTCCATAAAAATCCTCCAAATAGCTTTTTGAATTATTCCAATGCGTTCCATATCCCATAGCATGCATAACTGAGAAAACCTCGTTGACTATTATTTCCATTATTTTTCTAGTGTTTTCATTTTCACCGAGTAGGCCATAAGAAACCTCCAATAATGCCCCCAGGGCATTGAGAGGGCAGTTGTATAGCATTTTTGCCCATAGGTCCTTTGAAATATCTTGTGTTACAACCGAGGGTATTCCTCCCTCCCTAAAAGCCTGTGCCAGAGGCATAAGTCCTTCCAGATCTTCCCCATAAAGGGAACCCAAATGGAGGGGTTCGGCATGGACAGTAACATCAACCTTGTTTCTTTCCGGACAAGTAAACCCTGTGATTATTCTGGCGCTAAAAATATTCTCTTGAGGCACAAATTTGGAAAATATTTCTGCATTGCCCCAACCATTTTGACACAAAACAAATTTTGCTGAACTTGACTTTTGAAAAGTGGAAATTTTAATTTGTTGGCCGAGGATTTCGGTGTCAAAAGATTTTACACAGACCAAAACAAAATCAAACTGCTCTGAAGGAACAGCCTGAAGAGTCGAAAATACAGCAAACGATTCGGGTGGGGAATAAAAATCATCAAAAATTCCAACCCTGTACAATCCATATCCTGCAAGGGCATTAACCGTAGGTTCTCTACCTACAAGGCTTATCCTACAACCCGATTTGAGAAGAAAACTAGCTAATCCGAGCCCTACTGCCCCTGCCCCTATAATTAAAACTTTTAACATAATAAAGCTTTCTATCTAATCTTTTTAAATGAGGGTGTTACTCCATATTAAAATCACATATATGGACATTAAATCAAATAAATTAGCACATCCCTCAAATCCCTGCCAAACAAGCACCTAGGTTCGATTGATTAATCTTTAAAAGCACGATAAAATGAAACCCAGCTCACAAACTTCTCAGTCCTTCTCATTTGATCCATCATCAAGAGGAGAAAAAACCAGGAGGCAGCCATGAACACAGAAAATTTTCAGGAGTCCCGATTCAATCCCGAAGAATGGATGAACCGTTTATTTGAGTTTATGAAGGCAGTCCAATATTTTGCTATTGATCTCATTCAAGCATTTAAAACCCTACTGCAAAAAAGTCTGCTACAAGTCTGGAAAGAAATTCGATCCGCAACCTCCAAACTCTCCCCCGTAGATTTCTTTTTCGCTGGCATCACGTTATCCATTGGAATACTTGGTGGCATGATTCTTATTGCCGGAATGGGTTTATTAAGTTACCAGTCTTTTATATGGCTACAAAGCGGTGTGTGGAATGAATATCCGATGCTAACTGTTTTTAACTTTATATTTGAAAACACCGCTATTCACCAGTGGTTGATGAACCCGGAGTCCTGGATTGGAATACAAAAACTATTATTGTGGTTATTAGAAACCACGCCCGTCTCTCTCGCTTTGATGGTACCAGGGTTCTCGATAGCAGTTACTGCAGCCGGCACATTTACATTAGCTCTTATATTTCGGTTTTACCAACTCAAAAAAATGTAATGGTTGAAAATTCACAATCACTTAAAGAAAAACTGGAGGCCTCAAAAAAATACCTCCAGAATGCGGATCTGAAGGGAGCAAATCTTGCCGGTGCTGAACTGAAAGGTGCGCTTTTAGGAGGCGCAGATTTAAGTGGCGCCAATTTGAAAAAAATTTTTCTGGGTGATGCAGAACTTCACAAGGCAAATCTTACTGAAGCAAATTTAGAAGACGCCAATCTAAACTCCGCTGACTTGAATAAAGCCAATTTAAATCGCGCTAATATGCGTGGTCTTTATGCACGTTCAGCCGACTTGAGATACGCAAATTTAAGTAATGCTGATCTTACTAAATCTAATTTCCGCCAATGCTCCATGTTTAAAGCTTGGATGAAGAACTCTAATTTTAGTGGAGCAAACTTGCAAAATATCAAAGGATCACAATCACAAATGCAAGAGTCGATATTTTGTGGTGCGAAACTTGAGGGCGCTGATCTTTCAGGAGCAAGAATGGAAGGAGCAGACTTTGCAGGCGCAGGCCTGCAAGTAGCAAACTTAAGCAGAGGAGTGTTAAAAAACTCCAATTTCAAGGGAGCCGATTTAAAAGGGGCTAATCTCAGATATACAATCGGGTTAACAAAAGACCAGATCGAATCTGCTCTAATTGATAAAAATACTCTCTTGCCAAGTTATCTTAAAGTTGAATGGAAATCGCCAAACGAATTTGAATGTCATTCTGTAGAAACCAAGCATAGTTCTTAATATTGCATATCATTTCTTCGATCAATTTCTCCTAACAATTCTTCAACAGTACGAACATTTATAAGATCTCGATAACTGGACACCATACCAATGATATTAATGCTTAGCGGAAAAGGTTCATCGCGATCGCGTAAAATAATTGTTCCCGTGATATCCTGTTCATTGAAT
>ENA-UPTF01000562-UPTF01000562.1-marine-metagenome-genome-assembly--contig:-NODE-562-length-25604-cov-3.768167_pt1 | contig 25604 bp, 28 predicted proteins | sample MGYA00238166_ERZ767019 | MGnify/ENA primary metagenome ERZ767019 (study PRJEB28930, sample SAMN06266391) | marine metagenome | isolation source: Sea water from 250 m depth | place: Atlantic Ocean | study... | reverse complement strand
GCTATATACCCCGGTCTCAATTTGTCTGAAGTAGAAGTAGAGACAATAGTTGACTATACAACTCGCATTGGGTTGGCGATGGGTGTCAAAGGCTTGATGAATATCCAGTTTGTGATACAGGGGGGAAGTGCGTACAGAAGTCCACAGGTTCACCCAGAACGATACAACGAGGAAACGTCAGTTTACGTCTTGGAGGTAAACCCGAGAGGAAGTCGCACTATTCCATTTTTATCTAAAGTAACTGATGTGCCAATAGCTAATATAGCAACCCGAGTCATGTTAGGTGAAAGCTTGGCGAACCAAGGGTATGAGGGAGGTTTATGGCCTCGCCAAAATCTTGTTGGAGTAAAGGCACCGGTATTTTCGATGGGTAAATTAGTTGGGGTTGACTGGTTTTTAGGTCCCGAGATGAAATCCACAGGCGAGGTGTTGGGATTGGACCAGGATTTTTCTAAGGCGTTAGCGAAAGCTCTTATAGCTTCTGATTTGGGACTGAAATCAGGAATTGGTGTTCTTTTAAGTATTGCTGATCAACACAAGCCCGAAGCTCTCTCAATCATCAGAGAATTACATCGGGCAGGTTGTGCATTATACGCGACCGAGGGCACTGCTGCTTTGATCGAGTCGACAGGGATACCTGTTACTACTGTGACCAAGCTGATTGGAGAAGGTCATCCCGATGTTCTGGATATTATTTCTGACGGGACTGTAAGCGCCGTAGTTAACACACTTTCGGGAGACACTTCGGTGCTACGTGATGGTTTTTACATTCGCAGGGCCGCTGTTGAACGTAGAATACCGTGTTTCACTTCATTGGACACGGTCAGGGCGGCGGTTGAGAGCCTGATGATACAAAATGCTAACTTTAATATTCAAACAGTTCGTGAATATGTGTCCAACACAACCTAATTTGTTACTGGGCATGATAAATTTTACCAGGGTAATTCCATGCCTAGATTCTTAGCGGTAGCGTTATCATAAGCTAATTTGGCGGCACAAACGTCGGCTACACCAGTCCCCATGAGTTTAGCGAAAATTATCTGTTCAGAGTTATCCCTTACGACGATTGTTTTGGACACGGAGTGCCGCAACTCATATAACTGACTCCACTGCAATATTCCTCGATCGACTGCTCCTGATAGATCTCCCGCTTCTATGGGTGCTTGCTCCAGGGAGTCGACGATAATTTTATCAGCTCTGATCAATACGTCATCGTTTACTTCGTGTGCCCTCCAGGTTGTTGGCCCGGCTGCGACTACAGTGGTCCCAGGAGACAGCCATGTGCCATTTATAACTGGGTCCATAGTTGCGGCTATGGAAATCACTATGTCTGATTCTTCAACCACCTCTTTGGCGGAATCGACTGATACAACCGGAATATTGAATCGGTTTGTCATATTTGCCGCGAAAGATTCTCGATGCTCAGCAGTAGGACTAAACGCCTTTACAGATTGTATGTTTCGTACTTTAGATATCGCTTCAAGTTGAGTTGGGGCCTGGTATCCTGTGCCGATAATGCCTACCGTCGAAGAGTCCGGATTAGACAAATATTTAACTGCTATACCGGTGGTGGCTCCGGTTCTCAACTGACCAAGCCTGTTGGCTTGTGTGTAGCATAATAATTCACCTGTTTCAGCATCATAAAGACTAACTTGAAAAGAGTATTTCCCCTTTACTACTGTGTATGTTTTAACGCCCAGGATATTATCGTAATACAGACCACCTCCCATCACGGACAAAAGTCCTCCCGGAGCGATTATCTTACGCCTGGTAAGGTTATACGCTTCTCCTTGGCCATATTTATTTTGCATATTTTCTATGGCCTCAAGCATTTCGGACATGGAGACCGATTGTTGGACGTCATCATCTCTTAAGAACAGTGCCATGATGTGCTGCTCCTTTATCGGGTAGAATCAACTCTGAAAACAGATATATAGCACCGTAAAAACGATAACTCTTATGCGTATAGATAGGTTGGTTTCGGTAATTTAGAAACTATAGGAATGTGTATTCGGCAGTGGAAAACTACAGATTATCTGAAGAATGCACGATTTATTTGTATAAATTTACGTTGATCAGCGGGAACAGTGAATTCATCAAATATGGCACTGACCGGACAGGCTTCAACACAGTAAGCACAATCTATGCAGATGGAAGCGTCGATATAATATTGTTCTGCATCGTCTTTGCTATGGATGCAGTCTACTGGACATACTTTTAGACACGAAGCGTCTTTGGTCCCGATACATGGTTCAGTAATCACATGTGTCATTTGTATCCTCGGTTTTGAGTCGGTTTTTACCTGGAGTTAATAATTATAAATACTATAAGTTCTTGCTATGTAATTTTTCATATGGGCATTATTTTGTCAAGTTATATTAGATGATATGTTATATTGGATGCAAGCATAATTTTGAGTATTGCAAATCTAGATATTGGTTGGGTTAGGTAATAATTTGACCTAGGTTCGGGTCCGATCGTTAATAGTGCACAATTGGTTTGTGACCGATCACCCGACATATGTGGAATGAAATTTAAGAGGTGACAATTAGCATGGAACTTCGTGAAGTCACGAGTTTCTATCATGTAGCCAAACTTAGGAGCGTTTCTAAGGCTGCTAAGAAGCTCGATCTAGGCCAGCCGACAGTGACGACGCATTTAAGAAAATTGGAGAGTGAATTTTCTATCACTCTTTTCGACCGAATAAAAAGACCAATTCAGTTAACATCTGAAGGAACCGGATTTTTAAGCTTAATTACACCGATAGTCGAATCGGTAGATACGTTGAAAATCCATATGGATTACCCTGACCGAAAGGGAGCATTTGTTGTAGGGGCATATCCTGATTTGGCGTTACACCATCTGCCGGCTACTATACAAGCCTTTACACTAGATTACCCTGAAGTTCATCTTCGTTTAGTCGCCAGATCATACACACCTCTTATTCAAATGGTTAAATCTGGAGAGGTTGACTTAGCGGTTTGCTCTCCTCCACCATCTGATGATCCTACACTGGAATTCACGGAATTGTTTCAATATAACGTTGTACTAATGACGCCACCCGGTCATGAACTTTTAGATGAGCACCCTGTTCAACTTTCGAAAGCCTGTGGTTGGCCGTTGATCCTGGCTGGCCCAGAAAGTCAAACGAGGCGTACCGTAGAGCAGGCCTTAAAAGACCTAGGAGTCAATTACAATATAGTGTTGGAGATGGATAATACTGAGCTTATTAAAAAATATGTGGAGATAGGAATGGGAATCGCTATAGGAGCTGATTTCACTTTGCATCCTGAAGATCACTATAAATTAGGAGTGACTAGGCTGGATCATATTTTCGCGAAGTCTACTATAGGGATATGTACGCTTAAGGGGAAATTCATGGGTAGAGCGGTGGGTACTTTTATAGACAATTTGCTAGTAAACCTTAAAGGTTTACATCCGGATATAGAGGAGTGGGAAGATACTATTTAGATATATCGTGCAGTCAGTTTAAGAGACATTGATTTTCTGGAATGTTCAGATGAGTAATCTTTGGAAGAACGATTTTAAGTGCTCTTTAGGCTATGACGGCCCCCAGTTTCTTTTACAAATAACATTACGCCTACCCCTGACGCTACTAGTAATGCCCCGTCCACTATGAGGGACCAGCTAAACCCTCCCATATCAGCTATTCCACCAAGCACTACTGCCCCTAGTAATGATCCGACACCTCCGAATGTTCTATATAAACCCATTGTGATACCTTCAAATCCTGGTGGCGCTATATCGGCAAAGAAAGTTAAAGATGGAGGACCTGCAAGGCCTTCTCCTAAACCCAATAGTATGCCTGATAGTAGTAGAAGAGTGAAAGAGTCACCTTTTATAAAGATTAGTATCCCTATTGAAACCAAAATGACTGCGGGCAAAATAGTTGATTTTCTTCCAAAACGATCTGAGAGTAAACCGGCTGCCATTGTGGTAAAGAATTGTGGTAAATGGGTAATACTTATGAACGCACCTATCTGCCCGGGTTTAAACCCCTTAGCTTCTCCGAACAATGGCATGATACTGAAGCGCCCACCTTGTCTGTTAGCAACGACCATGAGTGAAAATAGGCCAACAAAAGTAAATGCAGGGTTGAAGAGTAAATGTCTAAGCTGGCTTTTACCATGGTCCGGCGTTGGTAGGTTTGATTGGGACGGTGGCGTGAGTTCCGGAGGAAGGGAGATTCCAGGTTCTGGAACGAATTTCATCAATAGCCCGAGAGCGACGATAATTAAGACTGCCTGAGAATATAATGGAGCCCTTAAACCCATGTGATCTCCCATCAGACCACCCATATACGGGCCTATGGTAACACCGACAAGGATACTCATTTCCTGTAAACTGAGAATCCTTCCTCGAATGTGTCTCGGGGCTACATCCCTAAGATATATAGAGCATCCGGTGGTGAACATGGCAGCACCTAGTCCAGAAACTGTTCGCCAAAAAAGCAGCCAAGGATAATTGAATGAGATTGCTACCATCGCTGCACCAATAAGGTTAATCAGCGTGCCAATATTTAAGGTAAATCGTCTGCCGAGCTTTTGGGCCATGTATCCGGAGGGGACGCTAATGAAAAGCCGGGCTATACCGTGAAGCCCAACTGCCAACCCAACTCCGGTCTTATTTACTCCGAATTCTTGAGCGGTGAATAATGGCAGGGTCGGTGATATTGCACCCATCCCCCAGCTATTCATTCCAATGGCTACACAAAGGAATATGACGCCTCGATAGTTTGTTGTGATTTCTTTGACAGATGTTAGTGACACGAAAATGTTCTCGAATTGAATCTAATTATATGATCGACCTAATTAGGTATTGGTAATTCGGATTCGACGGGCTAATTGGGGTCTTGGTATAAGGATTTGGTGTTCACACCCTTGACAAGCCAACCCAATATCGGCCCCTAGCCTGGTGATTTTCCAGATATATTCACCGCATGGATGTGGTTTTTTTAATCTAATCAGGCCTCCAATTTTAAGTTCTATTTCCATCCGTACCCTGCGTCCACTAAAGTAGAGTTAATATTATTATTGACTTCCGCGGCAGCTTGTCGAGCTGCGTCGGCGAAGTCTCGTTGTTGGGAGGCGTATATTATGCCTCTGGATGAATTGATTAAAGCTAATCTACCTCTGGAATCGACTCCATTTAGGACGCTGGCATTTAAATCGCCTCCTTGAGCCCCTATGCCGGGTATTAGTATGGGTTGTTTTGGGCATAATGCTCTTACGGATTTTAACTGGTCAGTAACAGTAGCGCCCACAACGAGGCCGATGTTGTTGTTGTAATTCCACATTTGGGCAGACTGTGCCATAATCTCGTATATGGTGTTGCCACCCGAAGCGGATTCCACCTGTAAATCTTGTAAGTCTCCTGATCCAGGATTCGACCCTCTACACCAAATAAAAGCTCCTCGTTTTTCATCGGATATAAAAGGGTCTACCGTATCGTGCCCGCCCCAGGCATTTATAGTTACGGCATCAAAATTCCAGACCTCAAACATAGCTTTGGCATAGGCAGCTCCAGAAGGGCCGATGTCGCCTCTTTTAGCGTCTCCAATAATGATATTGGTAGGAGAGGATGTTCGTATGTAGTCAATAGTTTTTTCCAATAATCTTAGTCCGTCGATTCCCATAGCTTCGTAAAAGGCTAGATTGGGTTTGAACGCACAACATAAATCATGAGTCGAGTCTATGATCGCTTTATTAAATTCGAACGAATCAAGAACAGGTATTCTTGATGGCTCTATGTCTAACCCTATACAGAGTAAACTCTTGTTAGTATCGCACGCTAATTCTAATCGATTTATAAAAGAATCCATTATTCATGACACTTATAAAATTTGGTTGTGAGCGGGTAATAACCATGAGATATTATAAACTGGTGGGGTAAAGTTCCGCTAACGGGATTCGGGCTGTGTTTTACATGCATATTTTGCCTTTGATTTAATATTGACTCCTACTATGCACTAATAGGTAGTCCAAAGATATATGGTTAAATTAAGTTCTGATCTAGTGAAAGGTCGGTTTCAGCGGCGCTTAAATAGGTTTTCAGCATTGATGGAAGTTTCCGGAAAAGTAGAAATGGTCCACATCGCGAATTCAGGACGATTGGGGGAATTGTTAATCCCTGATTATGAAATGCTTTTAACCCCAGTGAACGGCGTGCATAGAAAATGTCCATATGATTTAACTTTAGTAGATACGGGGAAAGCTCTAGTATCCCTTGATTCTAGGCTTCCTAATTTGCTTTTTGAAGAAGCGTTCAAGATTGGTTCACTATCTGATTTTACGGGTTACCAATCTATTAACCGAGAGATAACGTATGGCGAAAGTCGTATTGATATTCTGCTGCATGGTTTAGCCAGTGATTGTTTCGTCGAAACTAAATCTGTAACGTTAGTCGAAAATGATATTGCGAGCTTCCCTGACGCACCCACTTCCCGAGGGGTAAAACACCTGAATCACCTCTCAGATGCAAAACATAATGGATACGATGCAGCTATAGTTTTCGTAATACAAAGGAGCGATGCATCGTCGTTACAGCCGGATTACAAATCGGATCCGGATTTTGTTGAGGCACTAGAGAGGGCAGTACAAAATGATGTCAAAGTATTTGCCTATAGTTGCGACATAACCAACTCAAACATATCGCTATCCGCTCGGATACCGGTTGATCTTAGGCGGAAATTTTGGTGACAGTGTGGCTGCCGAAGGTCGTAACTTCAGTTGTTAATTGATGTTTACGATACACTTTTCAGTAAATACGGTCCGCAGGGATGGTGGCCTGGTGAAGGCCCATTAGACGTTGTAATTGGAGCTATCTTAACTCAAAATACTGCCTGGTCAAATGTGGAGAAGGCAATAACAAATTTGAAAATGTCTAACTTGTGGGCATTGGAATCCATACATCGTAGTAGTCAGGCAGACCTGGCAAGTGTTGTCCTGTCCTCCGGATATTTCAATCAGAAAGCTAGGAAATTGAAGGCATTCGCTGAACATATCTATATAAAACATGAAGGTGATTTAGTCAAATTTCTTAATCAAGAATTATCGTGTTTGAGAAAGGAGTTATTGTCTATTTATGGAATAGGACCTGAAACGGCGGACGATATTTTAGTTTATGCTGCCGAAAAGCCCTCTTTTATCATAGATGTTTATAGTAAAAGGATACTAGGTAGATTGGGTGTTTTTGATATCAAACCCAGAGCTCGCTACGAGGATTATCAAAAGTTGGTTCAAGACCAATTGCCTCAAGATGTACGACTATTTAACGAGTTCCATGCGCTTTTGGATAATCATGCGAAACTTATCTGTAAAAAAAATCCCATTTGCAGTGAATGTGTATTGGTAGACGTTTGCAATTGGGCTCAGCAATATGACTTGGTCCATGAGTAACTATCCATAGTGCTTTATTGACCTAGAATTAACCGCATTGCTATGATCTAGCTCTGGTAGGTTTTTGACTACTGGTATACATAGCTTGAGAAGCTAAGGGGGAGGATATGGATTTAGGATTAACCGGGCGTGTGGCGATGGTTACTGGTGGTAGTAGGGGCTTAGGTAAACAGATAGCACAAACGTTGGCCAGAGAAGGGTGCAAGCTATCGATATGTGCACGGAGTCAGGATAGTTTAGGTGAAACGTTGACGGAGTTACGTAGTCAGGGTTATGAAGCCGAGGGGACCGTTGCGGATGTTACCGATCCTGAAGATGGAGTTAGGTTCTATAAAGATACCCTAAACACTCTAGGAAATCCGGATATTCTAATAAATAATGTCGGGGGTCGACGAGGATCCACTGACTTTCAAGAAACTACAATGGAGCAGTTTCAGGAAGGATTAGAAGTTAATCTCATGTCTGCGGTCAGACTCTCGCGGTTAGTTTTAGATCATATGAAGGATCAAAAATGGGGTCGAATAATTAACATATCCTCTATATATGGCCGAGAACATGGCGGTTCCATAGATTATATGACAGGGAAGGCGGGTCTGATCGCTTTTTCTAAGCATTTGGCTTTGCAGATGGCTCCGTTTAATGTATTAGTTAATAGCGTTGCTCCTGGTTCAATTGATTTTCCCGGTAGTACTTGGGACAGGTTCCAGAAAACTCAATCTCCTGAAACGGTAGAAGAATTCGTCAATAGAAACCTGCCTATGGGTAGGTTCGGTTGGCCGGAGCCGATAGGAGAGATCGTCGCGTTTTTATCCTCCGATAAAGCAGACTTAGTAACAGGCGCATGTGTGAATGTTGATGGTGGCCAGTCTAAATCACTGTTTTAGTGCGAAATTTCGCCGATAAATTGGCGCCACGCAGATACACACAGCTCGGGTGAGGAGTGTTGGATGTACCCTGTACCTCCGGTAATTTCCATTAGCCTAGAATTGGGAAGTAAATCAGCCATTCCCTGAGCCCTGTCCGAGGTGTTCATAGCGCTGTCTGCTCCTACGAGAACTAACGCCGGAACATTGATCTTAGGCAGTATAGGACTTAGATCTTGTTCGGATAAATATGCTAGTGTTTCCATTACGACGTGTTTAGAAGTCTGGATCATTTGCTGTGCATACCACTCATGATGATTGGGATCCGAGTGTCCTGGCTCTAGTCTTCTGTCAGCGGTTGCCCGTACCCAACCTTCAACGCCTGATTTTTCTACTAGGTCATATCCCTCTAGGTATGTGCTAACGCCTTTAAATTTGTATGGAGAGGTGCATGCGGTAACCGTATGTAGCCGATTAGGATGATCATGGGCAAATTGCAGTGCTATAGTACCACCAATAGTTTCTCCGATTAGATGGATTTTATCGATATCTAACCTATTTAGGAGCGATTCGAGATCATTAGAGAAATTGGCTAATGACCAATCATATCCAGGTTCTGGGACTGTCGACCGACCAAAGCCCCGGGCATCTACTCGGATAATTCGATATTGGTTAGATAGCAGAGGGACCCATTCGTACCAAAGGCGTGAACTTTTAGCATTACCGTGGTGTAGAACTATGGTTTCTGGAGTTCTCCATGGGTTTGTATAATCATCGTCTTCATAATACATATCGAGAGTAGGGTCCAGAGTTATGCTAGGCATGATCATCTCCTGAGGTTGGACTTAAGCATGATCGGATATCAACAGTAAAAATAACAGCTCAATGTCTTAGGGTCCAGTGGGTATTAGCAAATTACTGGTTCTATCATATTCCCTGTCAAATAACGGAATATCCCATGCTATAATTATGCACCATTGATTAGCGCTCGGTTGGTGAGTGCCGGTTTCTCTTAAAAATAATTAATTAAGGTTACAAGGGAGCAGCTAGGAATGATTAAGCGGTTTTCAGTTTTTTACGTAGGGCAAATAGATCTCGATAACGTAGGCGTAAACGGTACGGAACCTAATGAGCGCCGTTATCCAAATGAAAAACTTGTAGAGGGATATCACAACGCAGTCGCTCTAGCCAAACATTGTGACAATTTAGGGTTCTATTGCATGTGGGCAGCTGAGCATCATTTTCAGCGAGAAGGGTATGAGGTGTTCCCTAATTTGACGCTACTCGGGGTACATTTAGCAGGTTTGACTAAAAACCTGAAGTTCGGTGCAGCGTTCAATATAGTTCCTATGTGGCATCCACTACGGTTAGCAGAAGACTTTGCTATGGGCGATGTGCTTACGGGAGGACGCTTAATATTTGGCGTTGGGAGGGGTTATCAGTCTCGGGAAGTGGAGTCATTTGGGGCTCCAGTGATTGATAACGATGCTAATAGAGAACTTTTTGAAGAGCAGATGGAGATTATCTTTAAAGCTTTTAACGAAGAATCGTTTTCCCATCACGGTAAGCATTACACTATCCCTGCAGATGTCCCATATAGGGGTTATCAGCTAAAGGATGTTACTTTGGTTCCAAGGCCTGTGAATCGCCCAGTTGAAATCTGGCAACCTGTTGCCAGCGGTAGGACACTGCCCTATATAGCCCAGCGGAAGATCAAAGGGATGGTAGCTCTGACTGGGGAGGTTTTGGCGGAACAGATGATGCGAACCTACCAGGAAGAGGCGGGTAAAGCCGGGCGTGATCTCAAGTTAGGAGAGGATATTGCCCTGGGGATTGGGTTTTGTATAGGTGATTCTCAAACCGAGGCTATGGAACATGTTAGGCCCTATCACGACGAGCGCTACAAGTGGTTTGCGCCTTTTGGATTTGTTAGGTATACGGATGAACAAGGGCGACCTTGGGGGACGCCTGGTGCTCCTGTTGGTGTCCCTAAGGTTGAAGATGGTGTTAAACAAAAAGCTTGGTTCTGTGGGAATAGCGGTGATTTTGTCAGTTTCTTAAAAGAGTTGGAAGATAAATATCCAGGGCTAGAAGACATAGTTTTACAGTGGCCAGAGGGAATGCCATGGCCTGAATTCAAAGATCAGCTAAGTCAATTCTCCAAGGAGGTAATGCCCGCGTTTGCTGGATCACAACTGGCTGCTGGGTCCGGAGGAGATTCAGATTAGAGTGAAAGCACCCTAAACTATTAGGTATATGTAGATCAATTTTTGGGAGTGTCCCTCCCTAACATCAGGCAAGGCTCTCCCCATTGTTGGGTAGACTCCAGGTCCCAATCGGTCTGTAACGTGGATGGTCGAAGCCTTATACCCCAGGTACCGCCATAAACTAAAAGGATTACACCTTCACCAGAATCTTCAGCCTCTACTGCATATGCTTGGCATTGACCAGATTCTGACCATCCGACAACATCACACCAACAATCTTCTCCCCTGAGATCAGACGTGATGATTTGGGTTATAGGCTCAGGGTCCGATAAAAGAGAAAAAACCCTATTTAAATCCATGGGACTATTGCCGTCAGATACTACCTCTACCTCGTAATACATAGTAAACAGTTCATCCTTTAATCCGGGTTGATTTTATCTTGGTAAGAGAATTTAATACCTTCGGATTATAAAGGCTAGCTTCCCGATATTGTCGCTATGCCTTATACTGCGGTCTTAGCCCTCTTCGTATTAAGAATCAAGGTTTTTACGCGGAAAGATTTGGTTCTTATCAGATTATTTACAGTCAAAAATACGTGAAAATTAGGTGCAATCATATGCGTCTTGGTTATTTTACGATGCCTCTCCATCCCCCTGATTCAGATATATCTGTCACCTTAGAGCATGACTTGATGCAGATGGAAGTCTTAGACAGATTAGGGTTTTGTGAAGCTTGGATCGGGGAGCATTTCACAAGTGTTTGGGAAAATATACCTGCACCAGACCAGTTTATAGCAGCTGCGTTAGCTAGGACCAAAAATATTGTGTTCGGTACAGGAGTAACCTGTATGCCGAATCATGATCCATTTATGATAGCGCACAGGATAGCACAATTAGATAATCTAGCAAAAGGACGATTTTACTGGGGTGTTGGTTCGGGTGGTTTCCCAGGCGATTTTGATGTTTTTGGTATTAATTCTGAATCGGGAGAACATAGAGGTATGTCTCAAGATTCGATAGAACTTATTCTGGACATGTGGGCCAAACCTGAGCCCGGGGTATATACCCATGAACATTGGAACTTTAACATTCCGGAACCGGTTCCGGAAATTGGATTGCGTGTACATATGCAGCCCTACCAGAAACCTCATCCGCCGATTGCGGTCGCAGGGGTATCGTCTCGTTCAGACACTCTGGTGTACGCTGGAGAGAAAGGCTGGATACCTTTGAGTATTAATTTGGTTCCAAGTGCAACACTAAATACTCACTGGGAAGCCATAGAAGAGGGCGCGAAAAAATCGGGTAGAATCCCTGACCGTGGCCAATGGCGGATAGCCAGAGAAGTTCACGTGGCTGAGACTACAGAACAGGCTAGACAGGAAGTATTGGAAGGTACAATAGGACGAGATTTCAGACAGTACTTTATCCCCCTTATGGCTCATATGGATGCTCTAAGTCTTTTTAAAACTGAGGATGACATTCCAGATGAAGCGATTGATCCTGAATATCTAATAAATAATGTCTGGATAGTAGGCAGTCCAGATGATGTAGCAGAACAGATACGCGAGTTATATAAACAAGTTGGTGGGTTTGGAGTATTACTGGCAATGGGCCATGAATGGGACCCTAGAGAATCCGGAGAGAATTCAATGAAGTTACTAGCCAACAAGGTCTTACCTAGTTTGTCGGATTTAAATTAATACCCTTTTAATTAGCCTCATTGCAAATAGAATTTAATTTGGAAAAGGGTAATAGGTAGAGTTAAGGAGTGTGATTGTGTCTATAGGATTAAAAACATACCGACCTCTGATTACAGGGACAACCCATGCAGTTTCTACGAGTCACTATCTTGCCACCGCTGCGGCTTACAGGATTCTTGAAGAAGGTGGTAATGCTACGGATGCCGGGGTTGCTGCAGGTATAGTAATAAATGTTGCCTTACCCCAATATACCAGTTTTGGTGGAGTAGCTCCTATCATTGTTCATGATGCTAAGCAAAAAGAAACAAAGAGTATAAGCGGGTTGGGCCGTTGGCCAAAAGCTGCGAGCATCGGATATTTCGAGCAACATGCTGACGCCAAACTAGTGCCTGGAATACTCAGAACAGTTACACCGTCTGCAGCCGATGGATGGCTAACTGCACTGAGGTTGTATGGCACCATGACCTTCGAACAGGTAGTGACGCCTGCTCTTGAATTGGCTGAAAATGGGTTTCCGATTCCCCATTCGTTGCACAGAGCTTTAGTAGGTGTTACTGAAGAATTAGTGCATGATGAAGGAGAGGTAGTCAACTGGTCTACCACCGAAGAGATTTTTGCACCAAATGGGCAAGTTTTAAAAACCGGGGATATTCTGGTCCAAAAAGACCTGGCCAGTACTTTCCGAAGGTTGATCCAAGTAGAGCGCGATAACACCATGCTTGGCAGGGACTCGGCTATAAAGGCAGCCCGTGACTATTTTTACCTTGGAGAAATAGCTCATGAGATGGTCGAGTTCTCTCGACAACAAGGTGGGTTGCTTTCGTTAGAAGATTTAGCAGATTTTCATGTCGGGGTAGAGACTCCTCCCAGTATTGACTACAAAGGTACGGAAGTTTTCACCTGCGGACCTTGGTGCCAGGGGCCGGTAACTATTCAAGCATTGAAAATCTTAGAAGGGTTCGATCTCCAAAGTATGGGGCATAACTCTGCGGATTATTTACATACGGTGCTAGAAGCTTTGAAATTAGCTTTTGCTGATAGGCATACGTACTATGGTGACCCAGATTTTGTTGATGTGCCTATGAAAGGATTATTGGATAAGGATTATGCTTCCCTAAGAAGAGCTGAGATTAATATGGATGTGGCCCATCCTGAAATGCCACTTGCTGGCGATCCATGGCAATTTGAAGGTCGGGATAGTTCTTCAGTTGGTGCGAAGAAACCGGATCCTGTAGCAGGTCCATTACCGGCTGACACTAGTTACATTAGTACCGTGGATCGTTGGGGAAATGCTTTTTCGGCTACACCGAGTGACGGTATAGGTGCTGCCCCTATCGTGAAAGGCTTAGGATTCATGATGTCTGCTAGGGGTTCTCAGTCATGGCTAGATGCAGAGCATCCCTGTTCTTTAGAACCGGGGAAACGGCCTCGGTTAACCCCTAATCCTGCGTTGGCCTTGAGACGCGGTAAAGTTTGGATGCCGTTCGGTACCCCTGGTGGGGACGTTCAGTGTCAGTCAATGGTTCAACTTTTCCTCAATGTGGCGGAGTTCGGTATGGATGTCCAAGAGGCCATAGAAGCGCCTCGGGTATCCACTTGGAGTTTTCCTAATTCCTTCTGGCCGCATGCATATAACCCAGGATTAGTTGGTATAGAAGGTCGTATAAGCGAAGAAACAATTTCGGACCTGAAACGTCGGGGCCACAAAGTGGAAGTCTGGGATGACTGGACATCTAAAATGGGATCGTTAAGCGCCGTACAAGTTGATCAGGATACGGGAGCCTTGTTTGCAGGGGCCGATTTGCGGAGAGATGGATATGCAATTGGCCGTTAACTATTGAAGCATATTTATCTTCAAATAAGTCAAATAAAAATGGTTGATGACGAGGTCCAATAGCGAGGTTGAGATAACGACTGTTAATCGCAAGCTTCATATTCAGATCAGTTGCTTGTTGAGCTTGGTATTAATCCTCTTGTTGTCCGCTTGTGGGGTTCCTGCGCGGGCTCCCGATTTTAGTTTAAACACATTTTCTGGAGAGGAATTTCGGTTATCTGATCTTAACAACGGAGAGAGCCTGGTTATCAATTTTTGGTATCCTTCATGTCCACCATGCAGGAATGAGATGCCTCATTTTCAAACCGTTTGGGAAGGATTAAATGGCCAAGATATTCGCTTCCTAGGTCTTTTCGTTCCTAAAGGGTTTGATACTGAAAGCGAAGCAAAAGAGTTTGTTAATGAGCTGGGTTTAACTTTTGATTTTGCTACTGATAAAGGAGCAGAAGTTGCACAGGAGTACGGCGTAGAATATTTTCCGAATACTTTTTTTATTAACGAAGATGGGAGGATTGTGCATCAGGAGATTAGAAACTTGGACGAACGGGATTTAATTTCTATTATAGAGAAACACTTAATTGATCAACCCTAAAGCCAAAAAAGTTTAGAGAGATATGAACGTTCTTGAAGTTATATTGTTGCTTATTAGATGGATACATGCGGTCTCCGCAGTTACGTGGGTGGGTGGTGGAATATTTTATCTCATGGTGTTAAAACCGGCGACTAGGGGTAATCCATTGGATCCAGATAACGCCTCTAGGATTGCACGCGACTTCAGGAACCTAGTATATAGTGTCATGGCATTGTTGCTCATCACGGGCATAATTTTAACAGCCAGTAAATTGACTTCGGGCGAAATTGGAGAAATTTATGTCATAGTACTGGCTTTAAAGATAGTATTGGCTGGATATATGGCTTTTGTAGTTCGGTTTTTGCGGAGACAGCAGTATCCTGAAACTCAGCCCGCAAATTACGGGTGGATTAGCGATATTAAACTGAAATTAACAAGTCCTACTGCTGTAGTAGTGGTTGGCATAATAGTGTTCGGTATAGCCGATGTATTGGCGTTTTTAAGCTAGAAATGGTTGAGTATTTGACCATGACTGTGTTGGGTCCGGGGACTTGCCAGGGGAATTTATATGAAGGTATTTCAGTAGTATGAACAAGAATTTAATGGATATCTTGGCCTGTCCTGTTTGTAAGGGCGAACTTACACTTGAGATAGAGGTGGAAAAGGACGGGCGTGTTGAGACCGGGTCGCTGAAGTGTAATAAATGTGACGGAAGCTTCGTTATCTCTGGTGGTATCCCAAATTTGTTACCACCAGAGATGAATGTTTAATTTCAGCAGGGGTTAGAAGGGATGTTAATGTAAGGGTGTTAAGAGTTCCCTGTGAGAATTGATATCACCTCAATTGCCAGCCCTTCCGCTCGTAATTTCAACTGGTCCCTGGTTAAGTTCTCTATCGGATGTTCGGTAAAAATGGTGGGATAATCTGGAGCTCCCCACATAGTAGCCATAGCGCCCGCGGTTTTAACGAATCTATCGGTACAGATGGTAGCGGATGGGACGCCGGCTTTTTCGGCGTGGATGCCGTCGTGCACACTGCACGCGCTGCAGGATCCTCAATCACCGATGGCTACGACAACCGCGTCACAACTATCAGTCAGCAGCTTCAATTGTTCAGGATCTGCTGGTCTAGAAGCGCTGGGTTTACGATGCCATTGGATTCCCGATATTTCATATTTATTTTTTAGCACCTCAGCTAACTCTTCAAGCAGAACGTCAGCGTTTTGTTTGCTGTCATCAATTATGCCCACTTTAGCGCCGGCTAATGTGAGTAACCTGGGAGCTCCATTGAAGGAGGCTGTAATCGCCTCGGTTGTTGGGTTTATTAGCTGATATTTGCTATTATTCGTAGTCATGTTTTTTCACCCTCTTCGAACCGGATTATTCCAGATGGGTATGGTTGCACCAATTATTCTGGCGTGTACCTTAAAACCTGACCTTTTTAGTGGAGGCGGTAGATGCGACTTTAGGCCCCCAACTTGGTATCACTGATGACATGTTAGATTCTTCCCCACCGGCGAATAATAGTAATATATCATCGGGTTCTGGTACAAGCCTTACAAATGTGTTTTCGTCGCCGGATTCTAATGATCCCGGTAGGACGAGAGCTTTTTTAAGTTCAGATACTGATTTTTGGATCCTGGCATGTAGGTATTCCTTGACGTCTTTCTTGCTCCAATCTCGCCACAAGTCTGAATCTCCAGCTATTGTAACGGCTATTTGACCTTGGCGTACTCCGATGTTTGTGTTTCCGACAGATCCTGAAGTGGATAGAGAGGTTCCAAGCGATGAAGCAGCATCTGCAATAGAGTAAAGAATAGCTTCAGGATGACCAGTTGAACGAACTTGTCGAGGACCTTCCGCGGCAAAAACTGTGACCGCACTATCGGCAATATCCAATCCACGTTCTACGTGTAACGGAATCCAGTGGGTTTCGGTTTCGGCTTCAGCTATACAATACGTGTACTTGCCAGGGTGTCCTATAACGCTCCTATCAAATAGGCCCGGAATTGCAGCACATGCGTTCATCAATATGAGTCGAATTGCTCTTCCGATAGTTGCGTTAGCACGGTTTCCTGGCCCATACAAATTGGCCCGCGAATTAATTCCAAGTTCTTGAACTTTGGGACCATTAACGATTACCAGAATTGCGGACCCTCCCAGACTTGAAGAGGGTCCTACTAAATTGAATTCAGGAGCTAGCATGGCTTCAGTGGCAGCGAGAACTATAGGAAGGTGTTCTGGTAGGCAGCCGGCCATAACTGCGTTCGCCGTAGCTTTTTCAATGTTGATCTGTCTTCTACGCTCCGGTATCTCTCCTAGTATTTCCGAGCCGTCTGCTTTGATATGTTCAAGAAACTGAGAGACTCGTTCCACTGTAGGTGGAATCACTGGTAGACCGTCTGTCCATCCTAAATCATAGCAAGTTTCAATTGCCTGGAAAACGTCCCCCCACTGGGAAGAAACTGTATTGGAAGACATGCTCACTTTGCCCAATCTCCTAAAGTACCAAAGGTCCAATAATTCAGACCTTTGGCATTTCCGTTGTATTAGCTATTGCTATACGTGGCTGTATTTAGAAAAGCTCCGTAATTCTCTAGGAGGATCCATGTGAGATCCACGGATTGTATAGGAGACCTCGGCTACGTAGATGTCGCCATGGGAGTCGACTGCGATTCCGTGAGGAGCGATAAATTGGCCTGCTCCTTCTCCTTCGTCTTTATCACCGAATACACAGACTCGGTTACCATTTAAATCATAAATAGACACCCTGTGTCCCAGCCCAGGAGCATCGTCTACGCCGCCCATACCGTTTAGCTCGCCAATATATATGTGGTCTCCCCACAAAACCATTGAATCTGGTCTGTGAATGTTGCTCCACATAGTTATGAATTTCCCCTGGACATCAAACAGTTGTATTCGGTGACATTCTCTGTCTACAACATAGACACGCTCTTGATCATCGATGGCGATATTATGGGGGCGGATAAATTGCCCTGCATCTATTCCAGGTTCTCCCCACGAGAATTTATAATCTCCGCCACCGCTGTATACATGGATCTTAGAGTTACCGTAGCCATCAGAAATGTAAATATCTCCATTAGATGGCCTGATGGCAGCTGAAGTGGGTCGGTTGAAAGGTTGTCCGCTCCACCTGGGTGCTGGATGATTGCGTTCACCGATTTCCATTAGCTTTTCGCCGGTCGAACTGAACTTTTGGATCGTATGAATACCGTCATCGGCGGCCAAAAGAGAATCATCGGCGGCGCTATAATATAATCCGTGCGTTCGGTTATCGCTGAAAAGGCCTTCTCCAAATGACCGGATAAAATTGCCGTCCCTATCAAAGACCATAATAGGGTGCTCACCCCGAGTGAGAATGAATACTCTGTCTTCTCCGTCGACTGCTACTCCGGGACATTCAAGTAATTTATATCCGTCGGGTAACTTAAGCCAGTCGTCTACAAATGTATATTGGAAATTTCCCTCACCGTATGTATCTGCCATTATGTTGTCAGTCCTCCTTATTCGCTTTCGCTTATATGTGTAGATTAATATTCCGGGTATAATTGGGAACCGTATTGTTATTTAGCAGTGAATCTCATGTTAGATCGCATCTTTATTGGAGTATGGATAATCCTTCTCCTTTAACCCAGTCGGCGGTTCTTAGAGCTAGGGCCTCTATAGTACTTGTGGGGTTTATGCACGCGCTAGTAGTGAATATGCTGCCGTCAATTACCAACAGATTTGGCACATCGTGCGCTCTTCCCCAACGATCAACAACTGAAGTTTTGGGATCAGAACCCATACGTGCGGTACCCAGAAGATGCCATCCTGCGTTACGGCGCAATTTAGTTGACAATACCTCTATGGCACCAGACGCTTCCAACACTTCTCTGCCCCGTTCCACAGCGTGGTCCAGCATCTTACTGGTGTTTTCACTTACTGTGTAATCTAGCTTGGGGGCTGGTATACCGTGGGAGTCGGTCAACACAGGGTCAAGGGTTACTTGATTATGTTCTTCAGGCAAGTCTTCGGTCATAAGGGTCATTCCAATCGTGTGACCGAATCTTTCGCGGAATTCTTTATGGTGGTTGGCCCCCCAACTTACGCTTGACCCCTGGAGCCCACCCAGAGCAGCAGCTAGGGGGGCAGTAGTTCCACCTGTTACCTGCATATCGTAGCCTCTGAGAAATCCTCGCGCCGTATCGGTCTCGTAAAATTCTTGGCTAAGCATTGTGCTGCCTCTAGGGCCACCATCTGCACCAAGATGTTCATTAAAGACTCCGACAACTACACCTGCGGGGTGATGCATTAGGTTTTTGCCAACCATGCCACTGGTGTTAGCGAGCCCATCTGGGAACAATGCTGATTTAGAATTCAATAATAATCGGGGAGTTCCTACCCCGTTACTGGCCAGTACAACTACCTTGGCTAGTTGTACTTGTAAATCTCCTCTTACGTCATAATAAAGAGCTCCCTTTGCTCGCCCATTTTCATCCACTAGGATCTCCCTGACGCGGGCATTCGTTTTGAGCCGAGCTCCCTGCTGTAAGGCCTTGGGCCAATAGATAACGTCAGAACTAGAGAATGATCTTAAATAAGCACCTGTATCGGGTTCACGTCCGTCATATCGTACAGATGGCACGGCATTATCAGCTGACCACCAGTGCCAACCGAGCTTGTTGAATCCTTTGGCCAATATTTCCCCACCGGTGCCAATGGGATGTGGAGGGCATGGCCTTTCTGGTTTAGGAGGATACGCGGGATCTCCCCTCAAACCTGACACTCCATGTCGTCGGTCATTCAGATCGTAATAGGGTTCTAGTTCGGCGTAAGTCATGGGCCAGTCGTCAGCAACACCGTCCTGGGTTTTCACACAGAAATCCGAAGGATGAAACCTGGGGAAATGTGATCCCCAGTGGATGGTGCTTCCACCTACCGCGTTGTACATCAACGGGGCGATAGGAGTATTCGCTTCATTAACGGGGTAATCTTGTTGTAAGCCTCGGATATTGGGATTAGGATGGAAGTCGGTCTGCCAGTGTAATTGACTGTCTGGTTCGTTGGTTGGGTAGGCGTCCAGTGGGACCCAGTCGCCTTGGTCTAGGCATACCACTTTGATGCCCGCCATAGAAAGGCTCCACGTGAAAGCCCCTCCAGATGCACCTGCTCCGATGACCAAGACGTCAGCTATATCTTCTTTTCTACCCATAGTATCTCCTGCAAAGATGTTTGCTAAAGTTATTATGAATTCATGGAAGGTTAATGTCGTTCGAAAACGGCTGCTAACCCTTGACCCCCGCCGACGCACATGGTTTCTAAGCCATATTGCACATCCCTGGCTTCCATCTCGTGTAATAAGGTCGTCAAAATCCTGGCTCCAGTGGCAGCAATTGGATGTCCTAGAGAAATCCCGGATCCGTTAACGTTCAGCTTATCTTCATCTTTCAACTTCCACTCTCGTAAAACGGACAATACCTGAGCCGCAAAAGCCTCGTTCAGCTCTATTAAGTCCATGTCATCTAACTGCATGTTGATTTTCGACATTAATTTGGCAACGGAAGGTACTGGTCCTATTCCCATGTAAGCAGGATGGCACCCGGTGACGGCCCATCCTTTCAGATAACCCATAGGTGTTAAACCCAGTTCCTCCAGTTTGTCTTCAGCCACGACCAGGCAGACTGATGCTGCATCGTTCTGGCTGCTGGCATTACCTGCTGTTACACTGCCGTCCTTCATAACTGGCCGGAGTCTGGATAAAGCGTCCATTGAAGAATCTGACCGGGGACCTTCGTCGTGATCAAATATCTTGGGATCCCCTCTACGCTGTGGTACTTCTACTCCTACGATTTGCTTGTCAAATCTACCTTCCGCTATTGCAGATACAGCTCTTTGGTGGCTGCGGAGTGCATATTCATCCTGTTCTGCCCTTGAAATTTCGTACTGCTTGGCAAGGTTTTCTGCCGTTTCTACCATGCCGGAGATATACCCGAATCTTTCATCTGGTGAAATTGTTTCTCTTGCACGGGAGAGACGATCGTGGAGAGTTACCGAACCGAATCGGGCTCCCCATCTTGATTCATTCACGTAAAATTCAGCGTTGCTCATACTTTCAACACCGCCTGCTACAACGACATCTGCATTCTCTGTTTGGACCAGCATGGCGGCATTGAGGATAGCTTGTAGTCCAGAAGAACATCTCCTGTCGAGTTGATACCCAGGTACTTCTATTGGCAGATCAGCTTTGAGCCCGGCTAATCTGCCAATAGAGGGGTTTTCTCCATTAGGATACCCGTGCCCGAGTATTACATCCTCTATTTTAGCTGGATCGATTCCGCTTCGATTAATGGTTTCTTTAATCACGGTTGATGCCAGCTCTGCAGCAGAAATATCTTTAATTGTCCCTCCAAAGCTGCCTACTGCGGTTCGAACTGGGGAAACTATAGCTACTCCACGCATGAGTGTCTCCTTACAAATCATTGTTCACTGTCAAAAAGTCCATTTAGCCCTGCGAGATAATGATACCGTTTTCAGCTATATGTGTCGACTTTCTTAGCTATGGATTCGTTAATTGATAGCCATATTGGTCTTGGGTTAGCTATTGCGCTGAAAACCCCCCGTCTATCACCAACTCACTTCCCGTTATGAATGAGGCCTCGTCGGAAGCTAAATATAAAACCCCCAGAGCTATATCTTCAGGTTCTCCTATTCTTCCCATTGGGATACGAGACAGGCTTTGGGCTAAAAGTTCTGGGTCAGATCTACGTTCCGCATTCATATCTGTGGCGACTGAACCCGGATGGACGGAATTGGCCCTGATGTTCTCGCTGGCATATTGGATCGCAGTCGATTTCGTAAATAAGCGTACGGCTCCTTTGGATGCGTTGTAGACAGGTTGAATGTTGTCCTGCCCGATTATTCCTGAAATTGAAGATATATTTACTATAGATCCTCCTCCTGTTTTCCGCATTTCAGGTATTACTGCCTTTGTCCCAAGGAAGACACCTTTTGAATTTATGTCCATGACTCGATCCCATTCTTCTGGAGTGGTGTCTTCTAAGTTTCCCCAAGAGACTACACCGGCGTTATTAACTAAGATATCGAGTTTTCCGAATTGATTTACGGTTTCCGAAACGGCTTTCTCCCAGTCGCCCTCCTTAGTGACATCCATATGGATATACAGAGCTTCCCCGCCTATCTCTTGTATCTCGGCTTCTGTTTTACGGCCTTCATCATCTAGTACATCGCCAAAGACTACCTTGGCGCCTTCTCTTGCGAATAACTTAGCTTCGGCAGCTCCCTGTCCACGAGCTCCTCCGCTAATGAGCGCTACCTTGCCCTGTAATCTCATGATCCGTCTCCTTCACGCATATAAAACTTGAGGGTTTCCCTTTATACACAATCTGTGATTGATTTAACGCCACCCGGGTCCGGTAAGGAGTCCCCTTAAGTAGTTAATCTGACCGGTATGTTCGGAAGAATCACCCATAACACTAATTAGAGCTCTCCAGGCTGATCTGAAAGATCCGGGCATATATTCTATTTCAGAGGCGAATTGACTGGGAGACATTCGTGAGACTCTGTCGGTGATGGCTTTATGGGCGGAATCGGCATACCCGATAAGCAAATCTCTTGGGACTCGGAATGAGGCCACTTGTTCTATAGTGTCTCCGAGGCCAGTTCTGGCTATATCCATTTCATATTTATCGGCCCAACCTTGGGATTGCCAAACTTCTAATTCTCCGGAAGCTGTAGCACTTATCTTGTCTCTCCATCTCGAAAGATGCCAAATCAACCAGGCTATCGAATTAGTTCCTGGTTCTGGTTGGAAATAAAGTTGATCGTCAGTTAACCCATTCGTCGCCTCATGTATCCATCGGATAGGCGATTCGCATAAAGTTATGATAAACCGGTTAAGATCTACATTTTCAATGCTAGTCATATGTCTTACCCTGCTTGATTAATTTAGAATTTGGGTTGTAGAGTCCATGTTAGCATAGGCTTACATATAGCTAAACTAACTTAATAATAGGTTGAACTAGGAGGAGAGTGTTCATTTCGGGCAGTTCACCCCCCTCTTTTATGAGGAGAGTCAGGTGATCGATATAAGCATTATTTATATTATCTTAACGGCTATAGCGCTGTTGGCTGCTATGAGCATATGGATCAACATTCGACAATGGATTGGCCGACGTAAATTTCTGAAAGAAGTTGATTCTCGAGTTCACGGAGCTTCGGTTGGAAGGGGATTGATGGCAGAACAATTTGCCCCTTTTACGGACTCTTTTCGACAACTAGGATGGAATATACAAGAGTTCAAATTCTTAGGGCGGCCTATAGACGGGATCCAGTTTGAGGAAGACGAAATAATTATTGTCGAATTTAAAACAGGAGATTCTAATATGTCTCAAAAGCAAAGGAGAATAAAAACGTTGGTAGAGGAAGGTAAAGTCAGATTCCAGGAGATACGCTTTTAGAAATTTTTTTAATGACTCCGGTTAATTGTGCGCTAAGTTGACATGTCCGGTGGTCAGAAAGATAGTTTGATGGAGTCGGTTGCTTCAGGGATATATGATTGTTGAGGAACTAGTATTATGCAGATTAACATTAAATCAGCTACTAGTGTAGGTAATGTCCGTGATCATAATGAAGATGATTATATTACGTTAACAGCCCATGAAGATGAAATTCCGTTTGATGCGCTGTTGGTGGTTGCCGATGGAATGGGGGGGCATGCTGCGGGCGAAGTTGCGAGTCGATTAACTATTGAAAAAATAGTTGAAGCCCTGAAAGGCCTGTCGCAGCCAGATCGTTCGTTGGAAGGAAATGAGTTCGGAGCATTTTTGACTAGCATGCTGAAAGATGTGAATTCTCAAGTTTGGGAGGCAGGTCAGGAGCCGATTCATAGAGGTATGGGTACTACTTGTACATTAGCTGCAATAAGAGAGACTCAGTTATTTTTATCTCAGGTTGGGGATAGTAGAGCATATCTTTTGAGAGATGGTGATCTTCACCAGTTGACCACAGATCACAGCTGGGTAGAGGAAGCCGTTGCCCAGGGAATGTTAACCCCTGAGCAGGCAAGGGTACACCCAAATCGCAATGTGATCACTAGGGCGATAGGTATTCACCCAACTGTGGAAGTAGATACTACTGCTATGCCAATTCAAGAGGGCGATACCCTATTGATTTGCTCGGATGGTCTTAACTCGATGATTGATGATGATAAAATAAAAACCATACTGAAGAGCAATCAGATTGACGAGGTTTGTCAAGGATTAATTGAAGGTGCTAATGATAGCGGGGGACACGACAATACTACCGTTATAGTGGCAGTAATAGAGTGAATTACGTTTAATCGTAATTATGTGTGAGAAGTAATGGGTATATTAACCGATGACATGAAGCGTGTTGTGAGGCAACAACGAATGGGGTTTATAGCTACCGTATCCCCTGATGGATTCCCTAATTTATCTCCAAAGGGAACAACGTCTGTATGGGATGATGACAATTTAGTATTTGCAGATCTTGGTTCTCCAACGACCATCTCTAATTTGTTGATAAATCCTTATTTTGAATTGAACGTGCTAGATGGTTTTATCAGGAAAGGATATAGATTTAAAGGAAAGGCTTCTCTGATTACATCAGGGCAACTGTTTGAGGATATAAAAACAGCTTATACGTCTGGAAGTAGGGGCATTCGGCAGTCTTTATTACCTACATTGAGGTACGTGTTATTACAGATTGAAGAGGCAGTCCCTTTTATATCTCCTGCGTACACGCCAGATATAACCGAAGCTAACATGAGGGAACAGTGGGTTCCATATTGGGAGCAAATCCAGACCGAAAATGCCTAATGTAAGAAGGACGGGCTAGTCGAATATGACATCTATGTCATCTGAAAAGGCCGCCCCTTTAAAGTACGAGCCGCATTTGACCCAGGCGATCTTCTCTTCATTTTCATTATTGGCAAGAGATATGCGGAATATCACTTGACCTTTACTGCTTTTCCACAGATATGGTCCCCTACGGAGATATCTCCGTTCAACTGATATTAATCGGAATTGATTGTTGTTTAACCAGATTTCTAGGTTGACCTTGGATCTTTGAGTTTGCTTAATATGGAGCAGAATAATGACTAGAATGATGCCTGCAATAGCCCAGAGTGGCAGAAGTTTTGTTAAGATCAGGCCGAATTCTGACATTATTAATATTTAGCCCATGATGGTACCAGGTCCGTTGCTTTTCTGACATGGTGATTCATGGATCTAGCTCCGGGATATAGTTTTTCAAACAATTGCCAGAAATGAATGGAGTGGTTTAGTTGTTGGGTGTGGCACAATTCGTGGATTAGTACATAACGTACTAACTTCGGTGGCAGAAACATTAGATTTCGATTTAACGATATAGATCCTTTCGAGGAACAACTTCCCCAGCGAGTTTTTGCCTTCCGGATTGTAACCCGGTCGTACGACAGTTGGGTATTGGTGCTTTCCTGATGTAGCAACGTTGGTAATGTATTTTTTGCGACGGAATGTAGCCATCTATCTAGAATCCGTGGGACTTCCATTGGCTCGCTGTCGGTGTTTGATACGGTTAGAAGTGAGTCATATTCAACCCAAGGGTTGTTTCCTTGCTGATGCGGTACGTAGTTGACCTCCCAGGTTTTATTTAAAAGCCGCAGATGAATTTGATTAGGATTAAGTGATAGGCGCATAGCGGATACCCAGGCACTTTGTTTTTGAATCCACGAACGGTTTTTTTCTAAAACAGCCGGCAGGAAACTGGTGTCCATTGATTTGGGGATAACAATCTCTATTCCGTCTCGGATAGTTGCATTAAATATTATCCGTTTGGCTCGGGAACTTTTTCTAACTATGTAGTCGAAGTCTAGGTTAAGTCTATATTGCATATTTCTGTCCGAGATACGGCATTTAGTTCTGGTTAAAATAATGGCCAAATTGCCTATCCATATTCTACTACCGTGCGAACATAAATCTAAACGAAATC
>ENA-UPTF01000561-UPTF01000561.1-marine-metagenome-genome-assembly--contig:-NODE-561-length-25607-cov-4.016334_pt1 | contig 25607 bp, 23 predicted proteins | sample MGYA00238166_ERZ767019 | MGnify/ENA primary metagenome ERZ767019 (study PRJEB28930, sample SAMN06266391) | marine metagenome | isolation source: Sea water from 250 m depth | place: Atlantic Ocean | study... | reverse complement strand
TCCTGGCCACGAAGAGATTGAATTAGCATTAGTAAAATTGTATCAGGCAACCAATGAAAAGCGTTATCTCGATTTAGCCAAATTTTTCATCGATGAGCGAGGGAATAGCAATCGAGACTATGCCCAAGATCACATACCGGTACGCGAACAAAACCAGATTGTCGGACACGCAGTACGTGCTATGTACTTGTACGCAGGTGTTGCCGACGTAGTTAGATACACTAACGACCAAGATCTCTTTGAAACTATGAACCGGATCTGGGATGACGTAACTTTACACAAAATGTACATTACTGGTGGAATTGGTCCTTCAGCGCATAACGAAGGTTTCACTGTCCCCTATGATCTACCCAATGAAACAGCTTATGCGGAAACATGTGCAGCTATTGGCATGGTATTTTGGAGCCACCGGATGTTTTTGCTACACGGTCACGCAAAATATATAGATGTCCTCGAACAAGCACTCTATAACGGTTCAATCTCTGGGGTCTCCCTAGCTGGTGATCAATTCTTCTATGTTAACCCTCTAGCTAGTCATGGTACACATCATCGTCAGCCTTGGTATGGTTGCGCTTGTTGTCCGACAAATATCGTACGATTTATCCCACAGGTCGGTGGGTATTTTTATGCAACTTCATCTGATACAATATGGGTAAATTTGTACGCAAGCAATAGGGTAAAAATCTCCCTAGACGGCAGGCCAATTGAACTAATACAAGAAAGAGACGTAGACGCAATCCTTGGGGCAGACTCCCTCAGAAAAAGTGTCATCGCAGGCTTTATTGGTCTGGCACTGGTTTTGATCTTCATGACACTCTATTACAGAGTCCCCGGGTTAGTTGCGTCTATAGCTTTGGTAATTTACTCGGTGATTGTATTGGCTGTATTCAAGATAATTCCTGTTACTCTGACACTTTCTGGAGTCGCAGCAGCAATTCTTTCCATTGGAATGGCAGTAGATGCAAATATATTGATTTTTGAGCGAATGAAAGATGAATTAAGAGGTGGCCGAACAATGCTTTCGGCAATTAATATAGGATTTAATCGGGCCTGGCCAGCCATAAGAGATAGTAATGTATCTACCTTCATAACATGCGGAATACTTTACTGGTTTTCCGATCAGCTTGGGGCAACTATAGTTCAGGGATTTGCTGTAACACTAGTAATCGGTGTAGGTATCAGCATGTTTTCAGCTATTGTTGTCAGTAGAACCTTAATGCGCGTTGTGGCACTTTCACCATTATCGAGAAAGACAAACCTGTTTATACCCACAGGCGCTAAAAACATCGCTAACAGAGAATCCACATGAAGGTGAAGGAGATTGCAAGTTGGACTTTGTAGGAAAGAGATTCTGGTTCTTCATAATCTCCTCACTTGTAATAGCCCCTGGAATTGTATTCTTAATATTAGCTCCTGGGCTAAATCCGGGAATCGACTTTACTGGTGGTTCCAGTATGACCTTGCGCTTCTCAGAAGAATCAAATATTGAGCAGGAGCAAGTACGGGATCAACTGATTGATCTCAATTATCCGGAAGCGACCGTACAAAACCTAGGAGATAATAGTTTCTTCATTCGTACCAAGGAGCTAAATGAAGAAGCTAAAGACGCCCTTGTGACGAACATCACATATTCTCTAGACGAAGGTGCTGAGAATGTGTTGCAAGGATTCGATTTAGTATCACCCATTGTTGCTCAAGAAACTGTTATGAACGCTTTATGGGCGATAATCGCTGCAGCTGTGGGAATTTTCTTCTATATTTGGTGGGCCTTCAGAAACGTGCCCAGCCCTTTCAGGTATGGTCTAGCGGCAATAGTGGCTCTTATTCATGACACCATAATCGTTATAGGAATTTTTGCCATTCTGGGTGAGTTGATGGATATGGAAGTTAATACCATGTTTCTTATAGCACTATTGACAGTTATTGGATACAGCGTCAATGACACCATAGTAGTGTTCGACAAGATTCGGGAAAACGTCCTAATTTACTCTAATAGAGAATTCCCAGAAATAGTCAATTTAAGTATTTCTGAAACTCTAGGAAGATCCCTTAATACAAGTTTTACATTGCTAATAACACTAATTGCCCTTGTACTTTTTGGAGGGGCAACCATTAGGGAATTCCTATTCGTTTTACTAATTGGAGTAGCTGCAGGGACATACAGTTCTATCGCTATAGCAAGTCAAGTGCTAGTTTCATGGGACCAAAAAAGCATAGCTATTCCATTTAGAAACAAAACGGTAAGTTGAGATAATAAAGACACACCGTTAAGGACGTAAAACCACTCTCCCTATTGTTTGACGTGTTTTAACCAAAGTATATGCTTCCAGCAGATCCTCGAATCCTAATATCGATCCAATAATTGGTTTTACTGAACCAGAATCCACAAGTTCAATGGCCTTCCGTATATTGGCTATATCTGCTCCAGTCGAACCAATCAGGGAGGCATCCCTAAACATGAATTCCGTAACGTTTATTGAAGTATTGGCTCGCTCAACCTCGCCAAGAATTAAAATTTTGCCAAATAGCCCAACACTAGACACCGAAGAGTGCAATAAGGCAGAACCTACTGGATTGAAAACGATATCTGCTCCCCGGTCTTCCGTAAAAGCATGCACTAGTTCGGAAGGATCTATACCTTCTTCGGATAGAAATACCTGACCTATATCTAGTGCTTCAAGTTCTCCTAGCTTATGTGGTGAGCTGGTAAAAGAAATGACATTAGCACCTGCACTTGCTGCAACTTGAAGTGCATGAACCCCCAATCCTCCACCTGCCCCAAATACAACGATAGTTTGACCACATTTTATTTCTGCTAGGTCATAGAGAGCTTTCACCGTGACTCCGATAGGACAACCTAACAAACTGGCCTGGACAAGAGGTATATCTGAGCTGACCGGCAGCACGTTCCTAGCATCCACTGCAATAAATTCAGTGAACCCTCCATCTAACTTATGTCCGAATCCGTGACCATAAATACACCGATACTCAGAACCATCCAAACACATTTCGCACTGGCCACAGGATGAAGTAAGAGATGTCACAACTTGTTCACCTAGAGAAACGTTAGTTACATCAGAACCTTTATCTACAATAGTGCCTGCAATCTCATGCCCAAGAACAATATTTTCCGGTACACCCCGCCTAATGGTGCCGTCCATAATAGATATATCGTGGTGACATAAAGCTGTGGCCCCTACCCTAACCAAAACCTGTCCTGACTTAAGAATAGGTTCTGGTCTCTCGATCACCTCCAAAATAGGTTCTGGACCTGCATTTCTGAGAACCACCGCTTTCAAAGATATTCCTTAATGTGATTCCGGATTCTCTATCAAATCTGCTGTAACTCGTATCGTCTCCCAGACGGTCCGATTTTGGTCAATAGTTTCGGGCGTCTCGCTTGCAAATGGGGTGGAATTCAAAAGTCTGTACACTTCGGCGGCCCCCATATGAAAATGAGGGGTAACTCCCAAGTCCTCAAAAGTTGACGAAATTTCCTCCATTTCACCAATCCATCTGTGAGCATTGGCAGGTAACCTTGATATACCTTTTTCCATAGAACTCAGTTGAGATTGTTGGCTGAACTGAAATTCTTCTCGCAAAGCATCTGTAAGACCCATTTTTTCCGCTGCCGTCAGTAATGCAACCTGTAAAGTATTAGTTCCCTTCGTCAGAGCAGCGTAGCACATTTTAATACCCGAGGCCTGACCAATTTCACTTCCAACAGATTTAACAATAATTCCTTTCCCATCTAACTCAGTTGCTACGTGAGACTCTGGACCTGACACATAAAACCTGGGGGTATCCCCCTTCGCAGGAGCAGTACCAATAATTCCACCGTCTATAAATTTCCCTCCTGCCGCCACAATAATATTTTCTAATTCTCTAGTACTTCTAGGAGAAATCGCATTACAATCAACAAAGTAGGAAGTCTGACCCGATCTCTTCATAACCATCGAAACTTCCTCTGCAAGTTCCTTAGCCCTTGAGGGCACCAAAATGGATAGAATCAGATCTGCAGATTGAACTAATTCCTCCATAGAGTCTACTATCCGAAAATTACCTTTTTTAGCCAACGCAGCTGTGCGTGAACTCCTGCCTTCTAAACAAGTAATCACGTCAAACCCATTGTCTCTCAAAACACTACCTACAGAATGACCCATATCTCCTGGACTCATAATGGCAACTGTTTTAACCACAGTATTTCTCCTTTGAAATTACTCCTGAATAAAAGTAATTCTATTTCTAGTATTATTATCAATCATAGGTCAGAGTCTAACTCAGAATAATGTTTCTGTTTAGATACATAAAAAATCAAGTTACTACTCATGATAGACTTTTCCACATAGACTACGAATGGGAGTATTTTGGCAATGAAATTAGGCGCTCACGTCTCCACTTCTGGTGGACTTCAAAAAGCCATTGAGCGAGCTACTAATATTGGTGCCGAAGCGATCCAGATTTTCGCATCCTCTCCAAGGGCTTGGAGATTTCGTCATCCAGACGATGAAACCGCTGAAGAGTTCAGGCGATTGTCAGAACAAGAAAATGTGAGCCCCTGCTACATTCATGGAAGTTACCTGGTCAACATAGGAGGAAGCTCCGACCAAATTGAAAAGTCTATTGACTCTCTTGTTAACAATATGCAGGCTGCGGCAAAGATTGGAGCCGAGGGAGTAATATTTCACGGGGGAAGCCATAAAGGGAAAGGCTTCGATAATGTTTTTGATCAAGCTGTGGATACTCTACAAAAGGTATTAGAATTATCTCCCGATAATGTGTGGCTATGCTTGGAAAACAGCGCCGGAATGGGAGCCCATATCGGGTCATCATTCCAGGAAATGGGAGCCCTCATCAGTGGTGTGAATCACCCCAACCTTAAAGTCTGCTTAGACACAGAACATCTGTTTGCTGCCGGTTATAACATAGCCTCCCCAAGAGAACTTAAAGAAGTCATGAAAGAATTTGATGCAGAAATTGGCTTGGATAAACTGGTTGCGGTTCACGCTAATGATTCAAAAGTGGAACTCGGCGCCGGTGTTGACCGTCACGAAAATATAGGTGACGGACATATAGGAACAGACGGATTTAAGTGCATCATGGCTGAGCCTTCTTTTAAAAATGTTCCATTCTTCCTAGAAGTTCCGGGATTTGATGGGGAAGGTCCGGACAAGAAAAATCTGGACTTGCTAAAAGAGATCCGAAAAACCCTGGAGTGTAAGTCCCGTCATTGAACAAACAAAAAGATTTCTTCACCGATGGCCTAGGAAGAAGATTCGCTCATAGTGGAAGCCTGAGAGCTTCCGTGCTTGGGGCAAATGATGGTCTAGTATCCAATTTTAGTATTGTGATGGGGTTCGCAGGAGGTACCACATCTGCTGGAAACCCAGAATTCATATTATTGGCTGGGATCGCCGGTCTGCTAGCGGGTGCCCTATCCATGGGAGCCGGTGAATATATTTCCATGAGGTCCCAGAGAGATCAATACGAGCACCAGATTGACCGCAAACGAATAGATCTCCTCAATAATCCTAAAGTGGAAAAAGAACGTCTTATACACCTATATGAGGCAAAAGGATTGTCTCAGCTGGAATCCGAAACAATAGCAACTCAAATTATCTCAAATCCCAAAGTAGCGTTAGAAACTCTTGTTAAAGAAGAACTGGGCATCTCGGTAGAACAACTGGGTGCTCCATGGAGTGCGTCGATCAGCAGCTTCGTCGCATTCTGTGCCGGTGCAATCATACCAATAGTGCCATTTTTCTTTGGTATGGAGATGATTGCAATAATTTGTAGTGCGTTCCTTTCTTCAGTTGCTTTGCTGGCTGTCGGAGGGCTGTTGGCCCTAATCAGTGGAAAGAATCCCTTGTGGGGCTCAGCTAGAATGTTCCTGACAGGATTGTTCGCTGCAACAGTTACCTACTCCATAGGTTATTCAATTGGGGTTTATGTCAATTAAGTAATCTAACCGATGCCAAGATTGGTAAACTATCCGCTATGGCACACCTAAAAAATGGATTCACAATAACTTTATACGAATAGGAAAACATTTTGACTTCAGCACAAAGTAGCCCTCGGCCTAGGTCTATAGATTTAGGAATCCGTGTCGGCTATCTTTCTCAAGGCAGTCAAAATTCAATCACTGACGTGGAAGGCGTACAAGTCGGCCACTCAACAATCATTACAGGTGACGGCAGACTAATCCCAAATGAGGGACCCATAAGGACAGGGGTCACTGTTGTACTACCCCACGCTGGCAATCTATACCGCCAAAAAGTTCCAGCTGCTTGTTACGTACTGAATGGATTTGGTAAATCTATTGGACTCTCCCAAGTGACTGAGCTAGGGCACTTAGAAAGCCCCATCGCTCTAACTAGCACGTTAAATGTTTGGAATGTTGCAGACTCAATAGTTGAATATCTGAGTGACCTGAACAATGGAGTCCAATCATTTAATCCTATAGTACTGGAATGCAATGATAGGTTCCTGAACGACGCAATTGGAAGACATGTCAGGAAGCAACACGTTGACGAAGCAATAACCTCTGCCTCAGACATAAGCGCACAAGAAGGAAATATAGGAGCTGGCACAGGCATGACAGGATTTGGATGGAAGTCGGGGATAGGCACTTCATCCAGAATATGCGAATCCCTCCATGGTGACTACACTGTAGGTGTTTTAGTGCTATGTAACATGGGGGATCCAAGAGATTTACGAATTGATGGGCTTCAGATTGGACGATATCTAATGCCCCCAGGTGTTAATGATGAATCAGGAGGATCTATATGTTTCATTGTGGCAACAGACGCTCCGGTTACAGCAAGACAATTAAACCGAATGGCTAAAAGAGCTCACCTAGGCCTGGCAAGGGCTGGAGGAGTGGTCAGCCACGGAAGTGGCACAACTGCTTTGGCATTTTCCAACTCCTCCGAAAGACCTCAAATAGACGATGCCCATTTAACTGTATTATTCAGGGGAGTTGTAGAGTCGGCAGAGGAGGCTATAATCAACTCTCTGCTAGGATCTGAGACCCTGGCTGGTCGCGATGGAAATGTAAGACATTCTATACCTGCAGATAAGTTAGAAAACCTTTTGAATATACAAAGGAACTCTTTAGAAAACATTTTAGGTTCAGAACAAGAATCAACATAGAGCAATATATCAATATTTTCAGAAACCGGTCCTAATTTTAAGAGGCTGAAGGGGGTACAAATGACTATCACTAACCAAGGAGATATCTACAAAGAACTGGGTGCTACTCCAATTATTAACGCTATCGGGAGTGTGACTATGTTGGGTGGTTCCACGCCAATTCCAGAAGTAACAAAAGCAATGGAAAGGGCTGGAGAGTCCTATATTCCATTGATAGAACTCGAAGAAAAAGCTGGTGAATTTATAGCAGATATGATTGACGTTCCTGCCGCCTATATAACATCAGGTGCCGGTTCAGCTCTCACTCTTGCAGCGGCGGCAGTAATGGCCGGGGACGATGACGATCTAATCCAGCAATTACCGAATACAGCTGGCATGAAAAATGAAATTCTCATTCAAAAAAGGCAACGATACTGGTACGACAGGTGCCTCGAGGCATCTGGGGCTACATTAGTTGACTTTGGGAGCTCCGACGAAACCACTAGAGAAGATCTAATCAATTCAATAACCGAAAATACAGCGGCAGTCCATTTTTATATGGTTGAGCAGGAACCTGACTCGAAAGCACTCTCCCTCGAAGAGACTATAGAAATAGCCCATGATAATGGAATACCGGTCCTAGTAGATGCAGCCGGGCAAATATACCCACTGGATATATTCGGTAAATATGTACGCATGGGTGCAGATTTTCAATGTATTGCAGCAAAATACATGGGAGCCTCACAATCAAGTGGACTTGCACTAGGTACAGAAGAAATGATCCGAAAAATCTCAAAACAGTCTTTTGTCGGATATGAAGGAAGAAGGATAAGAGGAATAGGTAGACCACACAAAGTAGACAGACAGGAAATGGTGGGTGTGGTAGCAGCAGTGAGACACTGGATGACCATAAACCATGAAGAGCGACTTGCTTCGATAGAAGAAAGAAGTGGACGGATAATAAAGCTCTTGGGCGGAATGGAGGGTGTGGAGGTAAGCATGATAGATAACATCATAGGCCACCAACCTTTTGGGGTTCAGTTAAGAGTAGATGAAAAAATCACGGGCGTATCGTTACACGATATTGTAGATAAACTAAAGGCTGGAGATCCCCCAATATGGACCCGGGTTAGAGAAGAGGAAGATTTCATGGCACTTCACATATTTGGCTTAAAAGAAGGCGAAGAGGAAATAGTCGGGTCCAGAATTGCAGAACTATTGCGGTAGTTAATTTGGATACGAGAATATTGGGAAAATCTGACCTTGAAGTTCCTGTAATCTGCTTTGGAGCGTGGCCTATCGGAGGTGGTCTGGGTCGTGTAGACCCAAAAGAAGCCATAAACACCATTCACGCTGCCATAGATTCCGGAATCACTTTCATAGATACGGCTGAAGGTTATGAGACCAGTGAATCTATTCTAGGCAAAGCTCTGAAAGGAAAACAAGGATCTGTCACGATTGCCTCCAAATTATCTGGCCCAGATCACTCCGAGAACCACATATTGAAGGCAATCGAAAACAGCCTCTCCGCTTTGGGAGTTGACTACATTGACTTATATCAACTTCATAGCCCGCAACCTCAGTGGCCAATTCAAGAAACGATGGAAATACTTGTTCGACTAAAAACCCAGGGAAAGATACGACATATTGGTCTATCTAATTACACCCCCAAAGAAACTGAGCAAGCGATGAGATTTGGTCCCATTGTGAGCTCACAACCCCGATACAACATGATTTTTACTCAAGAGGATGAAACCCTCAAATTCTGCGAAGCCAACGAAATAGGTGTCATCCCTCATTCGGTTTTGTCCAAGGGGTTACTTGGTGGCAAATACAAACCCGGGCATACCTTCGCACCAGACGATGAAAGAAGATTATTCAACTTCTTTAGAGGATCACTATTTGAAACCATTTACGAAGTTACAGAAAAACTGAAGGCGTGGGCTGAAGATCGAGACAGAGATCTCATCCAACTGGCTGTAGCATGGGTGGTTGCGAATCCCGCCGTGACATCCGCAATTGTCGGAATGAAATCAGTTAGCCAAGTTGAAAACGTCTCCAAATCCGCTACGTGGAAGCTTACCGACTCAGATTTATCGGACATTAAAAACATCATAGGAGATCTAAGTCCCCTATGGATCAAAGACCAAGTCAACTGATCTAAGTCTCTAAGATAAGCATATTCCCGTAATCAATGGTAAGACTAATAAAAGAAAAACCCATGTGATAAAATCTAAAGGTTTCGAGATTTTTATTTGAAATAACCTAACCATGAAACCCAGCTAAGGTTTCATGTAGCATAAACAGGAGTTTGATCAGATGGAAGGTCTGACTCTAGCCACTGACAAAAGAGAAATTACTGGTAAGAAAGTTGCGATACTTAGACGTGATGGAATTACCCCCATACATCTGTATGGAAACGGTATCGAATCCCAGTCCTTACAGTGCGACACTGCCACCGTAAGTAAAGTCGTTCTGGAAGCCGGCACCAACATACCAGTAACAGTGACTGTTCCCGGAAATTCCGAAGAAAATGTTTGCTTTGTAAGAGAAGTACAATATCACCCAGTCACAGATAGGTTAATCCACGTCGACTTTATGAAAGTAGATGTCACAAGAACCGTACGAGCCGAGGTGCCCATAATCATTTCAGGGTTATCACCCGCCGTAAGAAACATGGGAGGAACATTACTGCAGCCACTCCAGTCTGTTACAGTGGAAGCACTCCCAATGAACATTCCCCCTATGTTTTCTTTAAACTCCGATCTTCTAATTGACTTTGACACAAATTTTTATGTCAGCGATCTTGAAGCGCCGGATAACATAAGTATCATCAACGACGAGGAAGACCTTGTTGCAGGTGTAGTAGCACCAAGAATTGAGCGTGAAGTCAGCCTAGATGGGGATGAAGAGTCGGATGAGGACGCTGAGTCGGAAGATGAGGGAAGTGAGGGAACTGTGGATGGCTCAACTGGTGGGGACAGTTCAGAAGATGAGGGAGGGGACAGCTAGAGCATAAAGGCTTCAGTTTGTTACCTGACAATCACTTTTAGTTAAGAAAGTTCAAATAGATAAGCGATTACACCGGTACCTGATACATCTACCGGAACTTGTTTGAGGATAAAATGCGGCCATGTGTGGCAGATTTACCCTATACACAGACATTAATATACTCGCTGAAAGATTCATATTTGATCCATGGGATCTTCGTGAGCAAGGGAGTTTCGTTCCAAGCTATAACATTGCGCCAAGTCAACGAGTCATGGTTGTCACAAAAGAATCAAATATGAATGTTAATAGGGTGGAAATGATGAGATGGGGGCTAAAACCAGCTTGGCTTAAAACACAGTCAAGTTCTGAACTCCTAATTAACGCTCGAAGTGAAACGATCTCAGAAAAACCGAGCTTTCAAGAGGCATTCTCTAAGAGGAGATGTCTGATATTGTCGGATGGGTTTTACGAGTGGGAAAATACCACAATTGGTAAACGCCCCACCCGCGTGCAAATGAGAGAAACCAAACCCTTTGCTTTTGCGGGCATATGGGAACCCGGCAGAGATAATTCAGGAAATCATGATTCAGGATTAATAAACTCTTGTGCGATTCTAACCACTCAGGCTAGCAAATTTATGAAACCCATCCACAACAGAATGCCCATTATTCTCAAGCCCCAGAACGAGCAAAAGTGGACAAATAACGAAATAACTGAACGGAAAGAACTAGAAGATATTCTTTCTCCAGTTGCCGACAAGTACATGGAGGCCTGGCATGTTTCACAATTTGTTAACTCTACACACAACAACGAACCTCTTTGTATAGAACGCGAGTTGAAGCTTTTATAAGCATTTGCCAATAAAAGTTTCTCAAATTATCCTTACACTAATAAAGAATAAAAGATTCAAATGCTTAACCTACTGAATCATAGAAAGGACGTTAAAAATGGCACAGATATCCTATAAAGGCCCGGCACATATACCTGGAATTGAAGAAGGCGTAGACCTAACCGCCACCATAGATGACTCCTCCAAAACAGTGACTATAGAATTCGACCGTGAACTTGCAGGGTCTTCTACTTGGCAAGGGAATTCAGTCGAGATCAACCAAAGACTGAAGTATAGCGAAATCGTATTTAAAACTACGAATCTTCCACTGGACACCATTGATCTTGTTTGGAAATTTAACGCGTCCAAAATCGATGACAGCCTGGCAGCGGTCATAGTTCCACAAGCTAATAAACTAAGAGTTTCTGGGGAAAAAGGATTCGTCCTTACAAAATAGCCATTCTGTGAACCCCTGTGGAACAGCCAGGTCACCCAATATCACAAATAGGTTTTTAAAAGCTGTCCCCAATCGGTTTGCATGGCTTTCTCCACCCTTTTTTTTCCCTTAAATCTATACCAGTAATCGTTGTGATATAGATTAGAGGCTAGGTAAGCCCAGGGAGCTATCGGTGATCTTAAAAGAATATTTTCAAGTGGCTTTAATGGTCCCCAGTAAATCATTTTTTGCCCTTTACTAGCGAATGTATTCTCACTCTGAAATCCCCAGTCAACATTGGAAATATTCTCACCCCGTACATCTATTTTGGAAATATCGCCACACCCAAGACCTTCTTCATGTGCCAGACGTATAAATTCGATAGACATGGGATCAAATCCCATCATACTGGCTGACACAGCATCTACCGCTACCTGATCGGCGCCTGCTAAAATTACATTCTTTGCATGCCAGTCCATAGCACGCGGACCAGCCCCGGAACCAGCAAAGGTCCCATCAGTAACTGAAAATATCCCAGGATGAATCTGTTTTTGGATCTTCAATAAATCAACCAAAGTTTCATGAATTACAGAATGTGTCCAATGCCTCTGAAAATTCAATAACCCACCAAATGCATTTTTCATAGCTCCAGTTATGGTAGTAAACACATGTGTTTTCATCGTTGGAAGATGAACTATGTTTTTTCCAATCAACACTTCAGGTATATGAATACCCTGTTTGTAAATTTTGTCTAGAACAAGAAATTTTTCTTTTGGCTCGAAAGGTACCCATTTTTGCTCTTCTAGGTGGATTGCATCAAGATTATGAAGCTCTTCGACGAACTTGTGTCCATTCTTAACCCGCCCCTCCTTTGCATCTACAACCACAGTACCATTGTGCGTGGGAATTATGTCTTTGTAGCCATCTTCCATCAAAGTTCGTATGACGCCATCAAGTTGCCAGGGAGTAGTTGAACACGCCGGGTAATAATGCTGCCAGGAAATATTGATCTTAAGTAGGGTGGCAAAATCTTGAGAAAGAACACAACTATAGCCCGCAAGATTCATTGCAGCCTTTACATCATCTAAAACTGTCTGTGGGGATGTTTTAACAACAGCAACCACGGGACTAGTTTGTATGGTTATTTCCTCTGAAGACGGGAGAGGTATAGATTCCCCGTCGAAAAGGTCGACAGTGGAATCACCTCTCCCTACCATCTAGGACTCTACATCCAAATAATCTTTAAGTTTCTTTGATCGATTCGGATGCCTGAGTTTGCGCAAAGCCTTGGCTTCAATTTGGCGTATCCTTTCGCGTGTCACCCCGAAATCTTTGCCTACTTCTTCCAAAGTCCTGCTTCTACCATCCTCTAGGCCAAATCTTAATTCCAGAACTCTAGCTTCTCGATCATTTAGGGTATGTAGAACGTCGGTTACCTGTTCCCTCAAAAGCTGATATGAGGCTGCCTCAACTGGTGCGAGAGCCGTCGTATCAGGAATGAAATCACCCAAATGACTGTCTTCTTCCTCACCAATCGGTGTTTCAAGTGAAACTGGTTCCTGAGAAATTTTAAGTATCTCTCTCACCTTCTCTGGACTTATCTCCATTTCTTTCCCAATTTCTTCACTGGTCGGCTCTCTTCCATATTCCTGGACTAGCCGACGAGTCACTCGAAGGAGCTTATTAATCGTCTCTACCATATGTACCGGTATTCTTATTGTCCTAGCTTGGTCAGCTATCGCACGTGTAATAGCCTGTCGAATCCACCAAGTAGCATAGGTACTGAATTTGTACCCCTTTCTATAATCGAACTTTTCGACTGCTCGGATAAGACCAATGTTTCCCTCCTGAATAAGGTCCAAGAGAGACATTCCTCTTCCAATATATTTTTTGGCAACACTAACCACCAAGCGAAGATTAGCTTCAGAAAGGTGCTGCTGTGCCTCGTCACCGCGATCGCGCTGCCGTTGAATATGCTGATGATACAGAAGTTGATAAGGCTCCATCTTATCCAAAACTTCGCCTTTATCTAACAAATTGTTTAGTTCAGAAATTTTTACTCTAGGATCCACAGACCTAACAACATCGTCAGGCATGATCCTAGTGTTTATAGAGGCCTGTTTTATCATCTCTTTCAATTCATCCATCTCTGGCGGATCCTGATCCGTCAATTCTGAATAAATAGCAGATACCTGTTCAAGTAATTCATCCTGGAATATTCCGTCTATAGCCTCACGTATATCCGCGTTAACACCAGGCATTAAGTCCGAGAGTGTACCATCAAATGGAACTTCTTTCGCATTCAAAATAGCTGTAATAATGTCTGCACTGTCGGCTACAACTCTAAGCATATGAAGAGCTACTTCCTGGGGTTTAGGACTTGTGTCATCTTCATCAGAAAGTTCATCATCTAGTCTCTCAACATAACGTTTGGCCTCAAACTTCCTAGCTAGTTCCCTCTCTTCTGGTGCTTTAAGCAAGTCAACCCTACCTATTTCACGAAGATACATACGTACTGGATCGTCTATTACGTCTGGGGTTCCAATTTCTTTTTCCCACTCACGAGTGGCTTTAGCCTTTATCTCTTCCAGGCTCGGTGGGGAGTCATCATTATCATCCAGTTCATCCTCGTCATCTCTACCAACTGGCCTGGACATACCAAGCTCGACTACACCAGCGTCTTCCTCATCTTCTTCATCCTCGTCAATCTCTACAACTTCATCTCCACTTTCACCTTCATCGGCACGATACCCGTCCTCTTTCTGACGACTGCTACTAATTGCACCATCCAGCAACTCGGATTCGCCACCTAAACTTAATTTGGCATTATCTTGGTCCATTTAGACTAACTCCCTGTTCTTCCGAACGGCACTAACCGAATACATCTCACCCATAATAACAATCTCTATACCAATTTTACCAAATCTTACGTATCTATTTACTGAATCGGAGTGGATTATCCGTTTCAACTATCTGTTTATTGATATTATTGAGGACTTCATTATCCTCCGCAGAGGGTGGAATGTCAGATCCCTCTCGAGCAATGGCAAGGCTGTGCGCCTGCGACTTCAGTTGGTTTCTAATAACCCTTCTAGCGCGGTAATCTAAATCCAGCTGGGCTTCTGCCAGAGTCATAGGTGGGAGCGAACTTTTTATAAGTTGCTCAAACCTCATCTTTAATATGCCTTCTAACATGGCTTCAAATTCTTCTGCTTCATCAAAATCAACCGACATCCAAAGACTATACAGTTCTTTATCCTCTGTTCGGTGAAAAAAATCAGGTTCAATATTCATATCAGAGGCTGTCTTACGTAGATCAGGTCTAGACATGATTAATCTAAGAAGGTGATCCTCAACACCGAGAGGCCTTCTGTCAAAAATACTTCCGTTGACGGAAAAACCGCTTCTTTCCTTATATTCAGATTCACTCACATTTACGGAAATATCGGCAGCATCAACACTAGTGCCAGAATTTGAATCTCTTCCTTGCTGTGGTGCTCGCGTTGGAGCCTTCAGTAAAGATACCCGTACTGTTTCCGTAGATGCATCAAGGGCTTTGGCTAAGACCACAACATAATCATCTCGATCAAAAGGACTCATGGCTCTCAGAAGAGGAGCAAGAGCACCCACAACTCTCTCTTTCCCTCCCAATGAGTGAATATCAAATTTTTCCACCAACACCGGTATTAAATAGTCCATGACAGGCAAAGCAGACTCAACTACCCTCGACCAATCCCCCTCACCTGACCTCATAAATTCGTCGGGGTCCTTCCCTTCTGGCAACGAAAGTACCTTCAAATTAATAGGATTGTGCGCAAACATATCGCGATTTCTAGTCCTCGACCTGCCTTCAAATATCTTCCATGACGTCTCTAAGCTCCTTAGGGTGGCCTCTTTGCCGGCGGAATCTTGATCGAGTGCTAGAACATATGAAGAAGCAATATTACGAAGTTGCTGCACTTGTTCTGGCGTTAAAGCGGTACCCATGGATGCAACGACATTCTCATAGCCAAACTGGTGGGCAGCGATAACATCCATATATCCTTCAACAATCACACCCTCGTTGGAAGAGCGAATAGCTTCTCTGGACAAATGAAACCCATATAGAGTTCTCCTCTTGTCGAAAGCGGGAGTAGCGGCTGTATTGATATACTTAGGCATTGAATTGTCCAAGGCCCTTGCCCCAAATCCGACGACTCTACCTTGTCGATCATGAATTGGGAACATAAGTCGACCCCAGAAAAAATCTCTCACGCTACCATCATCTGACTGGATCAAAAGCCCACATTCAGATGCCTTATCAAGATCAACACCATGAAAAGCCAAGTGAGTTTTCAGAGAATCTCTACCACGTGGACTATAACCTAGAGCAAATTTCTCTCTGATTTCGGAAGAGACTCCACGTTTATCCAAATATGTCTTTGCTAGGGAACCTTCAGGAGACAGAAGCGCTTCCTGATAAAACTTTGACGCTATATTATTTATCTCAAAATTCAGATTTGCCTTTCCAGAATCTCCCCCTGTATCCACCTCAACACCTGCACGTTGAGCCAAAACTGTAAGTGCTTCACCAAATTCTATTTGGTCGATCTTCATCAAAAAATTAAATACGTCGCCACCTTCCGAACACTGTCCGAAGCAACGCCAAGATTGTCTACTGGGGTCTACGATAAAAGAAGGAGTTTTCTCATTATGAAACGGACAATTAGCTTTGTAATTGCGTCCTGCTTTCTGAAGTTGCACTCGTTCTGAAACAATCTCGACAACATCAAGCCTAGATTTTATTTCATCAGTGTCAGCCAACTAAACTACTCTCGTCTAACAAAAATTTTGATCACCCGATTGATATGCCCGCTGAGCTATACGTTCAATGGGTCCTTTGACACTCTGAATATGCCAGTCCATATGTTCAAGCTCTGAAGATATATCTGCCAAACAGTCAGCAAGCTTATTCCAACTATCATCAATTGAAGTTTCAATATCGAGGAAATCTCCAAGGCGGTCTGTGAGAGACAGTTGCGCGCCCCACAAATCACCTAAATCGGTACAGAGTTTCGCCAAATCCTCGTCATAAGTTTCTTCCAGACCTTGCTCCTTCAACTTTACCAAAATCTGATGGGCCATCGAAGATGTTTGCCTTGCTTGAGCAAGATTGGGAACAGGAATTGTTCTGTCTCCATTAGGCATTATAAAACTCCCTCTCTTGATCTACATACAAAGTGATCAATACTTGTTCCTCAACTAGGACTTTACCTCAACTGCTCCATAGTGAGTTATGTAACTAACCCAAGTCTCCCGGATCGACTCTAGAATATCTCTTTGGGAAGACTCTCCCATCTGATTGATTCGATCAAATGAACTCTTCCAGGTTTCATCCACCTCCATTTTCCAAGGTCCAAACTCCAATCCGTGGGGATCACGTTGCATAGCCTCCAGATGTTCTTCTATACGAACAACATTATTCTGAACTATTCTTGAATGGAGTAAATCCTGATACTGCTGAGGGACAGTTTGGAAATCGTTTGATGCATGAGTCATTGCCCGATTATAGCAGGGAGTGAATTATCTAAATTACACTGAGAATTAAACCCTCAGCATGTCACAAAAGTCGACCACTAAAGACACTAGAAATTCCTGGATCAATCGATTCAGCAACCCTTATCGCATACTGGTCCGTCATGCCAGAAATATAATCCTTAACTGCATCGTCAAAGGTTTCACTACGAACACGATATTCCTCTGGTATAGACTGCTTATTTTCCTGATAGTGCTCATGAAGCAAAACAATTATATTCCTTGCAGCCCTTCCCTCTTTCCCTCTGTCTTCTGGCACATAGACATTCTGGAACATAAATTCTCGCAGAGCATAAACAGCATCTCTTAAATCCGCACTCATTCCAATTTCTGGAACAGCAGGAAAATGGCCTGTTTCCATGGTGGCTTGCGAAGTAACAACTATGTCACTAACCATAGTGTTGATTCTCTGGGAGTGCCTTTTGCCCAGAACTTCTTGTATATCTTGCGGGATAGATGTTTCTGTGAGAACTTCTGCCCTAAAAGCATCCAACAAGTCATGATTCAAATAAGCTACGGCATCAGAAATTCTTATTACTTGTGCTTCCAGGCTCATACCTTCCGCCAAGCCAGGGGAAAGAAAATCGCCTCTAGGTTTAGAGTGGTGCAAAATTCCCTGTCTAACTTCCCATGTGAGATTTAGCCCCTTCCCCTCTTTCTCAAGTCTGTCAACAATACGAAGGCTCTGATGATTATGCCTAAAACCACTGGGATAAAGCTTATTAAGTTCATCCTCACCAATATGACCAAAAGGTGTGTGCCCCATGTCATGACCAAGAGCCATCGCCTCTGTCAAATCTTCGTTTAAATTTAACGCTCGTGCAATCGTTCGAGATATCTGAGCAACCTCTAGAGTATGCGTCAATCTAGTGACAAAATGATCCCCCTGAGGGGCTATAAACACCTGTGTCTTATGTTTTATGCGTCTGAAAGCTTTGCAGTGAACTATGCGATCTCGATCGCGTTGAAACTCCGTTCTAAGTTCACATAGAGCTTCTGGAGTAACTCTTCCTATAGTCTTGGAAGCTTGGGAAGCAAAAGGTGAAAGTAATTCCTCTCTCTCTTCCAGCCTTTCTCGCACTGTTGTCACTCTGATACACCTCTATCCAGCAAAAATACCGAGTTGATTACGAGTCAAAATCCCTGACAACGGCTTGTGGAGCTTCACCTCTCAAAATTCTTTCCATGTTTTGAAATCCAAACTGAGCGCGGCGTGCCCATGTATCCCAGGTAGTTCCAGCCATATGTGGAGTTGCAACAACATTATTCATTTTTAACAAAGGATTTTCTGGATCAACGGGTTCTTCTTCAAAAACATCAAGGCCTGCACCAGCAATTTTACCTTCCTGAAGAACTTTTATCAGAGCTGATTCATCAACAACTGGACCCCTAGAGGTATTGATTAAAACAGCGGATGACTTCATGAGTTCAAGCCTTTCTAAATCAACTATATGATGTGTCTCCTTCGTCAACGGCGTGTGACAGGAAATAATATCTGAACTATTAAACAGTTGATCTAAAGACACTGACTTTACGTTCAATGACTCATTTGTTTTGTCGTCCATTGGATATATATCAAAATACTGGACTTTAGCATCGAAAGCCTGAACCCGACGAGCCACTTGTTTCCCAATGTTCCCAATACCTAAAATACCAACTGTTTTACCAGCCATCTCAAAAGTATTTTGTCCTGTGATAGGTTGGCTCCATTCCCCGGATTTTGTAGCTGCGTCGGCTGCAAGCAATTGCTTATACAAAGTCAACATAAGTAAAAGAGCATGGTCAGAGACTGCCCAAGAGTTTGCTCCACCATTGTTAGCGAGAGGAATCTCTAGGTCTTGAAGCAATTTTAAGTTCATGCGGTCATAACCAGCAGCCAACAATTGAACTAGTTTACATTTCTGAGCGCTACGGACTACAGAATCGGTTGGCTCCATTCCATAGCACAATAGGAAATCAGCATCTTTTACAGCCTCAATTTGCTCTTGCTCAGGAGATAGTTTGCCAAAAACTGTCAAGTCAAACCCTCCTGGTACATATGAGACAACTTCATCTATGATGGCCTGATTAAGACCAGTAAGAAAAACTACTTTAGGATTCACCATTAATATAACTACCTCTCAGACTAAAATTGACCTCAATTACCCACCATAGCGCTGGCGAAGAATATCTTTAAGTTTCTCTGGAGAAAAATCTTGCGCCCTGCAAACATCGATTATTTCTTTTTCTCCTTCCTCCACTTTGGCTATTGCAGCCGGCAAGTCCTCGACGATTTCACCCGGGATACTTATAACACCGTGTTTATCTCCTAACAGCAAGTCTCCGGGATTCACGACAACCCCCCCTATTTCCACGGGAATGTTGGCTTCCACTAAATGTACATTGGCCCTTGAAACTAGCTCAGTTGTAGCAAAGGCATTAAATCCCCATTCCTGCATTTCATCTAGATCCCTTACTCCTCCATCAGTCACTACACCCACGCAATCTAGCGAACTATGTATAGCACTCTGCACTTCTCCCCAAAAGGATCCAATCACATTAGGATGGTCCAGATCCTTCATGACTATCACTCGTGGACCTGGAATTTTTAGGATCTCGTCCACCCACGTTACACGTGAAAAATTCATGTTATCCGAGGGCGGGGTAGAGGCCTTGATAACTGCTGTCACAGCGTGACCAACCATAGTTCCCATATTCGGGAACATGCTCTTGATGTTTGGTCCCATAAAACCTTCTGTACGCGACCGAATATTCAAGCCCTCAATTGCGTTGGAGACCGCACAGGTTTGCATTTCACCAACCGACTGAATTTGTTCTGATGTGAGCTCCACCACTACATCACCTCCTTAAATTTAATAGCTATATATTTTTTATTAACTTGCTACAACATTACCCATCAGGGTTTGTTGGATGCTCATGATATCAGAGGTGTTTTCCCTTCATTAGTTATTACCTAAATTGCATCCTTTCTTGACCATATTTAACGCACGCCTATAATTTACGATATATGCAAGTGATCTAATTACATACGAATACGTAATCATCTTTGTGTTTAAGCAAAAAATTAGAAATTTATCTGAGGAGAATTTAGAGATGGCAAGAGGAGAAATAGGTTTTGTAGGTCTGGGAATCATGGGAAAGCCAATGGTCCGTAACCTTATGAAAGCAGACTACAGCGTCACTGTATACGATATTGTGGCGGAATCAGTTGAAGAATTGGCAACAGATGGTGCGATCGCTGCATCGTCAGCAGCAGAAGTAGCATCAAATAATCCAATAGTCATTACTATGGTGCCTGATTCCCCCCAATCAGAGGCCGCTATCCTGGGTCCAGGTGGCGTGTTAGAAGGTGCATCGGAGGGCGATACAGTCATAGATATGAGTTCCATAGCACCTGCCTCATCTCAGAAGATAGCGGCAGCATGCGAGGAAGCCGGGGTGAATTTCCTCGATGCTCCTGTAAGCGGGGGAGAAACGGGAGCAATAGATGGAACGCTCGCAGTCATGGTAGGGGGAAAGAAAGACATATTCGATGCCAACTTTGACATCATGTCAGCGATGTCTGGCAGTATAGTACTTTGTGGGCCTTACGGAGCGGGAAATACTACTAAGCTTGCCAATCAGATCATAGTGGCCGGCAATATCGCAGCACTTGGGGAAGCGATGGTATTAGCCCGTAAGTCTGGTATCGATCCCCAAGTAGTATTTGATGCTATCAAAGGTGGTCTGGCAGGAAGTACTGTAATGAACACCAAAGGTCCCATGATGATTGAAGGGAATTTTGACCCGGGGTTCCGCGTTGTTCTACACCAAAAAGATCTCCACAACGCAATACTAACCGGAAAAGAAGTTGGGGTACCTCTCTTGGTCACCAGCCTATGTCAGCAAATTATCGGATCTCTGATGAATGATGGTAAAGGCAACCTTGATCACTCAGCAATTGCTAATTTCATGGAAGATATGGCTGGTGTAACAATTTCAGGTAAATAAATTCGGCTTAGACCACACAAATAATTTAAATTTCTGTTGTCCCGGTTTTAGAGTTCTCAAACTAATGCAGGATGGCAGGTAGGTTCCTCAGAGTACCACTGAGAAATACGTTGCGGAGGTAATGTGAAATGGCAGGTAGGAACACACCCACCAAAGAAGAGGTTGATGGATATCTAAAAAATACCAACTGGGGACGATGGGGGGAAAATGGGGGCGCTGGAGCTCTCAATCTGATTACTGATCAAAAGCGCCTAGATGCCATTGGTCTGGTAAAAAAAGGACGTACAGTTTCCTTGAGTCGCCCACTACCTGTATCTCCGGCAGGGGATAATCCCAGACCAGCTCATCACTACATGCACAAGGAAGACCGTCCATTTGAAGGTGGAGCTGCGATGGACTATTACGGAGTGTTCTACCATGGAACAGCAACAACACATATAGACGCCTTGTGCCATGTCTGGAACAAAGATGGAATGTGGGATGGAAAAAATCCTGAAGAAATCATCAAATTTGGAGGTGCCACTTATGGAACTGTTGATGAGTGGAAGGATGGGATACTCACCCGTGGGATCTTGCTAGACGTACCTCTATTTAGAAATGAACCATACGTAACAATAGATCATCCGGTTCACGGTTGGGAGCTTGAAGATGTGGCTAAATCCCAAGGTGTCAATATTCGGCCCGGAGATGCTGTTTTTGTCTATAGTGGAAGGGAAAAATACGCCGCTGACAATAACGGTAGATGGGGAACTCCCGAGGGCAGGCCTGGCTTACATGCTTCATGCTTACCCTTTGTCAAAGACCATGACATCTCAATATTAGGTTGGGATATGATGGATGCCTCACCTAATGAATATGATGTTCCTTGGTCAGTTCACGGAGTAATATTCGCATACGGCGTGGCCCTCGTTGATAACTCACTGTTAGAGCCCTTGGCAAATGTTTGCATTGAAGAGAAAAGGCACGAATTTATGTTAACAATCAACCCACTTTATGTCGAAGGTGGAACAGGTTCGCCAGCAAATCCTATAGCTGTTTTTTAAAGTAAGACATCATTAGCAGCACAAAACGAATATTCACTAAAGGTTCATTTGACTTCAATAAAACATGCTCTTTTGCTTCCTTTTACCGCGGTAATTACTCGACGGACCTCTATGATAATGAAGTCTACAAACGCGTAATTAACACCCCTTCAGGCCTGGTTCTCGCCTCGGCTGTGTCACTAGATAAATCTTCATTGGAAATAACCACCACAAGTCTGAAAAATGATGTTGAGGCAGAAAATATTGCCCGCTCACAGATATTAAGAATGGTAGGGGCAAATCAGAACCCGGCAGACTTCTATGAGTTTTCAGACTCCGACGATATATTACGACCTATAGTAAATCACTTTAGAGGATTACGTATTCCTCAAACATTGAGCGTATACGAAGGACTGGTTACAGCAATCATAGGTCAGCAAATAAGCACGAGCGTTGCTTCGATGCTTCGCTCCTTGATAGTCGAGTTGTACGGAGATACCATCGACATCGACGGACAGACCTTCTACTTATTCCCAACCCCTCAATCTATAGCTAATGCCGGAGTAGAAGAACTGGTGAAAAATAAATTTAGTAGAAGAAAAGCGGAATATATTCACAGCATATCTGAAAAGGAAGTTATGGGTGAAATAGACCTTAATATGATCAAACAAATGACCATTGAGGAAGCAACTGAAACTCTCAATAGCCTACGGGGAGTGGGGCCATGGACAACTCAATGGCTACTTATAAGATCTCTTGGTTTTTCAGATGGGTTCCCTTCTGGTGATTTGGCTTTACAAAAAATTATAAGTAAGCATCTCAACACCAGCAAAAGAATGACAAGTGAGGAGGTTCTAACTTTCTCAGAAAGATGGGCCCCTCATAGAAGTTGGGCGACGACATATATATTTGCGGCACTTAGGAATGGGATTGACCTGTGATAAGTTCAAGTCATCCGGGGCGCACCTTTAGATAAAGTCACGCCCCTTCAGTTGCCCTGCCCTATGTTTCGACAAGACACTGCCCACAAAACAATTAACTGGTGACAAACCTAACTGGCTTCTTCAAGATTTTTTGCCATTAGATTTTTTCTTGGCCTTGGGAGAATTTTTTTCTGTTCCCTCTTTACCAGGCTCTTCTTTTAATTGCATTTCGCTGACACATGCAATTGATGAAACAGAATCTCCTGGTCTTGGTTTAAATATCGTGACACCTTGTGTGATACGTCCTCTAAGAGTTTTGATCTCACTCAAACTTGTTCTCATTATCTGTGCCTTTTCCGATACCACATACACTTCTGTAGATTCAGCCACTATCTGAGCATCTGCAATTAAACCTGTGTTTTTAGTCAACTTGAAAGCTCTCAGGCCCAATCCTCCTCTCCCTTGACGTCGATACTCAGACAGCGGGTTCACTTTCCCTCTTCCAAACCTACTTATTAGCATCAACTTGCTTTCATCATTACCAACATCCATGGCAACCACACGATCACCGGTGCGAAGCGACATACCCTTGACACCCCCAGCAGTTCGACGTCTCACAGGTAAATCATCAACAGAGAAACGAATTCCCATACCTTGTTCAGAAACAAAAATTATATCGTCTTTATCTTTCGCCAATTTGACCGAAACAACCTCATCATCATCCTTGAGGTTCATAATTATCAATCCCGAAGGTCGTATCCTCTCAACATCTTCAAGTTTTATTCTCTTGACACGACCTTTACGGGTACCCAGTACCAGATATTGATAATCCTGATATTGTTTTTTACCTACTGCTATGAGGGCACTTATACTCTCAGTATCCCAAACGTTCACAATGTTTGGCACGGGTACTCCCCTCGTATTCCTACTCACGTCAGCTCTCAACTCATACCCGATGACAGAAAGCACTCTGCCTTTGTTGGTGAAAAACATTAACTTGTCATGACTATCAACCACTAGGAGATCCCTTATTGGGTCGCCGTCGCGGGTGTTCATCCCTGAAACACCTTTACCACCTCTGTGTTGTCTGCGGAATGTATCAGCAGGTATTCTTTTGACATAGCCTCCTTGACTATATGTAATGACGATTTGTTCATGAGCTTCAAGTTCCTCACGGCTTAAATCGTAGGCGTCATGGCTAATCTTGGTACGTCGCTTGTCGCCTTGGCGAGATTTCAAGTCTTCAGTTTCTTCTTTGACAACACTAAGGATTTTTCCTTCATCCCCTAGCAATGCCTCCAAGCCTCTTATGGTGTCCTGTAAGTCTTGATACTCTTTCTCAATTTTTTCTCTCTCAAGAGCTGCCAGTCTTCTTAGCTGCATATCAAGAATAGCCTGAGCCTGAGGTTGATCCAAAGTAAACCGTGACATCAGCCCATTGCGAGCCGATTCAACATCATCTGAATTTCTAATTAAAGCTATTACCTCATCAAGATTACTAATCGCAATTCGCAATCCAGCTAGTATGTGGGCCCTTTCCTGGGCTTTGCGGAGTTCAAATTCCGCTCTCCTCCGTACGACCTCTTGCCGGAACTTAACGAATTGCTGCACAGCCGTCTTTAGGGTAATCACCCTGGGGCTGCCATCTATTAGAGCAAGCATGTTTGCAGAGAACGACGATTGAAGAGAAGTGTGTTTATAAAGATTGTTCAACACAACCTGGGGTTGAACCCCTCCCCTAAGTTCATAAACAATCCTCATACCATCCCTGTCGGATTCGTCCCTTATCTCAGAAATTCCGTCAATTCTTCTAGATTTAACTAGAGCAGCGGTCTTTTCGACCAGAGCTGCTTTGTTTACTTGGTAGGGAAGTTCAGTAACAACTATTTGGTACCTGTTTCGGGCACGACCCATCTCTTCAACTTCAGCGACCGCACGAACAATTATTTGACCCTTACCTGTAGTGTATGCATCTCTTACTCCTTGAGTTCCCATAATTGTCCCGCCAGTTGGAAAATCGGGAGCCCTGACATATTTCATCAGGTCTTCGGATGTGGCATCCGGGTTATCAATGAGGGCATTAACAGCGTTGCAAACCTCTCGCAGATTATGGGGAGGAATATTCGTTGCCATGCCAACTGCAATTCCAGAGGCCCCGTTAACTAGAAGAGCAGGGAGGCGGGCAGGTAAAACTGTTGGTTCCCGCAGAGTATCGTCAAAGTTTAAAGTCCAATCAACGGTCTCTTGATCGAGGTTAACAAGCATATCCTCTGCGACCCTGCTGAGCCGGGCTTCTGTATATCTCATTGCGGCTGGAGGATCGTTGTCTATACTTCCAAAGTTACCCTGTCCATCGACCAGCGGCATCCTGACAGTAAAATCTTGAGCAAGCCTCACCATTGCATCGTAAACAGCTGAATCACCGTGTGGATGCCACTTACCCAGAACCTCGCCAACAAGCCTCGCACTCTTCTTATAACCCGAAGTAGGCCTCATTCCCAAATCATGCATTGCGAACAAGATGCGCCTTTGGACAGGTTTAAGCCCGTCCCTCGCGTCCGGGAGCGCTCTAGACACGATCACACTCATCGCGTAATCAAGATATGATGAACGCATCTCTTCGACGATTTGAGTGGATTTTATAAAACCAAAATCCGTCTTGCTGGAAGTCATGTACTTCTCCTTTGATCGAACTGTATCTCGACATCAAA
>ENA-UPTF01000560-UPTF01000560.1-marine-metagenome-genome-assembly--contig:-NODE-560-length-25628-cov-4.776643_pt1 | contig 25628 bp, 21 predicted proteins | sample MGYA00238166_ERZ767019 | MGnify/ENA primary metagenome ERZ767019 (study PRJEB28930, sample SAMN06266391) | marine metagenome | isolation source: Sea water from 250 m depth | place: Atlantic Ocean | study... | reverse complement strand
CCCCATGTAAAGTTGGCGACAACCTCTGGAACATTAATCACTCCGAGGCTGGTGGCATCAGGGGCATACACATGGATTCCCCCTGGGCCAGTACAGTACAGGTTATCCTCGCTATCGATTTTCATTCCATCACACCCGCCGTCACCTGCACCTTCGGGTACAGCCCATACTTCACCGCCAGAGATACTGCCATCATTAGCGACCTCGAATACCCGAATATGACCCTTGTCGGTGTCGTTTATAAACAGTTGGGTCTCGTCAAGTGAAAAAGTTAAACCGTTAGGCTGTCCAAAGTCTGATGCGACGAGTGATATATCACCTGATATTGGGTCGATTCGGAAGACCCCCTGGTAGTCCATGTCCTGATCTCGTAGAAGTCCAAAACCATCCATCCGGCCATACGTGGGGTCTGAGAAGTAGATTGCTCCATCAGATTTAACCACTATGTCGTTTGGGCTGTTGAGTTCTTTCCCATCGTAATGGGTGGCAATTGGATTGATCGATCCGTCATGCTCCTCGCGGATGACGCGACTGTTAGCGTGCTCGCATGAGAGTAATCGACCTTGTAAATCGAAGTAATGACCGTTTGCTTTACCGCTTGGCTGACGGTACGTAGTGATTCCGTTTAATTCGGACCACTTCCGGACAATGTCGCCGGGCATATCACTGAAGATGAGTTCATTTGACTTGGCATCCCACATTGCACCTTCAGTAAAGATAAAGCCTGTTGCAACTTGCTCTAACGGTGCTGTGTCGTTAATTATTTTGCGGAATTGTTCATTCCTGATTTCTACGCTCATTGGATAAATCCTTTATCTGTGAAGGAGCCAGTTGACCGCATTGGTTAGCAGTTTTTGCACTGGTGGCTGTTGCAATACCACGAGCCGATGGCCATTTGCGAGGTACACTACCCGACCTTTTCCGTACTCATGCGAGTAGCCGGATGCTGACTGTCGTCCGTCTTTGCCCTGGCTTACAGCAAAAAGGTCCACGCGGTCGTTGTCGAACCATATGAAGTGCTGCTCGTCTTCGATTTCATAGTCTTCCACCCCTCGGGTGATCGGGTGTTTACTGTCAGTTATGTGTATATCAAAATGCATGTACGGGGGGTGGAACTGAAAGTATCCAGCCACGGTTCGCCTGTAGCCGCCATCCCATGGATAGTTCCACGCAGAGTTATGCATTACCAGGAATGATCCCCCGTTCAGGACGAATTCCTCTATGGCTTTTTCCTGATGAGGTTGCATCCATCGTTCGGGAGGGGCATCGTGACCATTCGGCCACTCCATACCGTCTCGCAGGAAAACTAGAAGTTTTGCGCCTTCGAGCAAATCGGAGTCAATAGACTTGAAGTCGTCGGTGTAGTGCACATCAAGTCCCGCTTTTTCCAGAACAGGACCAATGCCAGCATGTGCTTCTTCTGCCTTGTGATACCTGTCTCCGCCAAGGAACACAGCGTCACTCATAATTCTCTCCAATCGGTGATTGCCCTGTAGGTTGCCTGATGTTACATCCGTATCGACATTCATGAATAGCTGGACAAAGCCGTGCATGGGCTCCCTGGAGAATTAAATGAAACTGATATTTTCTGTTTCAAAACACTCGAGCCAGTTTCAAGAAGGAGATGTTATTCTCAAATGAGCCACTTTTTCCTGGTTACTGCCCGGCCAAGTTTCGACGTTAAAATCATGGTTGGCAAATTTTACATTCGCGTTCATGCACGCAGACGATATCCGTTACGACGAGCCTCATAGACCATGACTAAAATTTTTCGAAATGATCGACGCAATGTCGCGATCATCGCACACGTAGATCACGGTAAGACTACCTTGGTTGATGCCATGCTCAAGCAGTCGGGCTCTGTGAGTTCTCATAAGGAATTGGCCGATAGAGTCATGGACTCGATGGATCTTGAGAGGGAAAAAGGGATCACGATCCTGGCGAAGAATACTGCTGTGCGCTGGGGTGATACGAAAATAAACATTATCGACACTCCGGGTCATGCTGATTTTGGAGGTGAGGTTGAACGAGGTCTTGCAATGGTCGATGGTGTTTTGCTTCTGGTTGATGCCAGCGAAGGGCCGCTTCCACAAACGCGATTTGTTCTACGCAAGGCGCTTGAAGCCGATTTGTCAGTGATTCTAGTGATCAACAAAATTGATCGCCCTGACTCTCGGATTTCTGAAGTTCTCGATGAAGTATATGAGCTGTTCATCGACCTTGATGCTAACGAGAAACAGATTGATTTTCCAATCATTTACGCTAATGCCCGCGAGGGGGTAGCGACAATGGATCTTGATAAACCAGGAACTGATCTCAATCCCCTTTTCAAATTGCTGATGGAAAACATTTCACCCCCCGTTTATGTAGAAGGGCAAGCACTTCAAGCTCATGTCACGAATCTCGATGCTTCACCGTATGTAGGCCGATTGGCGATTTGCCGTGTGCATCAGGGTGTTATCCGAAAGGATCAAATTATTTCGCACTGTCGAGTTGACGGTTCGATCGCGAAAGCAAAGATTACCGAGCTATACGTAACAGAAGGGCTTGATAGGGTCGATGCTAAGGAGGCAGGTCCCGGTGAGATTATTGCTGTAGCCGGAATGCCTGACGTAACGATCGGTGAGACATTGGCTGATGAAGAAGATCCACAGCCACTTCCCGTTATTCGAATCGATGAGCCCAGCCTTTCGGCAACTATAGGTATCAATACTTCTCCTCTGACAGGTCTTGATGGCAATAAGCTAACTGCTCGAATGGTGAAAGAGCGTCTTGAAAAAGAATTAATCGGTAACGTTTCAATAAATGTATTACCGTCAGACCGGCCTGATTCATGGATTTTTCAGGGCCGAGGCGAGTTACAACTTGCCGTATTAGTCGAAACGATGCGTCGTGAAGGATTCGAACTGACCGTGGGTAAGCCCGAGGTAGTTACGAAGATGATTGATGGGAAACTCCACGAACCGATTGAGCGGCTTGCTGTCGACATAAACGAAGAGCACCTGGGAGCCGTCACCCAAATACTCGCTCATCGTAAAGGTAAGATGGTCAATATGGTGAACCATGGTCATGGGCGGGTACGGATGGATTTTGTTATTCCTGCCAGGGGACTAATTGGTTTCCATAATGAGTTTGTTGTTGAGACGCGTGGAGCGGGGCTGGCCCATCATGTTTTTGAAGGTTATGAACGCTGGTATGGAGAGATGAGATCGCGTCCCACTGGTAGCCTGGTAGCTGATAGGCGAGGGGTGACTACAACCTATTCACTGTTGAGTGCACAGGAACGTGGACAGTTGTTTGTACCTGTTGCGACTGAGGTCTATGAAGGGATGATTGTTGGTGAGAACCCCCGACCTCAGGATATGGATATGAACGTTGTTAAGGCCAAGAAACAGACGAACATGAGGTCAGCAGGAGCCGACCATGCACAGCACCTCGATGCGGAAAAGACAATGTCTCTTGAGGAGGCACTTGAATTCATCATGGACGATGAATGTCTTGAGGTGACGCCAAATTTTGTCCGTATTCGTAAGACAATCCTGAGCCAGCAACAGCGCGGCCGGGCGAAGGGTGTTAAAAAGCAGGCAGTAGAAGCTTAAGTACGTGTTGAGTATTCTCACTTTTATACCCAAGTTCAAGTAGTTCTCGGTTATAGCCCATCTGAAGCTATATTTTTGCCCTTGCGGCTTATGAACAGATGCTTCATTCTTCTAGACATAAATTGTCTTGAAACTCAGCATGTTTAGTTCAGGGGGAAATAATGCTCGAACGGTTCCTGGTGCCCGAACAGGCTCGTGTTTTCGTACAGCCCGAGAACATGCTGCAAGCAACGATTGAAATCTTTGAGAAATGCGGACAGTCAGCTGAAGATGCAGCTCTTTCTGCTGAAGTGTTGCTGACGAGTGATCTGCGAGGTTGCGAGTCGCATGGTGTCTCGAACATGCTACGCGTGTACGTGCAAATGTATGGCGATCAGGAGATCAATCCGACCCCTAATGTACGTATTACACGTGAAACGGATGTCACAGCGAATCTTGACGGCGATACAGGCCTGGGTCTCCATGTTCTCCCCAAAGCGATGGAGATGGCAATTGAAAAAGCCGAAAAGCACGGGATGGGTGCGGTTACAGTGCACAACTCTCGCCACATTGGCATGCTTGCCTATCATTCGATGATGCCTCTTGAACATGACATGATTGGCGTGACCACAACTGCTGGCAATCCACTCTCAATGGTACCAACGCATGCAGCTGAGAAGATGTTTGCAACCAACCCTTGGGCCTGGGCTGCACCTGCGAGGAATGAGGTGCCTTTCGTGTTTGATATTGCGACTACCCAGGTTGCCGGAAACAAGCTACGTCTTGCCGAGCGTATTGGCGCTCCTATGGAGCCAGCATGGATATCCGATGTCGATGGAGCACCGATTATGGAAGAGGCTCCATTGCCCGATGATTACATGATGTTGCCGTTTGGAGGTACTCGCGAGCAGGGCTCTCACAAGGGTTATGGTTTTGCAGCGATGGCTGAAATCATGGCTCCAATTCTTTCGGGCATGGGCCCAGGGTTTTTGATGCCTCCTTCACCACGAACCATAATGGGGCATTACGTTCAGGCAATCAAGATCGATGGTTTTATAGATCCTGAGCAATTTAAGGATGATATGGACAAGCTTCTTGGTGGCTTGCGAAATGCTAAGCCAGCGCCTGGACATGATCGTGTGGTATATGCCGGACTACCTGAGGCCGAAGAGGTAGAAATAAGGAAGAAGGAAGGTATTCCGTACCACCGTGAAGTTATCGAATGGTTCGAATCGGTTAAAGCGGAATTCGGACTTGGCTTCGAGCTGGTCTAAGGTTTTAGTTTTGCTAGAGGTTATTTAACCGTCTGTCGGTTTCAAATAGTTATTTCAGTGAAATGATTACTACGGCTGCGACGACCATTGAAGCAGACAAAAGTTTTAAAAGCATGCTTACGCGGGTGAATTTTTCGAAAACCAGTTTTGGTGCCAGCCACGTTCCAAGCGCTGTGAGGCTGAAGACGAATATTGGCCTTGCTCCTCCCAGTGCTGAGACCAACGCAACTGGACCTTTACCTATTGCATAGGTAATCAAGAGGTGTCCAGCGAACGGCATCACTCCTTCAGCCACGATGATCCAGGGTGCTTTTTTTGGTTGCCTGAGGAATTTACCCAGGGTTCTCAGCGCGTCAGGTCTTGCGAATACTGTTGCCATCACCGTGAAAAGCCCCAGTCCCCTTATCGAAACTATGTGAAGTGTCGAAAGGTCATCAATGATGGCCTTAGTGATCAGTTGTGAACTCGCCATTAGCAGGGCCCCGGCTGCCAGCAACAGGAAAAGTGGTTGGAAAACCAGTCTCCCACTCGATCCTGCCGATCCGACCGTTACTGATGCAAGAATACTGCCGCCAACTGCCAGCATAACTGCGAGCCAGTGCCAGGCGCTCAATGACTCTCCAAAAATAATCCATGCGAGCAGAGCTACGTATATCGGAGATGTTTGCATAGCTGGTATTACGCGTGAGGGGTCTTCTCGTTTGAGCATCCAGAACATGAATATCAGTGTGAATGCTTGCAAAACGCCTATCGACCAGGCTTGCACAAAAACGATAAAACCTACGCCTGCCGGGAAGGTAGTTAGTAAGACGATCGTTCCAAAGATCCCCTGGCTGCCTCCGACCCACAGATTGAAACTTGGAAGAGGCATTCCAAATCCTGACAGCACTTTTTTGTCTACAAGCGTGACTATGGAGAATACGAGTGGGTTTGCAAGTGCTGCAAGAATCCAGAGTTCCAAGGTTGGTTAGCCGCTCCAGCTTTCGTTACGCCTGAACCCTCGTAACGTCTCGAGGTATTGCGGAACCGTCATCGGAGCGTCGAATTGTTCTACTATCTTCTGACCGTGTTTTGCCTCGTTAGCCAGTAGCGATATAGCGGTGAACGCCAGTGCTTTTCCTGCAACGATCACATCCAGACCCCAGTCGGTTATCTCAAATTCATTACTGTGAGTCCTTCCACTGGCCCCGCCTACGTATGACTGCATAGTTGGCATTATCATCGATACATCACCCATATCCGTTGATGATGTTCGATGGGGCATTCGTCCGGATCCTGATTCGCCCACCAACTCAACTGCAGCATGGTCATATGCCTGGTTTAATTCCTCGCAGAACTTTGAAGGCATATATCCCGGCGAAGTACTGATTTCGACAGTCGCGCCAATTGCCATTGCGCCTGCACGTAGCGCTTGATCTACCTTTATTTCTGCATCCTTCATCCCCTGAATAGAGGCTGCCCGGATAAACATTTCCATGGTTACATTAGCAGGCACCGAAGAAACAGCCGCTCCACCTCGTGTGATTATTGGATGGATTCTAATCTTGTCTTCTTCTTTGAAAGTTTCCCTTTGTAGAGCGATTCCTTGCATTGCGAGATTTGCAGCGTTGAGCGCGTTTATTCCAAGGTGAGGAGCACCGCCGGCATGGGCAGATCGGCCCAGGAACCGCACACTCTTGGCTATCATCCCGTTATGGCTTGTGCCTGGTCGCAGTGCGGGTTCTCCAGATGGTTCAGCATGGGTTAAAAGTGAAATATCCACATTTTCCAACTCACCTAACCTGATGAACTCTTGTTTGCCTGAAAGAAACTCGATCTCTCCTGAATCCCTGAGTTTCTCACGGTACTCTATTTCAATATATTCCTCGGCCGGTACGGCCATGAACGAAATGGAACCGTTCAGTTTTGCGAGGACTGCAGGATTGGAAAGTCCCACGGCGGCAGCAAGCATGTTCCCTATCTGGATGTTATGGCCACATACGTGGGCGGCTCCGGTTTTCGCATCGGCGACTCGGTGCTCGGGGACGATCAGTGAATCTAGCTCACCCATTATCGCTATGTGTGGTCCTGGTCGTCCCGTGTCTAATTTTGCTATGACCCCGGTCATCGCCACGTTCTCACGTGTCTCGAGACCGGTCAGTTTCATGTATTCGGCAGTTTTTTTTGCCGTGCGGCGTTCACGAAAGCCTGATTCCGGATGATTCCAGATATCTTTTGAAAGCTGGATCAGGCTGTTGGCTTGTTCATCTATCGATGACGCTGCAATAGATTTGGCTGTGGTGATTTCGAGGGAGTCGTTTTGCATAGCGTGATTCTAGCCCCGAACCGGGGTCCATGGTTTTGACATGATGGTCTCAAATCCTGCGTCATCGATTTCTATACCGAGCCCAGGCTTATCTGGAACATTCACGCAACCCTCTGCATCCAGTACGAATGGGTCTTTGAAGAATCCTTTCCCTATGAATGTCTTTCCGTCAACAATTGAATCGTTCACCTCGTTATGTTCCTGTATTAGGAAATTTGGGCTGCATGCATCTACCTGGATCGATGCTGCAAGTGCGAGAGGGCTGAGCGGACAATGAAGAGCAAGCTTGGCGTATGCTGCCTCGCCCATGGTTGCAATTTTTTTACATTCAGTTATACCGCCAGCGTGGCATATGTCAGGTTGCATAACAGAAATCAATCCACGTGTTAGGGCATCGAAAAATATCCATTTCCCCATCCATCGTTCTCCGGCAGCAATTGTTGCTGTTGTGCCTTCTACTATCTGTGCCAACGCCTCTACTCGTTCGACTGGCATAGGCTCTTCTATGAAAAGTGGTCTGTGAGGGGCTAATGACTCGATCATCTGTCGCCCTATTGCAGGGTTCGGATTATGGATATCGATAGCGATATCTATATCCTCCCCGGCTCCTTCACGCGCCGCACCGAAACGTTCAGCTACAGCGTTGACCTGCGAAGTTGCCTCGAGCCCGTCTCCTATAGCAACGTGCATTTTTAAAGCCCTGAATCCCCACTCTTCCGTAAGTATGCGGGCGGCCTCCCTGTACGTACCGGGATCGATCTGTGTGATGTTGTCGAATTTGGTATTTTTTCGTATCAGGGGCGTCCCTGATTCATAAGGATCTCCGGGCTCTACGGTCCACGGCAGCTGGTGCCCCAGTGCTCGATACATTTTTATCCTGTCATGGACCTTCCCTCCAAGCATCTGGTAAATCGGTACACCTGCAGCCTTGCCTGCAAGATCCCACAGTGCGATGTCTATGCCACTTAGAGCACTCATCTTGACCGGCCCCCCGAGGTAACCAGTTCCAGATTCATACATTTCTTTCCAAAGCTTTTCGACCTGTGTCGGGTCTTTGCCGATGAGAAATGGTTCTAGCCGTCTGACTTCTGCTATGACGGAATCCGGATGATTCTCTAAGTATGGCTCACCCAATCCCGTGTGCTCGGTATCAGTATGAATGCGGAGCCATACCCAGCTGGGTGGGACTTTAATTATTTCGAAGCTGGTGATTTTCACGTCATCTGCCCATTCTGAAGCTGATATTTATTAGTTAAACGATCGTTCGTCGAGACGAGATGTTATCGCTTCTGGTAAAAAGACGGGGCTATAACGTTCATATCTATCAATCAAATAAGCTGGAGTTTTCATTGAAGGTTCTAACCACCCTTTCGGCCTCCCCGCTGATTCAGCAAATTGTTCCGGTTCTTGAGCAAAGCCATATGGTGCGTATGGTGAATAAAGCCGACTCAACGAGCGACTTTGAGTTCGAGCAAGCCGAACTCGGGCACGGACCCGAAACTAATAAACTCGTATCTGGAATGGATGTGATTATTCATTCGGGCTGGCTTGACCCTGAGTTAAGCGCTTCCGACCAGCTTGACTACCAGATGCGTTGCACATACAACCTACTTTGGGCAGCAGCCGAGGAAGGTGTCCCCAGATTTATCTACCTTAGTTCCCTGAAGCTTATGGAAGGGTACGATCCCGATTTAGCAGTGACTGAGAGATGGAAACCTACCCCTTCGTCCGATATATCGGTCCTTGGATGCCATTTGGGAGAGATGGTGTGCAGGGAATTTGCCAGAGAGAGGAAGATAAATGTTGTCGTGTTGAGACTGGGTGAGATTACGCAAGAGGGAAATCCCTGTCCTTCAACATCTGCACTTTACGCTGACGATGCAATACAGGCTATTGAAAAGTCGATTACGGCTGAGACTTCTGGTTGGCTTGATATCTTTCACATTCAGTCAGATGTACCTGACGCAAGATTCCTAACTGGACAGGAATGGTGGAGCGCCGATGATGTTACTGGTCCAATCAGTCTTGGGTATTCCCCGAAGGCGCGAGGCTAATCATGAAAATACTGCTTCTGGGTGGAAACGGTGAACTTGGACCTCATGTGGTAAAAGCTCTCGAAAAAATGCACACGCTCCGCATAACGGATATCAACAATCTCGAGACCGATCACGAGTACATTAAGGTTGATTCTTCTGATCTCGATCAGGTAGTGCGAGCGGCTGAAAACATGGATGCGATTATTAATCTTTCGGTCCTTCGTCCTGATCGAAAGTTAGCCTTTGATGTAAATGCTCGTGGTTGTTACAACATGATGATTGCCGCAAGAGAGCATGGGATTCGTAGATTAATAAATACCGGTCCGTTTTATGCTGTAACTGGTCCCACATACGAGCGATTTGATCATGGGATTCATGTTGATGTGCCTCATCAGCCTGGTACCTATCTTTACGCTCTTACAAAGTCATTGGGACAGGAGATATGCACTGTTATGGCTCCTGAACAAGATGCGTATGTGATGGATTTACTGTTTTACATGTTTGTAGATGTTGAAACGGATAAAGCTGAGTCAGGATCACCGATAGCTAACTTAGGGCGCGATCTCGTTCCTTATACGGTGTCTTGGCGTGATGCTGCAGATGCATTCAGGCTGGCAATGGAAGTGGATTTAAAAAGTCTCGCCTCGAGGTCGGAGGTGTTTTTTGTGTTCCCTGATCTTCCACATCAAAAATTCTTGAATGACAAAGTGAAGAGAGTTTTAGGTTGGGAGGCACGGGATACTCTGGAGCAATTTTGGAGAAAAAAGGCGACCACTTGATGACTATGAAATTGTTGCGTTTTTATTGTCGATTAGGCGCATTCCGTTGCAAGTATGAAAGGAAGGTGCATTGGGAATAAAAAATCATGCTGGTGAAGCTGACAGCGTTTCTTTTCTCAACATGCATCCAGGACTGTTTCTTGATAGGAGTGCGCGTGTATATCCGGATAAGGTCGCCGTTGTTTACGGGGAGAAGCAATACACGTATCAAGAATTTGATGAAAGGGTGTCACGCCTAGCTGGAGCACTGGTGCAGAGTGGGGTTAGTGCTGGTGATCGGGTTGCTTACCTGGTTCCTAATACTCCACAGATGCTGGAAGGGCATTATGGCCCAATGAGGATGGGGTCCATTCTGGTCGCCATGAACACCCGGCTTTCCAGTAAAGAGATCGGGTTTATTATCCGTCATTCTTGTGCCAAGGCCCTGATTTTTGACTCTGAGTATGCAGAGGTTATTGGTGAAGCGCTTGGAGGTGAGGGAATAGTAGATGTCTTGGTTGAAGTGGTCGATACCAGCGATGCTTCGGGCTTATTTGGTGCAATCGAGTATGAAGAGTTTTTGATTGGCGCTGCTGACGTAGAAGTGCCTCAATTCGATCACTCTGAGTTGGATACCATTGCCATTGACTATACCTCAGGTACAACTGGTGAACCTAAGGGTGTTGAGTACACGGGGAGGGGGGCATATCTAAACGCCCTGGGACAGGCTCTTGATGCCGGACTGAGTTCAACCAGCACCTACCTCTGGACTCTGCCAATGTTTCACTGTAACGGTTGGTGCTATACGTGGGCTGTAACTGCAGTAGGTGGGACGCATGTTTGCCTGAAACAGGTCAATCCAGAGGAAGTATTTTCACTGGTCGCTCAGCATTCAGCTACTCATATGTGTGCTGCACCCAGTGTTTTGACTATGCTTGAGGCTTCTCCGATGGCAATTGAGGGAGCACTGAGCGGCGTAAAGATTTTCACCGGCGGAGCACCGCCAGCGCCGAGAATGCTTCGAGCTATGCAGTCGATGGGTGCTGAGCTTCATCATTTGTATGGATTGACTGAAACTTATGGTCCTTCGACCATAGCAGCCGTTCAGCCGGATTGGGCTGGTATGTCCATTGAAGATCAGGCTCGGATGAAATCTCGTCAGGGTGTTCCGGTCACCACTTTGCATGTTGGTGTAAGAGTTGTTGCTGATGATATGGAGGATGTCCCTATGGATGCCGAGACGATTGGAGAGGTGGTTGTCCGAGGAAATACTGTTATGGCCGGCTATTACCTTGATCCCAAGGCATCGGCTAATGCTTTTCAAGACGGTTGGTTTCATACCGGGGATCTGGCAGTCGTACACCCGGACGGTTATATGGAACTCAAGGATCGAAAGAAAGATGTGATTATTTCTGGCGGTGAAAATATCTCAAGTGTTGAAGTTGAGAAAACGCTTATGGAACATCCTTCGATACTAGAGGCTTGCGTGGTTGGAGTGCCCGATGAGAAGTGGGGAGAAGCGCCAAAGGCGTTTGTAACACTCAGGGACGGATACAAGGCGACATCAACAGAGATCATTGATTTTTGTCGAGATCGCTTAGCGCATTTCAAAGCTCCAAGGGAAGTGAAATTCGGACCGTTGCCTAAAACGGCCACTGGAAAAATTCAAAAATACGTTATTCGGGAGGAAGAGTGGTCTGGGCACGATCGGAGGATTGGTTGAAATGCATTGACTTTTTGTAACAATGATCAATATTGGATGTCTCAAGACGACCGGAGAGTTGAATGAACGAAAAACGACTTAGGCTTGAGGGCAAAGTAGCAATAGTTACAGGAGCTGGCTCAAGGGGAGAAGGTGTTGGTAATGGCAAGGCTACAGCGACTCTTTTCGCTAGAGAAGGAGCAAGTGTGCTCCTCGCCGACATGGAAATAGCGCGAGCGAACGAGACACTTCAGGGGATCGAGGCCGAAGGGGGAATAGCCAGCACCATTAAGGTTGATGTGACTAACGACGATGATTGCTTGCAACTGGTTGAAACGGTTATTGAAAGATATGGGCGTCTCGATATCTTGGATAACAATGTCGGCAACAGCTTTCGTAAGTCGGTAACCGAGATTGATCCAGATGAGTGGGACAACTATATGGAGATGAACCTCAAAAGCATGGTTCTGACCTCTCGACATGCGATACCCCGTATGATTGAGACTGGCGGAGGTTCGATTATAAATATAGCGTCCATCGCTGGAGTCAGAGCTTCTAAGGCTGCGGTTTACACAGCATCGAAAGCCGGTGTAATAGGACTCACGATATCGATGGCCGCTGACCACGGGCGGGAAGGTATCAGGGTTAATGCAATTGCGCCTGGTGCGGTGTACACGCCAATGGTGTCCTGGCGGCTTTCTGAAGAAATGCGCGCGCACCGGAAGAACACTACGGCCCTAGGAACCGAAGGTACCCCCTGGGACGTTGCATGGGCCGCTGTATATCTTGCAAGCGATGAATCAAGATGGGTTACGGGGTCGATATTAACCGTGGATGGTGGATCGTCGATTCTGTCGCGACATGCTTATACAGACGCCGAAATATCATAGTGTTTTCATTGGAATTCGAATTTGGGGGATTGGACGTTACCAGCCGGGGTTGTCAATCACCCGTTTCGTAATCACTGCCAATTTGGCTGACAGTTCAGGATCGCGCTGTTCTGGAACTGTAGCTATGGCGTGTTCAAGACTTGTATGTGCGCCTGACTCGAACGGTGCCTGTAATGCTCCAAGTCTGGGTACGAGGGCTTTGATGAGTTCTTTAGCATGCTCGGAGTTGTTTTGAAGCACTTCGAGTATCGACGCTGTATTCACGTCGTCGTGATCTTGGTGCCAGCAGTCGTAGTCGGTGACCATGGCGACGGTAGCATATGCCATCTCGGCCTCTCTTGCCAATTTGGCTTCGGGCATGTTGGTCATTCCGATCACGTCGCAACCTATACTCCGATACCAGTTGGATTCAGCACGGCTCGAAAACTGAGGCCCCTCCATGACCAGATAAGTGCCACCTGTGTGGACATTAAGTGTGATTGATTTAGCTGATTTCGTGATCACTTCAGATGTGGTCGTGCATACGGGGTCTGCCATGCTGACATGAGCGACAAATCCTGTTCCGAAGAAAGATTTTTCCCTGGCGAATGTACGATCGACATATTGGTCGACGATCACGAAGTCACCTGGCTTGTAATCTTCTCTCAGAGACCCTACGGCTGAAAATGAGACGATTCGATCTACGCCGGCTCTTTTCAGTGCCTCGATGTTCGCCCGATAGTTGATTTCGGTAGGAGGTATTTTGTGCCCGCGCCCATGCCGGGGTAGAAAGACCAGTCCATACCCTGCATAGTCACCGATGAGAAATTCATCTGACGGTTCGCCAAAGGCAGATTCGATTTTCACCCACTGGGCGTTCTCGAAACCATCGATATCATAAATTCCGGTTCCGCCGATAATGCCTATAACGGGCTTTTTAATACTGGACATAAATAAATATTAATCGATTGGATAGCTGCAGCGAGGGTCGCAGAGAATTCAATATAACCTTTCAGAGATTGAATTATTGCATGGAACCACAGAAAAATAGTTAGCACATTATTACTTGTGTTTATCTACCTTTTTAGCGGGAGTTCGCGACAATGGAGTAGAGAACATACTTTTTTGTGCTTAAAGTAATTGTTTCTGTGCCGGGGTGGCGGAATGGCAGACGCTGCGGACTTAAAATCCGCTGTCCTTTAACGGACGTGTGGGTTCGAATCCCACCCTCGGTACCAATAAAAGTACTGGTTCAAAGGATCTCTTCCCAAAAACCCCCATATGAAGTTGACTTTGGGCCACTGCTAGACGCCCAGTGTCTCTCGAGTATCTGCAAGGATGGACTTTAGCGTCTTCATATCAGGTGCCTCAGCGTATATTCTGAGGAGAGGTTCTGTACCTGACATTCGCGCAACAGCCCATGATCCTCCTGTTAAATTGAAACGTACACCATCGCGTCTGTCATCTGATTGAAGATTCAGTCCGCCAAGTGAGTTAGGTGAAGCTGAGGATATTTTTTCTGCTATCGATTTTCGCTGTGACTCGTCATATGAGATATCAAGTCGTTCGAACGTGTGCGGGCCTACTAGTGCGTGCAAATTAGTCAGAAGTTGTGATGGTTTGAGACCGCTCATAACCATTGCCTCGAGGAACAGCAAACCTGAAAGCGAACCATCACGTTCAGGAATGTGGCCTTTGAATGCATATCCTCCACTTTCCTCACCGCCCATTGAGCAGTTATTTTCTATCATAGTCGGACCGACAAATTTAAATCCGACCGGAGTGCGATAGCTGGGAACACGGTAGTTATCCGACAATTTATCGACCATTGATGACATCGTAATAGTGCAAGCCACCCCACCTTTTTCTCCACGGCGCCCCATGAAATGATCCGTTAACAATGAGAAGACCTCGAGGGTCGAGAAGTACCGTCCAGATTCATCAACGATACCTACTCTGTCAGCGTCGCCATCAAGCGCTATTCCGACATCAGCTCCTAATTCTCGGACTGCCCTTGAAAGGGGTTTGACGTTTCGTTCGATCGGTTCAGGTTGCTCCATTCCTGGGAAGGTATGATCTGGATTGGAGCGAATCTCGATGACTTCGATCTCACCTCCGCCAAGGATATCGGGGAGAATTCCAGCTCCAGACCCGTGCATTGCATCAACCACTACTTTCATTTTGTTGGATCTGATTGGGTCAGTGTCGATGACTTTTTTTAGTTGCTCTATATAAGGACCTATTGCGTCGAGCACTGTGTTAGTGCCGGGCTGTCGTGTCGTAGCAGGATGACAGGGAGAATTCCCTCCCAAAATATAAGCCAGATGTTTTTCGATTTGTGCAATTTCATGAGGCGCTGCCGAACCACCTGCAGATGACTTTATTTTGAATCCGTTCCATTCGGGGGGATTGTGGCTGGCTGTGATCATCACCCCATTGGCTGCGGATTGATTCACGACCGCAAAACTACAGGCAGGTGTAGGAACTGCAACATCGAGCGTGAAGGTTTTTATGCCGTAGCTTTTAACAGTATCTGCGACCGCTTTTGCGAATTCAGGAGAACCGTATCGAGTATCAAAGCCTATAACTAGGCCTCGCTCAGATTTACCATTTGCTAGAAGATGTAGCGCTACGGCTTCTGCGCATGCCTTTACGTTTGGAATAGTAAAAGTGTCGTCGATGATCGCCCGCCAACCATCAGTACCGAACTGGATCTTGGGGCGATGCAATGATTTGCCTTTTCTACTAATCGGATATCTTTGACATACGATCAGATTTTAGCTTTCAATGTAGCGACTCGGTCAAGTTTTTCCCACGGTAGATCTAGATCGTTACGACCGAAGTGTCCATAAGCTGCTGTCTGCTGATAAATGGGCCGACGGAGTTTGAAATGATCAATTATTGCCTTAGGTCTAAGGTCAAAGTTCTTTTTGACGAGATCAACGAGTTCACTTTCCGGTTTCTTGCCGGTGCCTTTGGTGTCGACTTGTATTGAAATAGGGGTTGATACACCAATGGCATACGATAGTTGTACCTCGGCGCGGTCTGCGAGATTGGCAGCCACAAGGTTTTTTGCAACCCACCTTGCAGCGTATGCAGCGGAGCGGTCTACCTTCGTTGGGTCCTTGCCTGAGAACGCACCACCGCCATGTCGTGCGCTTCCTCCGTATGTATCGACAATGATCTTCCGACCAGTTAGTCCAGCGTCACCCACAGGTCCGCCTATAACAAATCTGCCCGAAGGGTTGATGTAGTACTTGGTGTCTGAGTCGAGAAGTTCAGCGGGGACAACTTCTTGTATCACGTGCTGTTGAATGTCGGCAGCTATTTGTTCGTTAGTTGCCTCAGGATCATGCTGCGCTGATATGACAACTGTGTCGATCCGAACAGGCTGATGGTCCTCTGTGTATTCGACGGTTACCTGGCTTTTGGTATCCGGTCGGAGATATCCGATGACACCGTTCCGCCTGACATCGGTCAATTTCCTGGTTAGTTGGTGAGCAAGTGAAATCGGGAGTGGCATGAACTCGGGCGTTTCGTTGGAGGCATAGCCGATCATCATCCCCTGGTCGCCAGCGCCGACTTCATCAGCTCCAATTTCACCACGTACTTCCAGTGCTTGAGTTACGCCGCTGGAGATGTCTGTGGACTGTTCGTCCAAAGCGATTAGTACCGAGCACCCGTCGCAGTCGAATCCGTAAGCTGGATCGTCGTAGCCGATTTTTCTGATGGTATCTCGTACGATCCCTCGTATGTCAACGTCGGCCTTGGTGGTTATTTCACCGAACACCAATACCAGGCCGGTAGTGACTGACGTTTCACAAGCGACGCGGCTCATAGGGTCTTGTGCAATAACTGCATCTAGAACACCATCAGAAATTTGATCGGCCATCTTATCTGGATGGCCTTCCGATACCGATTCTGATGTAAGTAAGTAATTTGTATTAGACATTTTGTTTAGTGGTTGTGATTTGCGCTATAGGCTTTTTAGCCAGTGGAATAATTGGTTGAATTTTGTTCCCATGACAGCTGTTTTAGGTTCCTGTCTCCCAGCTGTTTAAGTACTTGTCCTGCTCGGCGGTGAGGGTGTCATAAGACATACCCATCGCGTTGAGTTTTATACTTGCGATATCTGCATCCACCTCATTCGGTAGAGTGTAAACACCAGGGTCAAGTTTTGTATGGTTTTCGACGATGTATTCTCCGGCAAGAGCCTGATTTGAGAAACTCATGTCCATAACGCTTGGGGGATGCCCTTCAGCTGCACCTAGGTTGATCAAGCGGCCCTGAGCGAGGAGGAATATTTTACGACCGTCTTCAAGAGTGTATTCCTCGACGAACTCTCGCACGCTACGTTTTGTTTCTGACATTTCCTCTAGTGAATCTACGTTGATTTCAATGTTGAAGTGACCAGAATTGGCTACAACGGCACCGTCCTTCATGTTGTCGAAGTGGTGCTTGTCGATGGCTTTCATTCCGCCAGTGACCGTAAGGAAGATATCACCGATGGTACAGGCGTCATTCATGCCCATTACCTGGTGCCCGTCCATCACCGCTTCGAGTGCTCTTACCGGGTCAACTTCGCACACAATGGTGTGTGCTCCCATACCTTTTGCGCGCATGGCAAAGCCCTTGCCACACCAGCCGTATCCGATTGTCACCACGGTTTTCCCCGTGATTAGCATGTTAGTTGCGCGGATGATCCCATCGAGGGAGCTCTGACCAGTTCCGTATCGGTTGTCGAACATGTGTTTGGTCTGGGAATCGTTGACTGCAACAATCGGGTACCTGAGTTTGCCCTGACTGTGAAGTGCTTTCAATCTGATGACGCCAGTCGTGGTTTCTTCCATTCCTCCTATTACGTCCTTAAGGAGGTGTTGTTTTTCGCTGTGTAGCATAGCGACCACGTCGGCCCCATCATCCATCGTTATCTGTGGACCTGTTTCGACTGTCGCTGCCATGTGGTCATAGTATGTTTTGGCATCCTCATCTTTTATTGCGAAAATCGGGATACCTGACTCGACGAGATGGGCCGCTATGTCATCCTGGGTCGAAAGGGGATTCGAAGCACACAATGTAAGGTCGGCTCCTGCGGCTACGAGGGTGTGCGCAAGGTTGGCTGTTTCTGCCGTGATGTGGAGGCAGCCAGCGAGCTTGATGCCTTTTAAAGGTTTTTCTTTGGCAAATCGCTCCTTGATCGTGCGGAGCACTGGCATTTCCCGTTCTGCCCACTCGGCGCGGAGTTTGCCTTTGCCTGCAAGGCTGATGTCTTTGATGTCGTAATTCATATTATCTCCGGACGTGTTCCATAGTTATCGGTCAGTAATATTTAATTTGGTCCGGGCGATGGGCGCTTTCAATCGCCGTCAGCTCAGTGGGTGTAGGTCGTTTGAGTTCAAGCTCCGTTGCTGATTGAAGCGGGTGGTTTGAAGCGAGTTAATTCTGTAAAAGCTTGGAAGCGTTCACTGATGTCGCTTTTTGTTAGATTTTTTATGCGTTGCAGCCCAAAGTCTTCCACGGCGAACGACGCCATTGTGCTGCCATATATGGTAGCCGTGCGTAGTGATTCTTCGTCAATATTTTCCACAGATGCCAGGTATCCCATGAAGCCTCCGGCGAAAGAATCTCCAGCCCCGGTTGGATCGATCACTCGTTCCAATGGGTAGGCTGGAGCTGCAAACGAAAAGGTTTTTCCGAATAATGATGCACCATATTCCCCCCTTTTGACGACCGTTGATTTAGGGCCGAGATTCATCACGGCTTTCGCTGCATTTGGTAAATTGTTTTGCCCTGTGAGTTGCTTTGCTTCATCCTCATTGATAATGAGCATATCGACTTTGCTTATGAGGTCTATAAGAGTTGGTCTGGCGATGTTGATCCAAAGGTTCATCGTGTCGCTGGCAACCCATTTTGGTCTACTAATCATAGCGTCAAGGACCTTCAGTTGAATGTTTGGGTCGATATTTGCTAAGAACAGATACGGTGCGTTTGCATGTGATTCAGTTAGGGTTGGCTCGAAATCTCCAAAAACGTTCAATTGGGTATCTAGGGTGACTGCGGTGTTGATGTCATCCATGTACTCACCTGTCCATCGGAAGGTTTTTCCATCAACCTCAACAAGCCCAGTGGTGTCGATTCCATGCCTTTCGAGCATCGATCGGTCCGATGGGGCGAAATCATTGCCGACTACACCGATGATTCCTACCTCAGTGAAATAACTCGCTGATGTTGAGAAAAAACAGGCTGAGCCGCCGAGCTGCGATTCCCTTTTTCCTGCTGGAGTTTCAACCGCGTCGTAAGCTATAGAACCTACAACCACAATTTTCAAATGAGCTTCTCCGGTTTTAGTACTTGTGGATAGATGATGAGCTTGCGGTTACTTTGTATCACCGGTGGAATATGGGAGGTTTTTTGCGACCCATGTGCCGGTTCCGTCTTCAACGTTAAACAATCGGTCTGTGTCGGCTCCCATCGCTGCTGCATATTCGGCGGCGAGGCCGGATCGAGCGCCCACTTCACAGATAAACAATAGTTTGCCCTCGGTTGGCAATTCATCAAATCTTGGTATCACATCGTCTACTGGAATCAGCACGGCATTCTTGACGTGGGCCCCTTCGTATTCGTCTGGGCGCCGCACATCAATCATCACTGCGTCACCAGCGTTGAGCATTTCATGCGCTTCTTCAGCTGAGATTCTGGTGTATGGCTCACCAGGAACGTTCCTTGCCATTTATGTATGATCCTCAAAGTTAGATTTGTCAGAGTACAGTCGGAATCGAAATTAAGAATATGCCCGTATTAGAACTTGAGTTTTTTCCTGCCTGCGCGTTAAGTCCTGATTTCTGGTTATTCCTAGTTAAATTTACCTCGATTTGATGACGTTTATCTAGTGCGTATCATCTTTACATCGATATCGAAATACTCTCTAGTGTACTTATTAAGCATTGAATCTTCTGTTGGAATTTAGATCATATTTCTGTTGACACCTTTCAGTTGTGGATCATAGACTTAGTTCTCTGGCTTGGAGATAAACGCGTCTTCTGGTTCAGGTCGCACCTTAACAATTGAACAGTGGACAGAAAGAACGTCAACTTTACGGAGAGTTTGATCCTGGCTCAGGACGAACGTTGGCGGCGCGCATAATGCATGCAAGTCGAACGAAGTCCCACCCTTCGGGGTGATGACTTAGTGGCAGACGGCTGAGTAACACGTGAGTGATCTGCCTTTGGGTGAGGGACAACAGAGGGAAACTTCTGCTAATACCTCATACGATCCAAGATCTAGGGTCTTGGATGAAAGGTGCCGGGTAACTGGTTGCCGCCCTTAGATGAGCTCGCGGCCTATCAGGTTGTTGGTGGGGTAATGGCCTACCAAGCCTAAGACGGGTAGCTGGTGTGAGAGCACGACCAGTCAGAGGGGGACTGAGACACGGCCCCCACTCCTACGGGAGGCAGCAGCAGGGAATCTTCCACAATGGGCGAAAGCCTGATGGAGCGACGCCGCGTGAGGGATGAAGGCTCTAGGGTCGTAAACCTCTTTTCTTAGGGAAGAGTAAGGACGGTACCTAAGGAATAAGTGACGGCTAACTACGTGCCAGCAGCCGCGGTAATACGTAGGTCACAAACGTTGTCCGGAATTATTGGGCGTAAAGGGTCCGTAGGCGGTTCTGTAAGTCTCCTGTGAAATCTTCAGGCTCAACTTGAAGAGGTCGGGGGATACTGCTGAACTTGAGACTGACAGAGGCAAGTGGAATTCCCGGTGTAGTGGTGAAATGCGTAGATATCGGGAGGAACACCAATGGCGAAAGCGGCTTGCTGGGTCAGTTCTGACGCTGAGGGACGAAAGCGTGGGTAGCAAACCGGATTAGATACCCGGGTAGTCCACGCCGTAAACGATGAATGCTAGGTTTTCGGGGTATCGACCCCCTGGGAGCCGTAGTTAACGCGATAAGCATTCCGCCTGGGGACTACGGTCGCAAGACTAAAACTCAAAGGAATTGACGGGGGCCCGCACAAGCAGCGGAGCGTGTGGTTTAATTCGATGCAAAGCGAAGAACCTTACCAGGGCTTGACATGCCTCTGAAAGCCTGTGAAAACAGGTCGGCCCTTCGGGGACAGTTGCACAGATGCTGCATGGCTGTCGTCAGCTCGTGCCGTGAGGTGTTGGGTTAAGTCCCGCAACGAGCGCAACCCTTGTCGTTAGTTACATTCTCTAACGAGACAGCCTCTCACAAGGAGGAGGAAGGTGGGGATGACGTCAAGTCATCATGGCCCTTATGTCCTGGGCTACACACACGCTACAATGGCCGGTACAATGGGTCGCGAAGCCGCGAGGTGGAGCCAATCCCACCAAAGCCGGCCCCAGTTGGGATTGCAGGCTGCAACTCGCCTGCATGAACGTGGAATCGCTAGTAACCGCAGGTCAGCACACTGCGGTGAATACGTTCCCGGGCCTTGTACACACCGCCCGTCACGTCATGGAAGCCGAGAACGATTGAAGTCGCTGAGCTAACCCGCAAGGGAGGCAGGCGCCGAGGTCGGGTTTGGTGACTGGGACGAAGTCGTAACAAGGTAGCTGTACCGGAAGGTGCGGCTGGATCACCTCCTTTTAAGGAGCTCAGACCGAATCTGTTTTTCTACCCTCCAGGGTAGGATCGAGGCAAGGTCCACTCCTAGGTCGTCCGGTGAGTGTTCCGTAAACCTGAAAGCCGAAAGGTAGAGCGCAATTGTGCTCCCCGGCTAAAGGAACGGTTCCCTAAGAAAGCTCACTGGCCCCGAACTAGATTCGGGGAACCTATAACATAGCAACTAACTTAATGAACAGAATCTTTCTTACTTCCACTACTCAGTAGTTAACAGAAAAGAGCCCTGATTAACGTCGGGGCTCTTTTCTGTTCAGCCAACATCTATCAGTTATTCGATGCAAGATAGGCAATTCCATATCTATGTTTTAGCATCTACCAGTTCCAATACTAAGATCTCTGACAGAACTCCTGGATAATGCTAGCTACGGAGCACGGAACCTCCACATTGGGAGAGTGACCGATTCCATGGTAGATATGTAAATGACGTTGACCATTAGATAGGGCTTGAAATTCAGCCAATATATTGCCTACGTCCACTGTAGTGTCCTGGTCGCTACCAATGACTAATGTTGGCACATCAATTTCATGCAACCTGTCTCGTAATCTCAAGGCTGACATCGACTTTCTGCCCCCGATGAAACGCTCTACAGGGTTCTTCTCAATATCAGATAGAACCGCCTTTTTGAACGAATCGCTGACATGACGGGCATGGAACCCCATGTCGCCTTCAGGTGGCCCTGCAGTCTGCAAAGACTCTCTCATCTCCTCTTCCCAGCCGTCTTTCAAAGGCCGCCCGTTAAGAGGTGCCGGATTCATCAACACCAACCCCTTAATCCGTTCTTGATGTTCCAAGGCGAATTGGGCAACAGTAGCCCCACCCATTGAATGCCCAATTAACGTGAATTTTTCCAGATTTAGAACATCCACTACATCAAAGAGGTCCTGGGCAAAAGTCTCAACGGAATAATCTTCTTCATTGAATCGGCCATCAGATGAACTCTGGTCAGACTGACCTGCACCACGATTGTTCAGAACTATCACACGGAAACGGTCTTCGGGAAGACATTCCAGCGTGTAGCGCCAGATAGCGGCAGACGATTGATATCCATGCACCAGTAGTAGCGTTTCTGAAGCGTGACCTTGTTCGAAATACTCCAGACTAACCTTTCCAGTCTGTACAAATTTGGACTCCATGTTCAATACAACTCCATCTACCATTTACGTATTAAAGCAGCTATTCCGAGATATCAAACGACCAGCGAGTTAAGAACGATTGCACTTAACGCATTAAGACCTTACTGCATGGCGGACTAACATAGGTTATCCTAAACCGCTAGTAAATGATAAACCCTAATCCCCGTAAGGAATGATGAAACACGAACAGACCTTACCCGGGAAAAGGAGATCTGAGATAGCGGAAGGGTTAATTCTACGCTGTACCAAATAGGTGCATTGCATCAATATATATACATGATTTGTTGGAGAGAGAATGAGACTGGAAGGTAAGGTTGCACTAATCACCGGCGCCGCACACGGTATGGGAGCCGAAGAAGCCCGCCTCTTCGCCCGTGAAGGAGCTAAAGTCGCGATCGCAGACATACGAGAAGAAGATGCCCGAAAGGTCGAAGCAGAGATTGCTGAAGCTGGCGGCGAGTCGATGGTAGTGGTGCTCGACGTCAGCAGCGAGGACCAGTGGGAATCTTCCGTTGCCGCTGTTGTAACTCGGTTCGGCAAGTTAGATGTTCTGGTTAATAATGCTGGTATCAGTGGCAGTGGTGAGCGAGACTTAAGCAGTACCGAATCTTGGGACCGGTTGATGGACACTAACGCCAAAAGCGTATTCTTGGGAATGAAACACGCTATCCCTGAGATGGAGAAAGCCGGCGGTGGAGCTATCGTGAACATCTCTTCAATATCTGGATTCGTTGGACAGGAGGCTATCCATCCGGGGTACAACGCATCCAAAGGAGCAGTACGCCTAGTGACCAAGGCAGCTGCAGTGCAACATGCTAAGATCGGAATCAGAGTAAATTCAGTCCACCCTGGCATGATGCCCCCTATGCTCACTTCATTCCAACGAGGAGACCCTAACCGGGAAGCCATGAACGCCGCAGTTCCAATGGGTCGAGAAGGTGAGCCTATAGAAGTGGCAAACGCTGTTCTTTTCTTAGCATCAGACGAGGCCTCTTACATCACCGGTACCGAACTCCTTGTTGACGGCGGTTTCACAGCGAGATAGGTCAAAACCACCGAACGCAATTGTAGAAACGATTAGATCTTTAAAACATTGGAGCACACGGATGAGATTAGAGGGAAAGGTAGCAATAATTACGGGTGGCGCCCATGGCATGGGCGCGGAAGAAGCTAAGCTTTTTGCTCGTGAAGGAGCCAAAGTGGTCATAGCTGACATTAGAAACGACGACGCCCGAAAGGTTGAAGCAGAAATTGCTGAAGCTGGCGGCGAGTCTATGGTGGTCATGCTAGACGTCAGCAACGAGAACCAGTGGGAGCAGGCAGTCGCCCAAACTGTAGCTCAGTTCGGCAAACTAGACATACTTGTCAATAATGCTGGAATCAGCGGAAGCGGAGAAAAAGATTTTGGTAGTACAGCAGCCTGGGACCAGCTTATGGACATAAACGCCAAGGGTGTATTCCTCGGCATGAAACACTCTGTACCAGAGATGGAGAAAGCCGGTGGCGGTTCTATCGTAAACATATCATCTATCTCGGGGATGGTAGGACAAAGCTACGTCCACCCTGGCTACAACGCATCTAAAGGAGCGGTGCGACTTGTCACTAAAGCAGCCGCTGTCCAGCATGCAAAGAAAGGAATCCGGGTCAATTCCGTTCATCCCGGTAGCATGCCAGCCATGCTAACCTCGGGACCAAGAGGCGATGGTGGAAGCCAGGAAGCCAGGCTAGCTGCCATTCCAATGGGAAGAGAAGGACTTCCCATAGAGGTAGCCAACGCAGTGTTATTCATGGCATCCGACGAAGCGTCTTACATCACTGGGACTGAACTGATGGTAGACGGAGGGTTCACTGCCCGCTAGTTCCGGTTGAATCTTAAACGGAGGTCGTCATGGGATTCAGGGTACTCTACCACCTTAACACCAGTAACCTAAAGGGAGTTGCCGAAGAAGCCGCGTGGGCCGAAAGCATGGGATATGACGGTCTTTGCACTGAAGACGCAGCACACGATCCAATGCTTCCTCTCATGATGGCGGCTTCTAAGACCTCAAGAGTTACGTTGGAACCCAGGGTCGCGATCGCATTCCCGCGATCGCCCATGGTCCTCGCCTATACAGCTAGAGACCTACAGGACTATTCTGGCGGCCGGTTCCGACTCGGGCTAGGCACACAGGTTAAAGGACACATACAACGCCGTTTCTCTACCGAATGGACGTCTCCTGGCCCGAGAATGCGTGAATACGTCCAATCGCTGCACGCGATATGGAAGTCCTGGGAAACCGGGGACGCACTGTCATACCACGGCGAACATTACAATTTCTCTTTGATGACGCCCTTTTTCAGCCCCGGGAGATCGGAACAACCCCGACCTCCGGTGTTCATAAGCGCCGTGAACCCATACAACTGCCGAGTAGCAGGGGAAATCTGCGACGGTATAGCACTGCACCCCATAACGTCCCCCAAGTACCTGAAAGAGGTCATAAAGCCCAGCCTAGATGCCGGAGCAGCAATAGCAAACAGAGACCCTAGTGATATCAACCTCAGCAGCTCGGCTTTCGTGGTTACGGGAAACAACCAAGCCGCCATGGACGCTAATAAAGAAAGCGTAAAGAAACAGCTTGCTTTTTATTTCTCAACCAGGAGCTATTCCAAGGTACTAGAAGTGCACGGATTCGAAGACCTCGGCCTTTGGCTTCATGAGATGTCATTGAAGCAACAGTGGGACCAGATGAGTGGCGTAATCACTGACGGGATACTAGACGCCTTTGCGATCGTAGGTGGTTACAGCGAGATACCAGCCTTGATGAAAGAGCGGTTCGAGGGCCAGCTAGACGAAGTTGTATTCAATGCAGGAGGCCCAGGGATTTCCAACGAAACCGAAATTCAGAATGTTATCAAGGGCTTACAAGGTTAAAACAGACTAAACAACAGCTACCCAGCCCACTTTCCAGCCTCAACCGCAGTTAGGAAATCTGATACCGTCCGATTATACAAGTCTGGTTCTTCCAAGTTGATAGTGTGCCCAGATTGTGGGAAAACAGCCAGCCCGCACGACGGTATGTTCCGCTTCATGAATACAGCCGGGTCTACACACGGAGTGTCTTCATCTCCAATCATAACCAGCGTCGGAACCTTGATTTGTTGCAACTTCTCTTGGAGTTGATATATGGTCGGCCTCTTCATCTGAACGCCGCGGAACGTAAGCGAGGAACCTTGAGCCGAGTGACCTGACAGACCAGCGTGGAATTTCTCCCAACCTACAGGGTCCTTGCGAAGAAACTGAACCCGCTCTGCACCACGAGCGTAGCCATCAGCAAATTTCTCCATACCT
>ENA-UPTF01000559-UPTF01000559.1-marine-metagenome-genome-assembly--contig:-NODE-559-length-25632-cov-4.101311_pt1 | contig 25632 bp, 6 predicted proteins | sample MGYA00238166_ERZ767019 | MGnify/ENA primary metagenome ERZ767019 (study PRJEB28930, sample SAMN06266391) | marine metagenome | isolation source: Sea water from 250 m depth | place: Atlantic Ocean | study... | reverse complement strand
TCCCGACCGGGTCCGCAACCGAGACCATGTGACGGCTACGCTAGCCGCGATTATCAGGAAGCACCCGAGCCAATATTGGATTGCCAGGCATACCCCCAGAACATGATGAGGGCGCTGATTCATGGAGAGAAGCTGAACTATACCAGGGTGGCCAGCCAGATGAATTTCTTATTGATCCTGCAGAATCATTATTAGAAAACGGTGCCAATGTGTTAGCTATTCAGCTGCATAATTTCAATCTGGAATCATCCGATTTAACTCTTATTCCCTTCTTAACCTTAGGCTTGAATAATGAACCCCAAAATGCTCAAGGGCTGTCTATGCATCTTGATATTTCCAGCATAAACCTGCATACAAATTTTAAAATATCATCTTCGGGTGAAACATTAGTGCTATCTTCCCCAGGGGGAGATATTGTTGATTCAATTAGTACGGGAAATATGCTTGGCGACGTTTCCTGGGGACGACAACCGGATGGTGGTGCCGACTGGTTCTTTTTTGCTGAACCAACGCCTGGTAATGCCAATGTAACAACTGGATATTCCGGCGTTCTGGAACCCCCTTATGTATCAGAAGCGGGCAGTCCCTTTTCAAGCCCAACCACTATTACAATATCAACAGACGCTCCTGGTGCTGAAATTTATTATACAATGGATGGTTCATATCCTAATGGTGGTTCAACGGTTTACACAGGTTCCCTATATGTCGATGATAATACAATATTAAGGACTGTGGCCACAAAACAGGGATGGTTAAACAGCAGGCCAAGCACCCATTCGTATTTGTTTGATTACACTGGAGAATTACCAGTGGTCTCATTGTCTACAAATCCAGAGCATTTTTGGGATAATGATTCCGGCATTTATGTAATGGGGCCAAACGCATCGCCTGTCTTTCCCCATTTTGATGCCAATTTCTGGCAAGACTGGGAGCGCCCTATTCATATTGAAATGTTTGAACCCGATGGATGGCTTGCCTTCAGCATTGATGCTGGTGTGAAAATATATGGCAACTATTCTCGGGCCTTTCCACAAAAGTCATTAACTATTTTTGCTCGAGGAGCGTACGGTAGCACTTCAATCGATTACCAGATATTTCCAGAAAAAAATATAGAAAACTTCGAAGCGATTGTATTGCGTAATTCAGGCAATGATTTCGATAATACCCATTTTCGTGACGGCTTGGTATCCATAATAGCTGACCGGGTTGGGGTCACGGCACAGGCATTCCGACCAGCTGTTGTATATCTCAATGGTGAGTACTGGGGTATTCACAATATCCGTGAAAAAATAAATGAACATTTTATAGCATCGCACTTTCCTATAGATCCGGACAATATTGATATGCTTGAAGGAAACAATCAGGTCATCCACGGTGATCAGACCCATTACATTGATCTATTAAATTTCATTGAAGCAAATGATATGTCTGACCCTGTTAACTATGACGTAATCACATCAGCGATGAACGTTGACAATTTTATAAGATACAATATTACGCAAATATTCGTTGATAACTGGGATTGGCCGGGGAATAACATTAAGTATTGGCGCTCTAGAACGCCGGATGGCCGCTGGCGCTGGATATTGTTCGACGCTGACTTTGCGTTTGGCCTATTTACTCCTAACGGCTACGCACATAATATGCTTGAATTTGCAACCAACCCCGATGGTCCATCGCAAACAATATGGGGCTGGGATCCCTGGTGGCCGAACCCACCTTGGTCCACATTTCTCTTGAGATCGCTGCTTGATAATGAATCATTCAAAAACGATTTTATTAACTATTTTTCCGATCACCTAAATACAACGTTCCAGCCGGATGAAATCTTGAGTGTTGTAGACAATATAACAGATGAACTTTCTGGCGAAATGCCAGAACACACTACTCGCTGGGATCTTAATTTGGCAGGGTGGTATAATAATGTAAATACAGTGCGGAACTTCATCTTTTATCGCAATGCATTCATGTGGTCCCACATCCAATCCTACTTCGACCTTACGGGATCATACCAGCTACACTTAGACATAGACGGTGGAAGCGGTACAATTAACATCAATTCAATTACGGCGTATAATTTCCCCTGGCAGGGAAAATATTTCGATCAAATACCAATACAAATTCATGCGATTCCAGCGCCGGGATTCCAGTTTGTTGGGTGGGCCGGGCTAAACACCACAAATAATAGTATAATTGTAACGTCAGCTATTGATACGACCCTGACCGCCATTTTTGAACCGGCAACCAGCGATTCATCCGCCATTGTTATCAATGAGATCAATTATAATTCGGCAGACGATTATGATGTCCAGGACTGGGTCGAGCTTACTAATAATGGAGGCAGTACAATTAATTTATCTGGGTGGCAGCTTAAGGATGAAGATGACAGCCATGTTTTTGTAATACCAGAACAAACCATTCTAGAAAATGGGGCATTTATTGTCCTGGCAGAAGACACCGCCGTATTCAACGGGTTTTTCCCTGGATCTGGTCCTGTAATAGGCAATCTTGATTTTGGCTTCAGTGGTGGTGGTGAATTAATCAGGCTGTATAACGGGAATGGTGTGCTTATAGACCAGGTATTGTACGACGATAGTGGTCCTTGGCCGGAGGAAGCAGACGGCAATGGACCAACCCTGGAACTGATCAACCAAAATTTTGATAATTCCTTACCTGAAAGCTGGAACTATTCAAACGAACCATATGGCACGCCAGGCACTGAAAACAGCGTGTACCAGGGCCTTACTGCCGAAAATATTTTACCAGTTCCTATGCATTATATGCTGCATCAAAACTATCCCAACCCATTCAACCCCCGAACGGTCATTCAATATGAGGTTCCCATCCAAGTACGCGTTACTATCACCATTTTTGATCTCCTTGGAAGAAAAGTAGTAACGCTTGTAGATGCAGTGCAAGGGCCCGGCTATAAAGCTATAGCCTGGGATGGCAAAAACAAAAGTGGCTTACCAGTTGGGGCAGGACTGTATTTTTATCAAATCCAGACTCCAACATATATACATACAAAAAAAATGGTATTGGTTAGATAAGACTTATATGGGAAAACAAAAAGGGGCACATGGCCCCTTTTTTATTTTATTTAAAAAGTCTCGTTTATTTCATCAGAATCAACTTATTTACGGCATTGAACCGATCGGCATGAATTCTACAGATATACATACCAGAGGCTACCGGGCTACCTTGGTCATTAGTGCCGTTCCACTGCACCGCATAGAAGCCGGGCTGATGCGCACCGTTAACCAGTGTTTTAACCTTTTGACCTAACAAGCTATAAACGCTCACCTGTACATTGGCGGCCTCAGGAATATCGTAGCGGATACTGGTCACCGGATTGAAGGGGTTTGGGTAACCTTGATGTAAGGCGAATACGCCTGGAAGAGCCGCCTCATTTTCATTGCCCAGTTCTTCTGGGAAGTGCGTATCCCAGAAATTCCTGATTTCACTAGCCACATACTCAAGTTCATAAATACTACTGGCTGCAAGTGCGGCAATACCAAATGATATGGAATCACCAGCGGCAATATCAACGGGCCCGATCCCAGTATAGGTAGAAACGTTCACGTTGAATACAGATTCATTGTTTACACCGCCGGTCATGTGGGACCACTTTGTTTCATCATTATAAGAATAAATATCGTCACCCCAATCATGCATCGCATCAATATTTGCACCCAAACCAAGATTCAATAGCATGGTCCCAGCAAGGTGAGTGGGGTTCTCTGGCAGGTTTTGTGCATAAACCATCTGGTAGTCAGCGTTATAATGGGCGCTGTTAACTAGGGGGTCTACTATGTCCCAATCAAAGAAAAGGCCTGCATACAATCCTGATAAATCAGAACCACTCTCATTAACTATGGTGTAATGAAAAACCACTCCATTTCTGGTTTCAAAAGAAGCGTCAGCATAACTTTTTTGATTGATACGTATGCCAAGGGGGTTGTCTGCACCTGAGTCATTTAATATTACCGTCCCTTCCTCGGTAGAAATAGATCCTGGAGAATAAATGTGCATGTACGTTTCTTCTTCTTCTACAAAATCCTCATCCTGGGCCCAACCGGTTTCATTACGAACACAATCAGATATTTGATTTTGACTGGTGCCAATCATCAACCCTGCCTCAAATAAATAATTATTTCCGATATAATCAAACCCCAAGCCGATGGAGTCTATTCCCAGGCTATCAATCGGATTTTTCCAGTGGGTATAACCAACGTTACCTTCGTTTGTAATGGTCACTTGCACAACATCAGTATTATGATCCCGGCGAACAGCAAAAGGAATGGTACACACTTCAGCTGTAGTGCCTGAAAGGCCCTGATTATAGACCGCATTGACCGAGAAACAGTACTCCACACCATTTTCCAGTCCGGTGGCTGTGAAGCTTGTGCTGCTATCACTCAAAAAGGCGATGGAATCACCATCCTGATAAACAGTATATCCCAAAAAGGTTCCGCAGTCTTCATCCCTGCTCTGCAGTGGCGGTATGGATAATTGTATTTCCTCTTGGTTGCCGCCCTGAGCATCCTCTTTGTTTATGGATAGTGGCGTAATGGTGTTTCTCAGCTCTATTTGTGAATTAGCTCTGTTTCTGGAAAATATATAAGGTTCCTGCCATGAAACAGTAGCCTCATTATCCCCCGGTTCGGCGCTTATGCTATCCGCCAGGCAAAGTTGCGGTGTTATCAGTGAAACAAAAACTGTATCTGTGGTTGCTGATTCTCCCTCTTCATAAAGAGAGGTAACATAGTAATAATAATCGACATCATAAGCAGCATCGCTAATTGTATACGTAACATCATTCAGGGTGTCAATAGGCACACCGTCCTGATAGACACAAAAGCCGATAAAGGTACCGCAATTATCACCTTCTCTGCTGTTCCAGAACAACTCGATCTCATCATAGTTTCCTTCTGCTACCAGTGTGTCTGTATTACAAAATGTCGGCGTTATCAATGAAGCGCATATTGTATCAGTCCAGGATGAATAACCTTCGGTATAATTAACGGCAACATTATAGCAGGCTTCTTCTTCCCATTCCAATGTTGTAACTGTATAGTTGGATGCCGTAGTAAAGGCAATGGAATCACCGTCTTCATAAACTGTATAACCATTTAGCGTACCACAATCCTCCCCCTCGTCAGCCAGCAAAAGAAGTGTGCTTTGCCAACCACAAGCAATCTGAGCAATGTCCTCATAAGCTCCCGGAATAGTGGTCTGTCCGTTATCATTGTCTCCCCAGCCAACCAATACTCCGTTAGTTTGCAAAACCATAGTATGTTGGCCGCCAGCAGCAATTTTTTCAACTGTACCAAGGGTTGCGGGGGTTCCGGTCTGGCCATAGTTATTCCTCCCCCAGGCAACGATCGAACCATCATTTTTTAAGGCCACCACATGGTATCCTCCACAGGCAATTTCTACAACATTATTTAAATCACCTGGAACGAGGGTTTGATCAAAAGAGCTTGAACCCCAGGCAACTACTGTACCATCAGATTTAAGCGCGGCGCTGAAGTCGTCTCCTGCGTCAATCTGAATCACGTTATTCAATCCTGCCGGCACATCGGATTCACCAAAGTCATTCGAACCCCAGGCAACTACAGTGCTGTCGCTCCGCAAGGCCATGGCGTGGGTATTACCCGCAGCAATGGCCACCGCATCTGTTATACTGTCAGGCGGTTCGCCCTGGCCTTGTTCGCTGAACCACCAGCCATGCAAGGTTCCGTCACTACGTAGTCCAATATTGAAAAACCAACCCGCTGCTACATCTATAAAACTATAGTTTTCGTCTTCTGGTAGTTGGAGATAGCCTCCTGAGGGCCATTCAAAAACAGTACTGTCACTTTTAAGAAAAAGTCCGTGGTTCCAGCCGGCTGAAATTTTAGTAACATTTTCAATGCCAGGAAAAGTTTGACCAGAGCCATCCCAAAACCATCCCCAGGCCTCTACATGGCCCGGTCTAAAAGGCGCTGTCCAATTAAGGTTTAATTCTGTATAAGAAGAAATACTATTATAATCCGTCACAGAACATAAAAGTTGTGCAACTGGTGTTCCGCATACAGTATCTGATGGTTCTGAGTATTCCGTATGCCATGTTATATCATAGATTGTGTCCAAGGTAATAACATACATTGTATGTGACCCCAGATAGGACCAGGTGTTTTGATCATGAACAATCCACTCTGAATCTGTAGTGTTTGTTCCTGCTGATGTTGTCCAGCTGGTGTCTCCACTAGTGATTGTGCTTTTCCTTACCAAGGTGTGGTCCTTCGTGGCGTTGGCAACACCCGCAACGTCCCAGCCGCTACCAGGGTCGGGGCCCATTTCACCAATTATATCAACAATAGTAAACACTGAATCAGTTGCGCCTGCAACCGTAAGGGCCATAACATCATCACCATTGCTCATATAAGTAAAAGTCGTATCACCTTGATCCTCAATATCATCGCTAGCGCTCCCATGATAAATCACATACACAGAATCATCAGCTATAACGGTACCCGCTGAAAAGGTCAAACTATTGGGATAATCCAGCATATATAATCCCGCTGATGTGGTATCATCACAACCATTGGTGCAGGTGGAAATTGAATAGGCGCTTAAATCAACATCTGCGCCGGTGCCATTATAGATCTCCAGATATTTATTGTTGCTACTTCCTTCCGCATATTCAGAGAAAAACAGGTCGCTATTAGTTACCTCTGTTGTATCGGAACTGATTACTGTTGTGGAATCAGGAACGTCCACTTCAGAGGTTGCATAAAAGCAATATTCCTGACCAATGGTTCCTTCCATTTCAAATTCATTACGGTTACTGTATAATAATGTGTCGCCATCCATAAAAATGTAATAACCCACCGCACCATAGCAATCGCGGGCATTGTTACGATCGTTGTTAACTACAACTTGGGCGTGTTCTGTTTCCACCTCTTCCTGCAGGCCATCACTGACTGCTTGCTTGTATTCTGCAATATCTGCAGCGTCTGCTCCAGGGTATGGTATGGCCGGTACTATGTATCGCTCGCCCTCTCCATAGGTAACAGTCAATGAAGGCGGATTCGCCTGAGCCCAGCCTTCTAAATAAACATAATATTCACTACTGAAGTCGTAATCAACAATACCGATAGTGAACCAGTTTTGTGATTCGCTAGCGTTGGCAATATCCTCAAAAACAGACCCTGCTAATGGATACGTATAATGACCTGGGCTGTAATCTGAATTTTCTTGATAATTACCATAGTCAGTACCACCAACACCTGAACCCGCTCCATCAACAATATCAGAATAAAGTGTATTAAATCCCGTGGTCAATGGATTAGACGTAACCGGAGTCACAGCCCAGTAAGGATAATTGGTACCGTAAACGTAAAAGTTAAAATCTACGGTTAACGGTTCTTGGCCTGGTGGCAAGCTGGAAATATTAAACATGGCCCAACCAACCGATTGGCTGATACTCTTAATCCTGCTGGTTTCAGTAAAGCCGATACTCTGTTCGACAGTTCCCGTGTGGTAATTTGCATTTTGCGGATAGACCGTGTGAGTACCATAATAGAAGCCGGGGTTTTCCCAAGTAATGTTGAGCGTACCAACCCCAGGTGTAACAGTCAAGTTGCTCGGCGGACAGACGTCTTGCGCAAACACTGGTACAATAATTAATAATAAAATAAATAGTGGTTTAATAATAAAACGAATCACTGTTAGACCCTCCTCTTAGAGTAGCGAAATAATAATGTTTTTAATGTTTAAAAACCAAGTGAATAACGTGCAAAAAAAGAGGCGGGTTTTTTATTCCCCGCCTCAATTTTCATGGTTTACCAGATGAAATAATTATAATTATTTCACCAGTAACAGTTTCTTCACGTTACGGAAATCACCAGCCTTGATATGATAGAAATACATACCTGAGGACAGCGCGTTCCCATACATATTGGTTCCATTCCAACGTACAGCGTGGAAGCCGGGCTCATGAAGGCCCTCTGCCAGCACTGCTACTTTCTGACCAAGAATGTTATAGATGTCTATCCGTACAAGAGCCTGTTCCGGTATATCATAACGGATTGTAGTGACCGGGTTGAAAGGATTCGGGTAGTTCTGGTGCAGAGCAAAAACATCTGGAATGAGCGCTTCGTCATTCATGCCAAGATACCATCCAACATCAACAGTTATTGTCCGTGGTCCGTTGGAAGCTTCTATTTCATCCCAACCATCATCAGCCCATACTGTCCATGAGAAATCAGCACTGTAATTACCAGTTTGATTTGCATACCCTGTCATAATTTCTGCCATAACCTGTAGTGGAACTAAAACTGCGGTACCGGTTGTATCATCCCAAATTTGTAGCGAACCTGTGTCAAGCGCTGTTTCCCATAATATACTATAGGTAACTTGAGAACCGTTAGGATCTACAGCTTGGGACCAGGCAAATATCTGATTGTTGCCAATATTATCATGTGTTATTTCCAGCACCTGTCCCTCCGCAGGAGTCACCAAGGCAAACGCGCCTGGAGGCGTGTTTACCATAGCGGCCCAGACATGGTTTGAGTGGTCTGTTCCCACATAACGGATATCGAAGTCGGCCGCAGGAGTAGTATAGTTTGGAGGTCCATAAAATGGACGTTCGCTAGATAACTCCATTATCCTTGAGGCATTAACCCAATACTCAGATTCCATAAGGCTTATGTTGTTGTCCTCATAGGTAAGTATGGTGTCAGGTAGTTCGGGCGCAACCATCCAATCGTCTTTAAAAACATTGTATGTCATCTCTGGGGGTGGTGACATTATCTTTATATCCATCACATATTCACCAGAATTGCCGCCATACCCATCAATCACAATATAATAGGTACCTGCGCTAACACCGCCATAAAGCTGGTGTCCAAGCTCTATGTAAGACGTATAAGGTTGTCCGTGAGACGCAGAACAATAATCATCGTTACAGGCAACATTTGTTGTGTCTCCAGTAGCCAATGAATCCTCAAGATATAAATATACCTTGGAATCATAGTAAGATTCACAGAGGTCTATAATTAAACCATTAACACTGTCTGCCAGAACCAGTTTGTAAACCACGTCCGGGGAAGTGCTCCCGGAGTACGGACAGACTGCATCATAATCATTGGTAAATCCTACAGTGGTACCAGTAACAATCGTATCACCATCGTCAGGTATCGTAAGAATGAACGGATCCGATAGATCGTCCCCCATATCACGACTATTATTATTGGTTACCACAACATCATAATCTGTATCTACAAGCGCCTTGTTCATGCTTCCTGTTTGAGAAAACTCCTTGCTGATTGCTGTGTTTGACAGCTGGACGGCCCGTGCTTTTTCCTCAGCTGATAATAGCTCAGGGTATTCATTTCCTCGTCGTCCATCAAGGCCTTCCCAAGCGAGGGTAACGCTTTCTGTTGTAGCTGTCGCAGTTAGGTTTGTAGGCCCATCAAGCGTTTTCACTGTAAAGTCATCTATAGCAAGTATGTCACCAGCGAAATTAGTATAAGAGCCGGCCTGCCACACTATACCGAACTGTACGCGATCTTTGTTGCCTACCAGCTCGCCAAGGTCTGCTCTTTCCTGTACCCAACCATCAGGCTCCCCATCACCGTTGTTATCAGTAGAATGATTGTAAGTTACATTAACAGCTAGATGCCAAGGTTCACTTTGCGAACGCACATAAACAGCTGCATGATCATTATTGGGATAGACCACTGGATCACGAAATTGACCGGAGGTCATTGCAAACGCATCAAATTCAAGCAATGCGGAAGCATGGCCTCCAAAGTCCAAGAATGGTGTCATCAGCACTGTCTTTCCTTGTGACCGACCGTTGCTAATATATGCAAAACCCCCTGTCGTCCAGGTTGTGTCTGCACCTGTAGCTGTAGTATCTGTATACACAGTATCTACATGCTCTGGTATATGATAAGAAGCAGTTGTTCCGGTATACCCAGACGCACCGTGGGCGGCAGCCGAGTCGCCAATAACCCAGGTAGCTGTTTCAGATCCTGACCAGACTTCCCAATGCTCTCCAAAAGTGGAATCAAATGTAGTGGTAGTAGCAAAGCTGTCTACCAGCATTACATAAGGCACACCAACCCGAGCATGGGCCGCGTTTGATGGTGTTTGCATGTCTCCGTCTTCATACCGAACTAATATATGGTAATCAGCGCGGTCGCCATCACTCATATCAAAATCCCAGTATGATGTCATGCTGGTAACGGCAAGTGGTTCCATATCCCCAATTTGCATAGTGGTAGCATCCCAATGCTGCCGGTGAATGCTATACTCAAGCACATCGCGAGAAATCGCTGAATTATCAAATTCAGAGGTGACCGTCCGTGTTTGTATTGTTGGGGGCTGTGATCCTCCCAACTCACTCATATGGAAACCGTGTACCTCATAAGTAACCCGCCCAGAGGACATTGGTTCGTCCCATTGCAGTGGAACATAAGAACCAAAGCTCTCCGCGCGGAGATTGCCAGCTTTCATCAAAAACCAGGGGTTACCATTTACATGGAAATCGTCGAAGGCCCCACCCCAACCAGTCACGAGGCTGTCGTTTGAATCAAAAATAATGACCGGCGTAGCGGTGGTAGAGCTATCCTCAGTCAGCTCCCTGAGCCAGGTTAAATCAGTCGAGCTATAATACCAACCGCCAAACGTTGAACCGGTATGATCATCGTAATCACCCCACCAAACGGTGCTATCATCTAGCATAACGCCAACGTAGAAGTAGTCCCCCGTTGCCACATTCATGTTTCTCCGGTAGTACATACTTAAATTGCCACCTTCGCCCGTGTAATCTGTTATGTCGAAGGATTCACCAGATACCCACATGGCATAAGCACTATCCTCATAAACACTGCCTTGGGCGCCAGTCGGCCCGTATACAAGCATTCCGTCCCCCGCGTAGGGGTCTATATTATATTCGGTAGTATCGTATGTCGTCCAGGTAGTGTCTACACCTGTAGTTGTTGTGTCTGTAAACACAGTACTATCAATAACCGTCAGGCGCAGGGAATCCATAACCATGAAAGTAGCCGAACCAGATGTTATTTCGGTTGAACCACTGTCTTGGTCAGCTTCAAAACCTGCTTCAAAATCTGTCAGGCTGTGCGGCGCCAAACCAACGTCTAGCCGGGTAGTGTCGGCAACATCATCGGTAATTTCCACATTGTAAAAATTGGCCGGGTTATAATCTTCAAGCGAAAAATTAACTGAATAAGTACCCTTGTCCATGCCGCGATACTTGTAGTGCCCTGGGTGCATTGTCGCTTGTGCTGCATCTACATATACCGAACCAGTAGCATACCCAGCAGGCTGATAAAACGTAAGCTGCAACTGAACGTGTGCTACGCCCGCTGGCGCTACACCGTGCACATCCATATAATGCCATTCATTCCAATCTAAGTCGTTTTCATTTATATAAGTTGAATCCAGCCATACTGATTGATCTTGTCTTATAAAAGAGAAATCAGAAGCCAACCAGTTGATGGCAACAAAAAATGCCGTACCGCCTGTTAGCGGACCATCGCTATGGGACATTGCCCATGCGCCTACATACATTTCCTGGCCTTCTTCAACAGCACCTATCTGCTGATATATTGCTGTATGGTTTTCAGCGCCGGTGGATTGCCCCCACATTTTCAGGGCTCTATCCCCTTCGTGTACGCCGAGCTCGTTTGGACCAAGCGCTGCGCTTGTATCGACATAAATTGAATCACCATCAGTCACGTGGGCAAAATTTGTTAGTTCTGGAGGATATACCCACCAATCGCTGACGGTTGGAGTTAAATAAGTGGAAACAAAGCTAGAATCTTCAAATCCCGGATCCGAGTACAGTTCGTTCTCGCCAGTTTTGGTCACCTCGGTGCCGTTTAACTTAACGGAAACACCGCCCAAGCCTAGATCTGTATCCTGGTTCTCTACCCAACCGTCCATATAGGTATTTGGTATTTGCGTAACCTTTACTTCATCAAGATTCATAAAAGTAGACAATGTTGTAGATCCACTGTCAGGGTCAAATGTGAACTCTATCCATAAACTATCAACATCAGGAAGGTTAATATCGTGCTTCTGCCAATAACCGTTTACGTACACGTCTGCTAAATCCATAAATGTAGCGCCATCAACGGAGTATCCCACACCTAGATATTGACCATAATCATACGTCAAGAAAGACAACTTAGCGACGTCCCCCGTGTGAATTACTGGTGTAATCAATTGTTCATCTGCATCGTAATTGCTTTGAAAACCTTGGTACGCTACCATATTTCCGGTTGCTCCACTACCAACATCGTCGTGGTACCACGTCTTATATAGTTCTGGTATAGTGTCCGCGTCTTCATTGTTGTCCAGTATGGTCCAGCCGGACATAGGAAGTACCGTTGCCGAACCTGTAAACGGTTGAAAGCCTTCATAGAAGAAACCTTCTACGCCATAGCCTGATACCATAACACTGTCAGGTGAGGTGGCGCCATTGTGGAACAATATTGCATAGCCCACGTGGCTCGTGTCCGTTGTTGGTAAATAGGCCACCTCAATGGTTGCGTCCTCACCCGATTCAATAGTTAATGGTAATCCCGTTGCGCTAACAGTAAAAGAAGCGCCTGAAGACGAAACAGAGTCCACCACCATATCAGATCCGGTTCCAAACCCTCCGTTTGTAAAGACCAGGCTGGTTGTATCCCCTGCACCCAAAATAATGCCATCAAAATCCACCGGGTTTGCCGTAAAAGCAGGTCTGTTGACGCCCAAGCCATATGTATTCGTTGAATTGCTGGGCATACAGCTAAAACATGATAACAGTGTATCGTTCTCTGCATTGGTCATATAAAACTGAACTTCACTTCCATAGTTACCTGTATTAAAAGTTAATGTATAGGTTCCAGCCTCCAAGCAAAAGTCCTCCAGTTCGTGCCAGACAGAGTTGCCCCAACCTTCATAGGCCGGGCCGGTTCCTGATAGTATCTCGTTCCCGGCCGAATCAGTTAATGAATAATTACCGCCATTCCAGGTGTCGCCATATGTGTCCCATCCATGGAACACCAATTCCTCACCCCAACAAGGGTCGTCTGGGTGACCGCCAATATTTAAAAAATAGTTCTGTTCATAAACCAGCCATTCTGAATCTAATTCACCAGTTCCCGCTGACACTGTCCAATCAAGATTACCCATGGTAACGTCTGGTTTCCTGATTAGGGTGTGGTTTGCGGTGGCATTATTAACTCCGGCCACATCAAAACCTGATCCTGGGTCATCATAAGATGAGTCCGCATCAAAATCGTAATCACCAACAACATCAATAAATGTGGTGTCGCCGTCTTTTATTCTTGCCAGGGCGCGTACATCGTCCCCATTAAAGTGTGCCACATAAGCGTTGGATGAACTATAGGTAGTGGTATCATCTGCAGCCCGCAATATTTCATCCCAAGCGGAACTATTGGCCACCACAAAAACGTCACCAGGAGCAAGTGTTGTGCCTTCCGGAAAAACATATTGGAGATTGAAATCGTTACCATTATAATTTGTATAAATAAGGTAGTCGTCTAGGTCCAGCGTTTCCTCTGTCGGGTTGTAGACCTCTAATGCTTTATTGTTGCTACTACCTTCAATGTATTCAGAAAAGAACAGGTCTGGTAGCGCTCCAGATGGAGGCGAAATCTCAAACGCAGCAGAATAAAGAGATCCTGATGCAGAAAATTGTACCAAATTCGTGTCTGCTGTCCATCCTCCGGCTGTTACGGTCCCGGACATTCCACCGTCTCCCCAAGAATCAAAACAATCAACCGAGTAAGTGCCGGCATTTAAAGAAAATAGAACGGTCTGTGCTTCAAAAGCAGTTGTAAAGGTTTGAGCTGATGCATCGCCATCCTCATCTGTATAATAATATGACTCCGTCGTAGCATCCCAAAGATTCCACGATGATTCGCTGGGATAACCGTCTGTTGCGACTACAACCGTCACATCATAAAGCCCAAGAGCAAAAGGCACTTCTAAAGATGACCCATACCAAGATGAATAGCTTCCTAGAACGTTACCATTTACGTCGGTTACAGAACCTGAGCTTCCCCAGCCATCACCATAAGAGTCATACAGCATCAGAGAATAGGTGCCGTTTTCAAGGGTCAGGACAACTGTTTGTGTTTCAAAAGAAGAGGTAAAGGTCTGGAGTTCGTTGACCGCATCACCGGCCTCAGTAAACACCTGCCACGACCCTTCTGATGGATATGAGTCGATTGAAATAGAAAATGTCACATCATGTGTAGGGGCGTTTACAGTAAAACCATATGTCCCAGAGGCTCCAGTGGTAAGAGCAATGGTGGCTATAACCACGTCGTTTTCGTCAGTTACTGTTCCAGATAGTCCGCCATCACCATAAGAATCATAGGCCACCACAGCATAAGCGCCTGGGGGAAGCGCTAGTGTAACTGTTTGTGTTTCATTAGAAGTAGAAAAGGTCTGGGATGATTCATAATAAAAAGCACCAGCGGTAGAATCATACAGGTTCCAGGATGATTCGCTGGGATAATAATCGGTTGATATTGTGATAGTAATCTCGGGGTAAGAGCGGTTGCTGCCAACCGTAAACGTGCCTCCCCCATTATTAATTACATCATGCAGGCTGGGCGGAGCAATCTTCAGGTAATCTTCCTTGGTAAACTCACTGATTGGTCTTGTCCGCGGCATTGCATCTGTGGGCTCACCGGGAGCAACAATGGGCGCTCGTTGCCTGCCGTTAATGGCCTTGTGTTTTTCTTTGGGTGCTACGCGCAAGTAATCCTCGGCTCCCCAAGTAGAAATTGGAGCGGTCCTTTGCTCCACATTTGTTTCGTCTCCAGGGGTAATAGTGATCTGTGGCCTGTACGTTTTATTTTTCGTAGAAATATATTCTTTGCGTAAACCTTTATGAAATTTTTGTGGTGTTACATTTATATAATCCTCAATCGACCAATTACTAATTGGCTCGCCGCGATTTTCCTCTGTCGATGTAATAATGGGTGGATTTAGGGCCTTGATTTCATGAATTGACTTGCCCTGCATATCCATTTCCTGCTGCGAGGGGACACCATCATAAACGCGGGTACTTTTTACCTGGACACCGGCCTTATGAATTATTGTTTCAGGCTGTTTTGTGCCCTCATTATTGTCAGCAGCATAAACGGCTGAAAACATGGAAAAAATAACTAGAATAAGGAAACTGCTCTTAACTGTTTGTAACATGTTTCTACTCCTTGGTTTTAATTAATTTTCAATTCAATACCCTCCGAGGTCTCGAATCGCCCCTAACTCAGACGAAGATAAGCGCGTCCAATATAAGAACCTGTTTCATTCGAGTCAAGTTTTTGTAAAAACGCTGTAAATCGCCCGTTACCGTCGAAACGCCTACTTTACCAATATTAATTTTTTCACAGCAGTGAAATTACCGGCTTGAATCCGGTAAAAATACATGCCGGAAGATAGTGCGCTGCCTGATGTGGTCACTCCGCCCCAATTCACAGCATGAAAACCAGGTTGGTAATGTGCGTTTACCACTGCGGCAACTTTCTGACCCATCACATTGTAGATGTCGATCTTCACCCGGGATTCTTCAGGAACATCAAAACGAATAGTGGTAACGGGATTAAAAGGGTTCGGATAGTTTTGGTGCAGCGCGAAAACATCCGGAAGCAAGGTTTCGGAATCATTGTTAAGCATATAACCAATATCAAAAGTTATGGTTCGCGGCCCATTGTTTGCCGTAGTGCTAAGTTGACCATCGGAGGACGAAACGGTCCATTCAAATACTGAGAAATCTTGAACATTGGATTCCGATAATAGATCATACATTTCACTGTAGGGAATCATAATGACACGACCGGCCGTGTCTTGTTCAATAGTCACAACGCTGCCAGAAATGGTGGCATTTAAAGTAATGGTATAATCTACTGGTTGCCCATTAGGATCAACCGATACGGACCAGGCAAACAGCTGTGATTGGTCAATGTTTTCTGGCCGTATGACCGTTACATGTTCATTGGGAGGCGTGGTCAGGCTGAAATTCCCTGGGGGGCTGTTTATTAAGCTGGCACAAGCTGTATTCGACGGATCTGTTTCATGAAGTACGTTAAGTGTGGCTATGCCTGTATTAAATGTTTTTGGTACAACACCGTGAACCCAATAACAGCTTTCTGTTATGGCGCTAACATTGTTGTCTACAAGCGTTGTCGCCTCCAGGTTACCCGCCAGAAGATTATAGTCCTTGTAAACATTGTACGATATGTCCGGTGGTGTCGGCGTACCACAAACTTCAATCACATAATTGTAATCAGCAGAGGCAAAATACACGCCGTCCAAATCCCAACCAGACAACCCGTTTGCTGGAACAACAGGGTCGTCAATTCGCTGACCCGGTATCCATATGTTTCCATCAAACAGTGTACTATAGCCATCATCAAAGGGTGTCCAGGTTACCTTTAAAAACGTAGAGTCTGTTGCATTATAGGTTAGTCCGGATAAATCAATAGCGGCCGTTGTCCATGAACCGGGATTTGAAATATTAAAAATAACCACCTCAGTAGCAATGGTGTCTATAGTAACACCACTAGAATCAGCAACTCCAACAAAAACCAGGGCACGGGCAGTGGTGGTGTCGTCTGTATCATAATAGCCATGAATAATTGCTTCTTCCAGCTCCATCGGTCCAGTATTAAAAGCGTGTAGCGTGGCAAAGGTTGGTGGCTCTAATGAGCCCGAATCTGGGCCCCAAAATACGGTGATCCAGTTGCTGTTTGTGTTCCCATGGCTGAAACAATCTGTACGGTTGGCGTGAGTGTCTTCAGTTAGACCAGGAAGAACCGCAGCTCTGTTTTGAGGTATGGTGATCGGCTCTGGTAGTGCGCGAAAACGGGATGAGTCGGGGTGTGACCAATTTAAAGTAACATCTATTGTGGATGGCGTAAGCGTCAGGCTGTGCGGTCCGGGTATTGTTTCAAACACCAAATCATCAAAAGCAACACCATTACCATTCCCTGAATTCAAACCACCGATGTGTGTGTACTGTAGCGCAAGTTGCGCTTTATCTCTACTAGACACGAGATCGCCTATGCTAGCAGAATAATCACCCCAACCATCAACATGATCGTATCCAAAATCAATCGCTGTTTGCCACGGCCCCATATCGGAACGCACAAGTAGGCGGACAATGTTGTTCTCAGAAAAATCGCCCCATACTTGAGCGTAGCCAGATAGTTTAACTATGGCTGTAAAGTTGTCGATGAAATCAATGAACGGTGACAGCAAAACAGTCTCAAAATCTGCGTCACCGCCCTGGCCATCACTAAGATAAACGAAGTTGGAATGGTTTGGTGCGGGCATGCCGCCCAAGCCAAATGCAGAATCAGCGGCAGCAGAATCACCAACAGTCCAAACCGCGGCATCGCTGCTGTAAAACGCTTCCCAGTTTTCCCAAGCAAAATCACTGGCTTCAAAGTCTTCACCACCAAAAGCTTCGTCTGTTACAACTGCCGGTAGACCGGCTCGAGCATTAACTATTGCAGGCGTCCCGATTTCACCTTCATCATATAAAGCGCTAACTGTATAAAGATAATAGGATCCATCAGAAACCGATATGTCTTCATATGTTGTGCTTGTTTCATAGGCCAAAAGTTGGAAATCACCAAAAGGCCACGTTGCGCGAAAAACATTGTACCCCAACAAAGACCTGCTAGCTGGGTTGCTATAATCATGGTACGCCGAAATAATTGGAAAATCTCGTGGGCCTTTTAATTGTTCAACCATATTATCACTATCATCCACCACTATAGGCCGCGGAGGTAATTCAGATATATTTAAATCAATCTTGCCCACACGATAGCTTGCGCGGCCAGCGCTAGCTGGCTCTTCCCATGAAAGAGGAATGGTGGAACCATAATTAACCACGGAAAGTTGGCTTGGTGGCGCCAAGAAAAACGGGTTTAAAGTAACCAAAATATTATCAAAAGCACCGCCACTACCAACCTCAAGACCATCCGAAACAAAAACAATCGCTGGTTTTGCTGTTTCACTGCCCATATCCAGCGCCCAGCTCATATCTATTTTGTGATGTGTCCAGCCGCCCGTTGATCCGCTTAGATAGCCATTATCTGTATCATACCATGCGCTACCATCGTCCAAAACAAGACAAAAATAGAAGATATCGTAGTCAATTTCGGTGTCTATGTTTGCATCTAGCTCAAAGTATAACCCGCCCATGGTGCCGGCAATATCAAAAATAGAATCACTTTCCCACCAAACAACTTCGTTGTTGGAATAGCCCCCTGAATCAGGGAAAAAAAGCATCGCTGTACCAGATGCTGGTAATATTGTATCACCACTGGCGCTGAAAAAAGTATCAGCCACCACATAGGCAGATACGCCTAAAATTGTATTAGAAAAGCCCTGGTCTTCCCCGCTCTCAAACCCCGAAAAATACATATCGTTTATATCTAACGGTTCCAGCGCAACATTTAAGGTAGCCGTGTCACCTTCAGAAAGTGTGACAGTAAGGGTGGCATTATTATATCCTTCCTTCATGAATTGAATATACGAAAGGCCGGTTGGGGCGCTGTAATACCCATATTCACCAGCGTCGTTGGTGTTGGTCGTGTCTCCTCCTGTGTAAACAGTAACGCTGTCTAGGGGTTGCCCTGTTTCATTGTTGGTCACAGCACCGTTTATATATGCCATTCCGCCGCCGGAAAGCGCTAGTGTGTCTGGGCTTGATGGGGCATCGTGTATTACTATTATATTACCATATTGTGCGTTGCCGTCTACCGGTGAAAAGGTAATGGTTAATTCTGTGGCTGTTTCCGCTAACAGGGCGCTATTACCCAAGACAGCTGAAAAAACAACATTATCACTTACAACGCTACTGATAGTTGTGCCCACGGCGCCCATGTTTGTCACTACAGTTGTAATGCTCACTGAGGTGTTGGGTTGAACCAATCCAAAATCAATTATTTCTTCTTCAAAGACTAGCTGACCCGCGTTTGAAACCTGATAAGCTGGCAAAAGTATGTCGTCCAGCCGGTGATAGCCACTATTGTTTTCCATCGCGTCATCAACAATTCTGATTTTTATAGTATCTCCCGTGTGGGCGGACAGATCTATGGCGGCACGCATGTTTGTATAGCTATCAAATTGCAATGTACCGATGGTAGTGTAATCAGACTGATCGCCCACCTGTTTAGCCTTTACATAAAAACTGCCGCTATCGGAAGAACTAGATGAATTGTAATAGAAAATTATAGAATCGCCGGAAACAGGTAAGAGCGTCCTGGACTCCAGTTGATTTTGTCCTCCTGGTGAGCGCGCATAAAAACCAATAGGGTCTCCGGTATATCCAGGACCATAATAACTGTAATTAAACATCCATGAGTCTCCATCAACATCAACATCTTCATTCACCCAGCGCCAGGGTAGGGCGCCAGAGAAAGAAGCTCCCTGAAAATCGTCATTGTCATCGAAGCTTACATAAGAACGGCCGGCCTCACCTGACAAAACAATGGTGTCTGGACTAGTATCTGCGTTGTGATAAATAACAGCGTTGGTCTTACTGTGTCCAAACGTGCTGGGCGACCAGACAAGGTCAAGGTCTACGCTGCCTCCCGGCATAACGCTACTACTTGAAGGCATGGTAGTGAGACTTGCTGAAAAATCCTCATTATCGGTAATAACATTTTCTACTACCAAAATAGCAGAGCCTGAGTTTAAGCCAACTGTGAGCGCCGTGTTTGTGGTGCTATAGCCAATAACCTGGGGCATAAACACAACGTTAGAATTGGTTAATAATAGTTCGGGCATTGGGGGTACCTCAACAAAAGATATTTCATCAATATAAACATCGCTAAAAACGCTCTGTCCATTTGCTTGGCCAACAAGTTTAAACAAATACGTGCCCCCAAGAGGCACTTCTACAGAAACATAAACCCAACCAAAGAATCCCGATCCATAATTTTCTGTTGTATCTGAATGCGCTTTTGTCCAGCTGGCTCCATCATCAATTGAATAAGCCACATAAAATTCTTCTGTTCCGCGTTTTTTCATATAAAACCGTAAGGCGCCTTCAACAGCGGGGGGGTCAATATAGATGCTTGGTGTTATGTATTCTATGGGTGGTAAAATAAGCGCGCTGGTGTCTGTGCCTCCATTGCTGCCCTCATCACCATCAAATAAAGCTCCGTTTACACCTGTGAAATCGTATGAGAGGCTTGTTGTTTTTTCCCAACCGTTGGTTGCTCCATCGCCGGAGTGAGTCATGTTGCCTTCCTGAGTCGTGCCAAGTGGATATGGTTCGGCAGTATAAAAATCCGCCTGCCAAGATTCAAAATCCTGCCAGTATATAGCGTCTTTCCCGGCACCAACTACATAAATGGAGTCTGGTGAAGACAGTCCGTTGTGGGTCAATATAATATAGGCGGAGTCTGCCTCCACAGCGGAAGGGGTATAGGTCACCGTTATCGCCTCAGTGTCATCGCCACCGCCGATAAGCGTTGCAGAAGCCATAGACAGTGAAAAGTCGGCATTGTCCACAGCGATACTGGAAACAACCAAATCAGAGGCCCCAAAATTGCTTACAACAAAGTCTGCACTAATGCCCCCTGTTCCAGTATTACCAAAATTAATCGCGGTTTCACTAAAAGCTGCAACAGGACTATCATCGATCCAAACCTGTGGTCCTTTAACATCATCAACGTATAGATAAAAGCCGTTTACTGTTACGTGTTGTATAGCAAGATAAATTGTTTGATCAATATATGAATTAAGGGCATAAGCATACCGCGTCCATGCGGTTGGTACAGATGTTACGGTAGCGATAGTATCTGTAAAGCTGACTGTTGACTCTGCATTGGTTAGGGATGCCCTGACATTAAAATTTTCGGCATAATTGCCTCCGTTACTGGATTTTGCCCAAAACACAATTGAGTCGCCGCTAACAATATCAAGTTTTGGTGTTATCAGCCAGTCATCGCTTCCGGTTGTATTATAATATACCCTGGCTGAATAGTCGCCGGAATGAGCATACCAGGACGAGCCATATGCATACCAGGAATTTGGGTGTCCATCATTATTAATAACAGACCAATTATCAGGTATAGCGCCATTCTCAAACCCTTCGCTAAGCAGGTTTGGTTCGGTCATGGTATGTGACCCCAGGTAAGACCATGTGTTTTGATCGTGAACAATCCACTCTGAATCAGCAGTGTTTGTTCCAGCTGCTATTGTCCAGTTTGTGGTCCCGCTTGTTATTGAGCTTTTTCTTACTAGGGTATGTTCTTTTGTGGCGTCAGGAACTCCGGCAACAGCCCAACCACTACCTGGATCATTCGGGGCGGATCCAATGTAGTCAAGAATTGTTGTGTCGCCGTTCAACACCTTGATTAGGCAGCGGGCGTCATCACCGTTGAAATTCGCTATTGCGGATTCCATTAAATCTGCCTCCGATAATATACTAGGGTCAGCTGATATATTCGCAATTACATATACATCTCCATCTTCCAGTGTGCCGCTAAGGGTATCTATGTTTTCATACCAATTACCGCCATTGTTAATTTGCATTATCAAATAGTTTCCTAGATCAACATCTGCACCGGTGCCATTATAGATTTCCAGATACTTGTTGAAACTAGTCCCCTCCCCATATTCAGAGAAAAAGAGGTCGATTGCGTCTCTAGAGATTCGACCTCGCCCGCTTATGCTGGGGCGCCTATCCCCCGCTGTTTTTACGGGTAGCTTGTTAATGTTGGCTCTTAATGTTTCTGTTTCGGCAGCGCTGAGAGGCAATCTGTTGGAGTGTTTTTTTAATACTGTTTGGATCTGTTTTTCATTTACATCTTCACCTGTAAATTCTGCGGCTGTATGTATACGGGTGGTGTGGTTTTTTTCTAGGGCTTCTTTATCGCCCGCCTGGGCATTAAATAGACTAAACCCAAGCAAAAACATGGCAACCTGATGTTTAAATTTGAACTTGTTCATTTCGCGCTCCAGAATTAGTTAAAAAATTGTATCTGCTAAAACTCCGGTCTTCTAAGTGAAAAATATTTTGCCTTAATATATAATGTGTATAATCAAAGAACAAGGTGTCGCTAGGGGTTGTGTTCCACATCACGTTATCATTCGTGGACGGCCTAAGAATCAGAGAATTGCAAAAGATAAATCATCTTTGACGGTACCCACTATGCGATTAAAACGCTTGTCGGTTTTAAGGCCGGTCCGCACTTTTTTGCAAGCGTACAACGCTGTGGTGTGGTCCCTCCCACCAAAATGCATGCCAATAGTTGCCAGCGACAACCCCAGCAAATCACGACAAAGATAAACAGATAGGTGTCTGGCCTCTGTAATTTCTTTTCGTCGACTTGGCCCCACAATATCCTCGGCGCGTACATTGGTTAGATTGGCTACGCGACCAATGATATCCTCTGCGGATATATCACTCGAAACCGTGTCACCCAACCTTTCTTTTAATACTTTTTTCACAAGCGGAAAATTTATATCAACCTGCGATAGTGATGCGTGTGCCAACAGTCTGATAATGACGCTTTCCAAATCACGAACATTGTTTTTAAGATGGCCAGCAATAAACTCAATCACTTCATAGGGTAAATCAAGGCTGTTTTGTTCGGCTTTGTCCATGAGTATAGCCACCCGCGTCTCATAGTTGGGAGGCTGAACATCTACAGACAAACCGGACTGAAAACGACTCAGCAGTCGATCTTGTAGGCCGGACATTTCGCCCGGATAGCGATCGGCCGTCATCACTATCTGACGGCCTAGTTGATATAATTCATTAAAGGTGTGAAAAAACTGTTCTTGGGTTTGCTCCTTTTTCTGGAAGAACTGAATATCATCAATTAATAACACATTGGCGTTCCGGTAGGACCTTGAAAATTCAGCAGTACGATTTTTCTGGATTGAAGATATAAAATCCAGCGTAAACTTTTCGCTAGAAGCAATTACTACTTTTAGTTTGGGCGCAGTAGTAATTATTTCATTGCCAATAGCGTGCAACAGGTGTGTTTTCCCCAAGCCTACACCACCATAAATAACAAGTGGATTAAAAGACTGTTTCCCTGGCGATTTGGCCACAGTCTGGGCTGCGGCTTTAGCAAACTGGTTGTTGGGGCCTTCGATAAATGCCGAAAAAGTATATCCGGAGCTCAGGTATGGTGGTAAGGTCTTTTTCTGGGCGCTTTTAACATCAATATTACCAGATGTTTTTTCTAATTGGTTGGTTGCATCGGTAGATATAACATACTTGATTTCTCTCGGCCCAAAATCTAGCGTTTCAAGCGTAGAGACAATGTGTTTACGATAATGCATGTCTACCCACTCGGAGAAAAATTGATTGGGAACCTGTAAAACTAGTTTAGCGCCGTTTATGTTTAGTGGTTTGATTGGTTCAAACCATGTTTCAAAAGCGTGAGACGGCAGACGGTCCTTTAAGACGCTTTTGGTCTTATCCCAAATATAATTATGATCCATAAAATTGTTTTCCACAGGTTATCCACAACAACCCGTTTAATTAATTTAGCCACCATAAATAATTGTGAGCAACGAATGATTTTCTATGTTTTATAAAAACCATAAGAAAAATTACTGTTTTATAATGCTTTTATTTAAAGAGCTGTGTTCGTTATTTTCGGCGGCTTAATTATGGATCAAAAATGAAACGCACCTATCAACCCAGCAACCGTAAGAGAAAAAACAAACACGGCTTTCGGGCGCGCAAAAAAAGCGTTGGCGGAAGGCGTATTTTGAAAGCACGACGGCGGCGCGGCAGAAAAATTCTGTCGGCATAGCCTATAAGCAATTCAAAAAAATAAACAATAATATGTCTTAATGGATAGAAATTCACTGCTGGCGTTTCTGTTAATCGCGGTGATCATTTTCCTGATGCCAGAATACTATAAGCTGGTCTATCCTCCTTCGCCGAACGCCGACTCCCTGCTCGTAGATAGCGAAGAAACAATTAAAGAGCCGCCGCTACCGGATTTAAATATAGCGCCCCCCCTTTCCCCTAATAAACAAGAAGAGGCCGCGAGGTCTTTCTTTGTGCGCACTAATTTATACACCGCTGAAATCAGCTCTATCAACGGTGGCTCTATAGCGTCTTTTGTGCTACATAATTATGCGCTTAATGATTCAGAAAGAGTTGAGTTAATAGATAATAATAATATAAACAATTTAATGGTGGGCTTTAGATCTGTGGATGGGGAAGACGTCTCTTTATCTGGTGGCTGGGTTGCGGATAATGACTACGATATCAATATTTACGAAAGAGAAACTACGGTTACTTTTAATAAAGCCTTTGATGATAAACAAATATCCAGGTCGCTCACGTTTTATCCAAATAAATATATTATTGATATAAACGTGGATCTATCAGAAATCCAACGCTGGGTTTCTCAAGGTGTTTCCACATTAAGTTGGCCCGGAGGACTGCCCTTAACCGAACCAAACAAAAACGACGAACAGATCTACTACCAGGCAATGGTTTTTCAGGGCGATGAAACATATGCTCCTAAACCACAGAAGCCTGCTCAGGCAAAGCTAGAGCGCATGGACTACCCCACCGATTGGATTGCCACAAGAACAAAGTACTTTATAACAGCCTTGGTACCACAAAAACAAGCTCCAGGCTCTCAGATCTTAGCAATACAGGAAAATGATGATATAAGGTATGATGTAGGTCTATATTTTGATGTTAGTCGTCCTTTTTTATCCACACTCTATATAGGCCCCCTAGAATATAATCGTATCAAACAACTGGGGAAAAATGTCGATCGAATAATGAATTTTGGGTGGGCATTTATAAGGCCCATATCCAAAATTGTACATTGGTTTTTAATATTCTTATACAAGTATATACCAAACTATGGGTTTGTCCTTCTAGTTTTTTCTGTATTGGTTAAAATACTGGTCTATCCTTTAACGGCCAAGAGCTACACATCAACAAAAAAGATGCAGGCTATCCAACCAATGCTTAACGACCTTCGTGAAAAACACAAGAACGATCAGCGAAAATTTGCCCAAGCCCAAATGGCCCTATTTAAAGAGCATGGTGTTAATCCCTTAAGCGGCTGTGTTCCCATCTTACTGCAAATGCCTTTGTTATTCGCTCTATTCACTGTTTTTCGTTCATCTATTGAGCTCCGGGGCTCTCCTTTTATATTCTGGATCAAGGATTTGTCGCGGCCCGACGCTGTCTTTAATTTGGGAATAAATATACCTCTCTATGGTGACCAGGTGGCCATCCTGCCCATACTAATGGGCATCACTATGTTTATTCAAATGAAATCAACACCGACACCACAGTCTGGCGTGCAACAAAAATATATGATGTATTTTATGAATGGTTTTTTCGTCTTGATTTTTAATCAATTCCCATCGGGTTTGGTCTTGTATTACACCCTATTTAATGTGCTAACCATACTGCAACAGAAATACCTCACTCCACAATCAAGCCTGGAAGGTCCCATTAACAAAAGGAATGGCTAATGGCGATACAGTCGTCGCCCAATCAACTCCATATGGTTATGGCGGCATAGGTGTTATTAGGGTAACCGGCCCAAGCGCCTTACGGATCCTTGGCAG
>ENA-UPTF01000558-UPTF01000558.1-marine-metagenome-genome-assembly--contig:-NODE-558-length-25651-cov-4.162040_pt1 | contig 25651 bp, 28 predicted proteins | sample MGYA00238166_ERZ767019 | MGnify/ENA primary metagenome ERZ767019 (study PRJEB28930, sample SAMN06266391) | marine metagenome | isolation source: Sea water from 250 m depth | place: Atlantic Ocean | study... | reverse complement strand
GCATCGTTAATGTGGAGGATTGAACTAAACAATTGGTAATATCGTGATTGTTCAATGATATTTTTCAACATTATTTTGCAAGACGCTTTGAGTTAGAAGCTGGGGCTGGTAGTAAATTATTCCTGAGCTGAAGAACAGCTCAGGAACGCTGAAGTGAGTTTAGAAGATCTGGTCGGAAGGGTTATAGTGGGGGCGATATACGGAATTCTGAGAATGTTATTGTTATTTTGATTGGGTGTCTCCGACGATTTTTCTTATTCGTAACGATCTAACCCGTCGGCCTGTCGTCGAGAGGATTTCAATTTCGATGTCTTGATACTTGACCTTATCACCTGTGCTTGGAATTTTACCCAGTTGGTGAAGAACGAAACCCCCAATCGTGTCGAACCCATCCCCTTCAAACGAGACATTAACGATTTGGGATACATCGTCTATATCCGTACCTGCGTCCATAAAGTATTCTGATTCACTAATTTTTCGAATTTTTGGGCCACCCCGATCAAACTCATCGTGTAGTTCACCCACAATTTCTTCCACTAAATCCTCGACCGTTGCTAATCCAGACACTCCCCCATATTCATCAACCACAATGGCCATTTGCATTCTTTTCTCCTGGAATTCGGTCAGAAGATCCTCAAGTGTTTTGGATTCGGGGACGTACAATACAGGCCTTAGGAAGCGAGTAAGATTTGAGGGCCCTAGGTTTGAGGGGTCAGACATATATCTCAAGATGTCCAAAGAGTGTGCAATACCCTCTATTTGGTCCAACTCGTCTCTATATACAGGGATCTTACTGTGACCACTCGACAACATTATGTTTGCAACTTGGTCAAGTGAGGTGGAGACTTCCGCGCAGGTCATATCAACTCTTGGGATCATTATTTCCCGAGCCACGGTTTTATCTAGTTGAAATACTCCTCTGATCATTCGTACTTCATGCTCTTCCAGCGGTTCCCCTTCGTCGTCTAGACGCATTGCTATACCGTCTGAATTGTTTGTGACGGTTAAATCTTCTTCAGTAGTAGCAGAACCGATCTCTATTATGCGTTCTTGAGATCTGGTTAAAGGACTCAAGAGTATTCCGACAAATGTTGTGAATCCTGATAGCCTGGCTGCGATCGATGGCCCTCTCGGCCCAACGCAAGTTCTAATAATTGTTTCTACTATAGCGAGACCAAGCAGGGTTACCGCCGTGGTCAGGAGCGTATGTGTTATGTCCCAATTGGCTTGGCCACTTTCTTTACTAACTAAGATATTTGTTGCAACAACTGATAACGCTAAAGTTACAGCTTTTAATATTGAGAATGCTGAACTGCATTGATCAAATCTTCTTAACAGGGATTCTAATTTTTCCGCCCGATTTCTTCCTTCATTTTTCCATATGTATACTGCCTCTCTTGTAACCGAGGATAGGGCGGATTGAATAAACCCAATCGTTGAGTATAAAAGAATAGAAATTATGAACACTACGATTGGTAGGCTTTCGTTATTTATGTTCAAATCCAATATCGTTTATGACCTCCCCCCTTGAATTATTCTTACTGGTGCTCCTATAGCTCTGGCTCCGTCAGGGACATTTTTATTTACTATGGATCCTGTTCCAGTGACCGCGTTCTCACCGACATTTACAGGGGCTACAAGCATCGTGTTGGAACCAATAAATGCATTGTTTCCAATGACTGTCTTAAGTTTAGTGAGACCGTCATAATTGCAGGTTATTGTTCCGGCCCCTAGATTAACATTTGTTCCAATTATTGCATCACCTATGTAGCTGAAATGGCCACATTTACTTTCAGAGCCTAAGGTGCTGTTTTTAATCTCTGCGTGATTACCAACATATACATTGTTTTCGAGAACGGTTCCGGCTCTAATGCGGCTAAAAGGTCCCACTGACACTTTCGTTCCCAAACTAGCGTTTTCGATAACTGAATGTGTTACTTTTGATTTATCTCCAATTATTGATGCTTTGACAGTAGTGTCTGGACCGATCTGGCAATTTCTTCCAATAGTGGATCCTTGTTGTATGTGGGTATTTGGTAGTATGGACGTATCTTCACCTATATCAACGTCCTGCTCTATATAGATGGACGTAGGATCAACCAAAGTAACTCCGGACTTCATCCATTTAGCCCTAATGTTTTGTTGGAGGAGAGCCTCCGCCTCTGCCAGTTGTATCCGATCATTGACATTGATGGTCTCTTCTTGCCGGTCAGTTTCTAAAGTTTCAACCCGAAGATTCTGTTCCAGTGCTAGAGCTATCAAATCGGTGATATAGAACTCATTGGTTGAGGAGGGTTTAAGTGATTCCAATGCTGACCATACCCAGGGTGCTTCGAAGCAGTAAACCCCACAATTTACTTCAGTGACATCCTTAATTTCACTGTCTGCGTCACGTTCCTCAACTATAGCTTCCACTGCCCCTTTATGGGTTCTTATTACCCTACCGGAGCCTAAGGGATTATCTTTTCTGTTTGTAAGGAATGTGGCAGTTGATTCCTTTTCTTGGTGAAGAGATATAAGTTGCGATATAGTTTCAGGGCTTATTAGGGGAATGTCTCCGTTTAGAACCAATATAAACTGGGAATTTTTGGCCGCTTTTTTCGCTTGTAGCAGGGCATGACCAGTACCTTTTGCTTGTCCTTGAACCTCAAATCGTGTTCTGTTTCCAACCGATATTTCGAACAATTTATAATCCGAAGGCACAATTGTGACTGAGTATTCTATTCCAGAGAGTTCTACCGCATCCAGGATCATATTAAGAATTTCTTTTCCGCAAACCTTGTGAAGCGGTTTGGGTGTTTGGGATTTCATGCGGCTGCCGCCACCAGCGGCTAAGATAATGGCAGTTAGATCCTTAGCGAGAAATGGCCTAGTCATTAGTCAACTCAACAGCACATCTTGAGCGGTATGAATCGCTCTGAAGAAATACCATTATTGTCGTGCTACTAGGAGGATCGTCCAATTTAGATCAGGCTAGCAAATCATAAAAATGTATGTCAAGTAGGTAATAGTCATTATCCCAGCATTAAACTTTTTGAGAACAGTTTTTGAGCACCCAATCCAGTAGCTTTCCTACCCCTTCAACGTTTTCAACATATGCGTCTGCTTTTTTTAGCAGGTGTTTGTTCGTAGGTTTAGATTTCACAGCTACAGTAAGTCCTTTAACTACCCCAGCATCCCTTAATTTAATAAATTGGTCTATTCCGTCTATGTCAGTGGTGTCATCTCCTACAAATAACATAGATTCGGGTTGGTACCGTTTGAATATATCTCGAACAGCATAACCTTTGTTAACTCCGGAGAGGAGACGGATTTCCAGAATCTCTTTCCCCCAAAATGTTTCTAGTCTATGAATATGTGGGGCATGCCTTAAAGCTTCAGATAATGTAGCTTTGGCTAAATCATGATTATCGGAGAGCCTGTAGTGGACAGATGCACTAAAAGTTTTATCTTCAAAAATTAACCCTGGCAGAGACACTTCAGATTTCAGGAAATTCAAGAGTTCACGAATGGGATCTAAATTCATATCCGCCCTCGATTGGGCTATGAGTTTTCCTGAAATGAATTTTTCTGCACCGTGATTCCCATAAAACTCTACTTGGTTAAGTTGAATTTTGCTTTGTAAGTCTTTAACAGATCTTCCTGAAACAATGGCGATGACGGGTAAAAATGTAGATAGTTTTTGGAGAAGAGTTAGACACATCGGATCTATGACGGCATCTGATGGGTCCGGTGTCAGTTCCGAAAGGGTGCCATCAAAGTCAATCAATAGGGCTGGTTTTGCAAAGCCTATTAAAGATTCAAAGGCATCGATATGATCTAAAAAATTAAGTGCGGTATTAGTCAATACAATTTACATGTGATCTATTGAGCGGTCATTCCTCCGTCTATGACTAGCTCTGATCCAGTCATGTATGAGGATTCATCGGTAGCCAAAAATAAAACCCCCATTGCGACGTCTTCAATGCTTCCCACTCGGCCCATCGGTATTCGTGATTCAGTGGACTTTCTTCCTTCAGCGGTAGAAAGATTGTCAGATATCATGTCAGTATCGATTGGCCCAGGGTGTACAGAGTTTGCTCTTATTCCTTCGTAGGCATGCTGAATTGCCGTATATTTTGTAAAAGACCTAACACCACCCTTAGAAGCTCCATATGCTCCACTACCCACATTACCCACGATCCCAGCGGTAGAAGATATGTTGATGATAGATCCTCCCCCGGAGGTTCTCATAGCTGGTATTGCATGCTTTGTTCCAAGGAAAACTCCGCGCAAGTTCACCTCTAAAATGTGATCAAATTCCTCAACCGAGGCGTTTTCGATCGGGACACGACTATAGATACCTGCGTTATTAACGAGAATATCGAGTTTTCCAAAAAATTCTACTGTTTGTTCTATGACGCCTATCCAGTTAGGCTCACTTGTAACATCCAGGGTCATAGAGACTGCACTTCCTCCAGAAGAAGAGATTTCTTCAGCAGTTTTACCACAAGCCTCTACATCTATATCGCAAAGAACGACAGTGGCTCCCTCACTAGCGAAAAGTCGGGCTTCAAACTCCCCCTGTCCTTTTGCGGCACCAGTTATTATCGCCACTTTATTTTTCAGTCGACTACTCATCGTATTGGTTTAAATTTCCTAAACTTTTGATCTCATTAGATTACGTCTCTCGGAATTGTAGCATTCGAAGAAAAAATAGGTATGAACGCTTTGGCCGGCACACACGGATTGACAGAACACTTGTTCTGTTCTAAAATGTTCTAAAAGTGTGGCCATAGGTAGGAATATATAAATGTCCATAAAAATTAAAATAAATCACTTAAACCCATATAAAAATTCTTTTGGGGATAGATGGAAAGTGTACGAATTCAGAGGCTTAACTAGAGTAGTAGTGTGGACATATACCAATGAAAAAGACAAATTCGATACAACTTAAATTGCCTGTGGAAATGGATCAAAGTTTTCCATGTGAAGCCGTGATCAACTCAAGGGGTGTTGGGCCCGGCCAAAAAGTTTTATATACGGGAAATGTTAAGGGTGGACCTAGCACCGGGTCCTCAGGGATAGTAAAGAAATTGTATGCTAATAAGGCAGTTGTGGATTTAGGTATTTTAGGGATTTGGAATGTCCCGTACTATTTTTTAGGGAAGCCAGTAGTTATAGGTGCTGCCTAGTTTCATTCTCCGAAGAATCCGCTCTCAATATTATTCGTTAGGATTGACGCGAGTAATTCCGGTCTTTGGATTGGTACGTCGTGGATGCTGTTTTCCAGCCACATAGATTTATTAATGGCTATTTTTTGGGCAGCTTCATTTAAGAGTTCATTTTTTAGAACTTGTCTATCTGTATTTTCGGATCCCATTCGCGCTGACAAGATTAACGTTGGACATCTGATGTGCTCAAATAATTTTGATGGTTTGTGATTCCAGAAGGCCTTTACGACTTCTAGGTGGTTCTTCCTAGAAAGTCTTGCATTTATACTTCCGTCAGGATGAGCCTCCAGATTCGCCATGACAATTTCCTCAAGATTTGCTGATATTGAGGTATCGTCTTGCTCTCCCCAGTCTCGCCTCTTTAGACGTTCTCTAACATCCGAAGCGGAGACTCCCTCCCATAGAGGTGGTGCCATGTTGACCAATGCTTTTTCTAAACTGTTACCAGGAGTTCTTGAAATTTCTATTAGGCCTCCGTCTACGAAGCAGAGGCCGGAGATGAGGTCTGGTCGTTGTGTCGCTAGGCAAAGTGCAACGCTTCCTCCCCAAGAATGTCCCACAACAATAGGGTTCTTAAGCTTTAAAGCATTTATAAATCCCACGACGTCATTTGTCACGGTATCAAAATCATAGCCGGTGTCAGGCTTGTCAGATTTTCCATGTCCTCTTTGGTCCACAGCAATAACTGAGAAGTTTTTGGCTAAGATTGGAGCCAAAAGATCCCAGATCCTTGCGTTGGAAGCTAGGCCATGAAGCATTAGAATTTGCCTTCCTTCCGGGGCCCAGTTTCGGTAACTTAGTTCTAGGTTTCCTATGTTGACTTTGTTTTCCAGCGGATATTTATTGTTTGGCAACGACTTAAGAAATCCCAGGGATCGCAGGATCCCAATTTGCTTTATCTAAGAATAGACGGGAAGGTCTATATGAGGCGGTCTGTTTGTCCTTTATTCGCTTTATAAATCCGCTGGTTATCAAATTTGATCTGATCTGAATGTGGTCAGTCGCAAAGAGGTTTCTATCTTTGATACCTTGATTTAAATCTTCCTCGCTGTAGTCAACTCCTTCTTGGAAGGCCATCATCACAAAATGGAGTGCTACGAGTTGCTCCTTTTGATCTTTTGGGAATTCAGGGAGAGACTTATGGGTTGAGGTCCATTGGGCAAACAGGTCTCTATAGTATGAAGGGTTAATTTCTAAGACTGACAACTTTCACAACCGTTTTGAACCTTTAAATTTAAAGTTTTGCCTTTGGCTGTATCTGTATTTTATTGGTTCGTAATTCTACGAACCTTCTGGACCACTGCTTTGGCTGCGCAAAAATTCTTCAATTTCGTGCACCATGTCAGTACCAGTTGGCATATCCTCTGCCTCGCCTACAGACTCATCATATTGATTTTCTAACTTAGTGACATAGGATTTAACATCTGGTTGATTAGATATGGCTTTTGTGACCTCTTCTTGGAAAGCCTGCCCGGCTAACCCGAGTTCGCTCATATCGACGTCAACATCTATTAAATTCTTGAGTCTTTCAAGAAGAGCATAGCTTGCCACTGGATTAGGGGTTGTTTGTACGTAGTGGGGACAATGACACCATATGTTAGCGTGAGGTATTTCTCTGCTGTTACATTCATCTGCAAAAGCGGAATGTATACCTGTAGGTCCCTGGTAGCCAGAGTTTTTTATACCGAGCCACTGAGCTTTTTTACTGAGTTCTTTATTGCTTGCGCGACCTGTTATTCTGACTTCACGGGTGTGAGGAACTGCATCTAAAAGGGATCCTAAGGATACAACCAACTCGACTCCGACTTTACTGGCTGCTTCCAAGACGGTGTTAGAAAATGTTTTCCATTTCAGATTTGGCTCTGTACCTACGTACAGTAAGACGGCATTTGCAGGATCGTCTTGTGGTATATAACTATGGAATTCATTAGTTGGCCATTTTATTATTCTTTCTTTCCGGCGGTTCACCCTGGTTTGGGGTCTATTTACTGTGAAGTCATAATAATATTCTGGATCGATTTCCATAATTTTTTTGGTGGGCAATTTTCTTGCCATATACCTGATAGCCCGTGTGGCAGCTTCTGCCGCGTCAGGCCACCCTGCAAAGGCCAATATCATAGTCGAATGCTTAACTTCTGGGATGTCGTGGACGATCAAGCCGTTCATTCATAGCTCCATACAGTCCTAATTTCAATTGAGTGTATCATTTTGCCCTACATATGCCAATAATGGCTATCACAATCTACCTATATTGTGGTTTTTACTTGCACTCATTTAATTTATACAAATGAGTTTTAATTATGATTTTAAACATGAATAGTTGTATAAAATAGGGTGGGAGGAGAATAATTTTTATATGAGCTTTCCTGACAGAAGATTCTCTGTTTCTATATTTTGCCATATTTACATGGTAGGTTTTTAAATGAGTCATGAAAAGCTTCCAAAAACCATAGTAGGAGTTGCGATATCTGGACCTAGCTCCAAGTATGTAGTGGATACGATAGTAGAAGCAGAACAAGAGGGTATTCCGGCGGTTTGGCTGACTTCTGGAGGAGGATCAGGAGATTCTTTGTCTGTGTTGGCGGCCGCTGCAGCTAGAACAAGCGAGATTTTACTCGGGACCTCAATAATGAGGATATGGTCACGCCATCCTGTGACAACGGCTGAACAAGTTTCTACGATTTCTTCCATCGCCCCGGGAAGGTTCCGTTTAGGATTGGGAAGCGGAATAAATAGTACGGTTGAACGTACTTTTGGAGTAAGGTTTCACAGTCCCATGACTCATATCAGGGAATATATGCATATTGTGAGATCTCTCCTTCACAATGGTAGTGTTTCCTTTCAGGGTCGTTATTACACTGCTTATTCAGAACTTCCTGGGATTTCTGATGACGTACCTGTGATGTCTTCAGCGCTGGGGCCGAAGTCCTATGAAATGGCGGGAAAATTTGCAGATGGTGCCATCACTTGGGCGACTCCACATTCTTATGCGACAGGTGAAGCATTAACGATTCTTCAAGAGAGTTCCAATGCTGCGGAGAGACCGACTCCTCCTCTGATTTTGCATGTTGCGCTATGTGTAACGGACGATATGAGTGAAGGAAAGAGAGGAGTTCGATCTAGACTAGGGTACTTTCCAACTATACCGTTTTATTCAAATATGTTTGCGAGGGCGGGCTTCTTGAATTCTGCTCAATTAGGGTGGACGGATGAGATGATCGAGTCAATCTTAGTTTGTGGTACGGAGTGCCAAGCTTCGCAGCAGTTGGATTTTTTGTTTGCAACTGGGGCTAGTGAAATTCTAGTCTCAGTAGTTTCTGACCCAGGTAAACACGCATCAATTTCCCGCAGTATGAGATTTGTGTCTGACTACTATAAAAAATTGAATTCTTAAATATATATGAATATTCAGATTGACCAAGTCAGGTTTATAAAAGTAAGGGTTACCCCTAAGACAGCGTGGTATTTTGCCAAAGTAATGAATTCGAACGGACTAGAAACTGTTGTTGAGTTTACAAAGGGGTCTTCGTCGGGAGAAGTAGCAAAATTAATACATCAGATGACTGGCTATCTGTCAGAACAATTAGTTGAAGATGAATCAGATGTGGAATCCATTCTCAATATTGATCATATTATGGATGGGAGGTCAGTGGAGTCAGCTGCTATAAGCGCTGTTCGAACTGCTATTACTCAGCTTTCAGCTATGGAGAAAGACATATCTTTGAACGAGACGTTTAATGGGGGAAAAATTGAGAAAGTTCCAGTCTATGCAAATATCAATCGAGGATTATTTTCCACAGATAGAGCACCAAACGACTTTGCGGCAGCAGCGGAAAACGCTGTTAAGAGGGGGTTTTCTATTATTAAATGTGCCCCGTTTGATGAAGTGAGTCCAAGTGATTCCTCAGAGTGGATATTGAAATCAGCGGAAATGGGTATTGAAAGAGTGAAGTCTATTCGTAGAGCTGTTGGGGAGTCTATAACCGTATTGATAGATTGTCATAGTAGGTTTACTCCTGAGACTGCTAGTCAAGTTGCTGAAAAACTTGAATCTGTCTCAATTGGTTGGTTTGAGGAACCTCTTTCACCTAATGACCATTCCCGTTCACTTTCTGATGTGGTAAAAAAAGTATCAATGCCTGTTGCAGGTGGAGAATCAGGATATGGGGAACCTTTTTTTGATGCACTTTTGTCTAGTGGATCTTTGGAGATAGTAATGCCAGATATAAAATACTGTGGCGGAGTTTCGGAAAGCGTTAGGATCGGTCGCTTAGCACGCTCTAAGGGAGCGGGAGTTTCATTGCACAGTCCGTCAGGACCTGTTTCTTTACTGGCATCGGCTCACTCAACTGCCGCAGTTGAATGTTCTATGGCTTTAGAGCATGCTGTGTCTGAATCAGACTGGAGGTCTGAGCTTATAGAACCTGCTGAGGTTATCAGGGATGGAAACATCTATTTGCCCAAAGGTCCTGGTCTAGGAGCAGTACTGAACAGTAATATGATGGCTAAAAGGGGAGAATATTTTTCCGTATAATCCTCTATTTAACTGCCAAAAGATCGTAAGCCAGATGCAGCATAACTTTTGCTCCGCTAACCAGGCTTTTAATACCTATTGACTCATCGGTTCCATGAGCTCTGCTCAGCATTGGATCATCTTCAGGATGTGATCCAGAAAATCCATATGTTATAACCCCAAGAGGCCGTGTGAATCTTGAGTCTGTAAACCCTGTACTAATAGCCGGTACGAATTGAATATCATCTCTGTCTAATGCCTTTTGAGTGGCCATCTTTAGACTTTCCATAAGTTCAGTTTCAAATTCCGATGAGTTTGGTACAGCCATATAGTCGATTTCATATTCGATCCCAGGTATACCCTCAATTAGCTTATCCAGCTCTTGCCTCAGATAATCCTCGCTTTGATTTGGTAATGTTCGTACATCACATGTGAGATGAATGTCCTCAGGCACACTGTTGGATTTGATACCACCGTTAATCATAGTAGGTGTTATTGTCATTCTAGATAGTGCTTTAAGCATTGATGCAAAACGTGGGTTCCGTTTTTCTTGTTCAAGGATAATTTCGTCGACATTTTCAGCTGAAGGTTTGTGCTCTATCGCAAATGTAGAGAGATGCTCAAATAAACTAGTACTTGTATCTCTTTCTGGCTCGTACTCTTCCAGTCTCTGCAAAAGTTTTTGAAGTCGATACAAGGCGTTGTTGCCTTGCCAAGGAACTGAAGCATGGGAGCTGGTTCCCTTGATATCTATTTCGACCTGTAATCTACCTTTTTCTCCAACGCCGAGTACGTATGTTAAGGACCCAGCTGCCTCGATCGGCGTTCCACCTCCTTCGTTTACCGCAAACGGAGCATCCAACACTTCAGGATGGTTTTCAGCGAGCCAGCCAAATCCGTATCGTCCGCCATGCTCCTCGTCAGCTCCTGAGATTAATACCAAACTATCTTTGAGACTTACGTTGTTATTCTTTAAAACCCTCATTGCCATCATCTGAGCTGTAAGTAATCCCTTGCAATCTGAGGCACCGCGTCCATAAATACGGCCATCGTGTATTTCAGCGCTAAAGGGTGGGTAGGTCCATTTGCTTTCATCCTCGACGGGAACGACATCGGTATGAGACATAAAAATCAAGCCAGTTTTTCCACTGGTTCCCTCGAGCTTAGAGATTATGTTGCCTCTGTTGGGATCTCTGAACAAGATGTCTGATTCGATGCCATCATTTAAAAACCATTTTTTAATGAAATCACAGACAGGGGTTTCATTTCCAGTAGGCATAGAGCCTGTATTTACAGAGGGGATACGAACAAGTTCTTGTTCCAGTATTACGAGTTCTTCCTCAAGCGCATCTAGCTGGTTCAACATTTCTTCTAAAGAGGCCATAATATGATCCTTCCCAAATTTTTTGAAATTAGAAGATGTTTGTGGCCATCAAAATAAGTGCCACTGTCTTTGCATCTTGAATTTCTCCAAGTCTTATTAACTGATTTACTCTAGATAATGGAATTCTTTCCACCGTTATTTCCTCATCCTCATCCGGTTGCAACCTGTTTTCAACAAGGTCTTTGGCTATGTAACAATAAAGGTACTCGTCGGTGAATCCTGGGCTTGACCAAAGGCCACCAAGTAGCCTCAGGTTCCGAGAGGAATATCCAGTCTCCTCGCGGAGCTCTCGCATGGCACTATCATCTGGTTCCTCTCCCAACTCTACCAATCCCGCCGGAACCTCAAGAATCATCTGCTTCGTAGGGTGTCTGTACTGCCTCACCAGCAGAGCATTATTTTCTTGATCAATGGGCAGAATTGCTACGGCAGGTCGATGCTCAGCTACTTCTCGTTGGGCCTGACCACCACTATCTAACAAAATAGTGTCTTCCCTGACGTTAATAATTTTGCCTTCGTATTTGGTTTCGGACTTAATTGTTCGGTCTTGTTCTATTGGTTGCATTCGTGCTCACATTAGTGATTTGTCAGGTTGTGGGATCTTCAGGTGGTCTCTGTGACCTATAGGCCAAACCTAGCCTCATGTTCAAGGCAGTGTAAAAGAAGTCTGGTTGGTGTGCTCTGAGAAATTTTGCAGTGTGAGGGCTTCTGCGGACTATAACTTTTTCACCCGACTCAAGTACTGAATCCACAAATCCATCTGCGCTGATAGATGCTTGGTATCCATCTGAAGCCTCAAGTTCAATTAATGAATCTGGGGCTAGAATAAGTCCGTCCCTGAGTCCAGTATGGGCTGCCACTGGCTGTAGTATCATCATTTTGGCTTCTGGGAAAACTATAGGTCCACCAGCAGATAGGGCATAACCTGTACTTCCTGTAGCGGTAGATATTATTACAGCGTCTGCTCTGTAATTTGTAAGGTGAACTTGGTTTACTGATGCTTCAAGCTCCACAAGTCTAGCCGCCTTGCTAGTACCAACGGTAATATCGTTTAATGCGTGTATTGCAATACGAGGTTGGGTACCTGAAGCAGGCATAACTTTGGCTTCGATCATCATTCGTTCCTCTACCCTGATGACGGATTCAGATTGTTCATCTTTAGATACATAGGATATAAATTCTGGCAATTGGGAGATGGCCTCTTCAGGACTTAGTTCAGCCATGAATCCTACCTTCCCCATCTTGACCCCTACGACGGGTACATTGAAAGGGCTTGTAGCTCTCACAGCTCTGAGAATGGTTCCATCACCACCAACCACTATCACTAGGGATGTATCTTCAAGCTCGTATGTATTATTTTGCAGATTTCCGGCTGAGGAGATCCATGCCCTATCCTTCAGGCCAAGTCCATCAATGAACTCTTGTGCCTTTTCTTTAGTTTCGGGCATTCGCGAATTATGAATGAAAGCTATTCTATTTCTATTAGACATATTTCTTCACCGGGGCAGGGACATTTGAAGCTGGAATGAGCAAACATGTGTTTAGGCCTATAAATATTATAGACAAACAATCAAGTTAGATGGGATGGGGTCTAAGTTGTTAGCCTATAAGAGAGTCAATAGCGGTGTGGGCTATTCTCAAAATGGGTTCAGGATATATTCCAAATAAGAATGTACCTGCCATTGCTATTACGGCAGCAGAAACAGCTCCAACGCCGTAAGAAGTTTCTGAATCTTTTTCATTCTCTTTAGGGCTGGAAAGAAACATCACTTTGACAACTCGAAGGTAATAGTAGGCAGAGATTACGCTGTTAATTACACCGACGATTGCTAACCATTCCAATCCTGTGTCCATCGCGGCGCTAAATAAATATATTTTTGCCATAAAACCCACAGTTGGCGGTATACCTATAAGGGAAATCATAGCTAGGGCCATAGCTCCCGCAAGTAATGGAGATTTCCTCGCAAGTCCAGAAAAAGAGTTTATTGAGTCGTTGTTTGTTTTGTTAGAAACGGCTATCACAACGCTGAATGCTGCTAGATTCGTCATAGCGTATCCCGCCAGGTAAAATAGAACACCTATTGGTCCCGCGTTATCGTCTCCACCAGGTAAAGCTGTTATTGCTGCTAGTCCCACCATTAGGTATCCCGCTTGTGCAACGGTACTGTAGGCTAACATCCTCTTGATGTTATTTTGTCTAATTGCAATCAGGTTTCCTACCGACATAGATATTGCGCTTAAAACAGCCATCATGTTGGCCCAGTCAATGTTGGCATTGTCTAAGCCAAAAGATGTATAAAACACTCGTAATATGATCGCAAATCCTGCCGCCTTACTCGCCACTGAGAGAAATCCTGTAACTGGTGTTGGGGCTCCTTCGTAAACATCTGGTGCCCACATTTGGAAAGGTACAGCTGATATTTTGAATCCGAAACCAGCTGTAATAAGCACGATTCCAAATAATAGAGCAGGGCTAGAGCCCAATCCGTTGTTAGTAATGGAGGAGGCTATTTCATTAAGGTGGCTGGACCCAGTGAGCCCGTAAACCAGGACCATTCCATAGAGTAATACCGCCGAACTGACGGCACTGAGCACAAGAAATTTGATTCCGGCTTCTGCCGATTTTCGCTGGCGAATAAATGCTGCAAGCGCTGCTGAAGGCAGAGCAGTGAGTTCAAGCGCAATGTATAGGGTGATTAGTTCCATCGAGGAAGCCAGGAGCATCATTCCTGCAGCCGAAAAAAGAATCAGGGCGTAATACTCACCCTGATGTCCGCCAAATCTTCTTGCATATTGAGTCGAAGATAAAATTACGATAGCAGTTGATCCGAGGATCAGGTACTTGAAAAATATAGCAAAATCGTCGACTTGGAATGTACCTGAAAAACCCGTTTTGGATCCGATATCTGTATCTAAGTGGAGTTGGATTGTGAGAAATAGTGGGATTAGTAGAGTTACCAATGCCACAACGGGAAGTACTTTTTTGTTGGAAACAAACAGGTCAATTATGATTACAAATGCCGCGACTATAGCTATGCCAATCTCTGGGGATATGAGATATATGTCTTGGAGGTTCATGCTATTTAGCCCCCGTGACGTAACCACTTAACCCATCAACTATAGGGTTCAGGCCTGAATTAAATACATCTGATATTGCGGCAGGATAAATTCCCACAACGAAAATAGAAGCAACTAGTATCGCTATAGGAATCATTTCGGGTATAGAAGCATCAGTAAGGTTATTATGGTGTGCTGGTCTGGGACCAAACATTACTCTCTGAATCATCCATAAGATATATCCAGCCGTCAGTACAACCCCTATTGCAGCAAGTGCTGCAAACCAATGCCAAGCTGGAAAGCTACCTAGGAATATAGTTATCTCTGCCACAAACCCACTTGTACCAGGTAGACCAAGGGAAGCAAGTCCTGCTACCAATAACGCGGCGGCAAGAAAGGGCATTCTACCCGCTAAACCTCCAAGATCAGGTATATGTCGTGTGTGAGCTCTGTCATAAATAAATCCCACGGTTAAGAATAAAAGCCCCGTGATTGTACCGTGAGTGAACATTTGTAATGCAGCACCATTTAGGCCCAGCTCTGCTGTGCCTCCCTTCGCTGCGGCAATTCCTAGCAGTACAAATCCCATGTGGCTCACACTGCTGTATGCGATCAACCTCTTAAGATCAGTCTGCCTTATAGTGATTGCGGCCCCATATAAAATATTGATGAGTCCAAGAGTTGCCAGAAGCCAAGAGTAATCGACTAATTGTTCTGGGAACATCGCTGCTGAGATGCGAAACATCCCGTATCCGCCCATTTTCAACAGTATTCCAGCTAACATTACGCTTGCCGCTGTGGGCGCGTCAGTGTGGGCATCTGGCAACCAGGTGTGGAATGGAAATACAGGAAGCTTGATAGCGAATCCGATGATGGTTAGGAAAAATAGAACAGATGCAGGCATAATGAGATTTGCAGCTGCTATTTTTTCAGGTAGTAGTGTCATATCAAAAGTATTGGTAGAGAAATAAAGTGCAAGTATTCCAACGAGCATAAATGCACTACCCAATATAGTGAAAATGACAAATTTCATTGCTGAATATTCTTTTCGACCAGTTCCCCAAATGGAAATTAGGAAGAACATGGGTATAAGTTCTAGTTCCCAAAACAGGAAAAACAGGAAAAAGTCCAGAGCACAAAAGACACCGATCACGGCCCCTTGGAGAACTAGAAGCCACATGAAATGTTCTTTCATTCTCTGGGAGACGTTCCAAGATGCGAACACGGCCACAATTCCTAGAATGCCTGTCAGCAGTACTAGAGGTGCACTGAGACCGTCGATGCCTAGGAAATAGTCCACCCGGAACGTATCAAAGGGTATCCACCCTTCGAATTTTTCCACCAGTTGATATCCTCCTTTTTCTTTGTCGTAAAGCAGGAAAATATACGAGGTTAGTAATAGTTCAACTAAAGTGGTTGCGAGAGCGAATCCCCTAGCTACTGTTCCGTTTAAGAATAGGGCAATTACAATTGCTCCCGCTATTGGGAGAAATATTGCTAGTGTTAGTAGTCCTGAGAATTCTGTTAACAATCTACTTCCTAATCACCAAAAATGAATATGGCGGCAATCACTATAATGCCTATTGAGGTTACCGTGGCATACATCTGCATTTGCCCATTTTGGAATTGCCTTATCAATCCTCCAAAATTGGCACCTGTCCATCCAACGATGTTAACGGCTCTATCAACAATGTTTTTATCTGTCCAGTCTGACGCCAGTGCCAATCCCCTGTAATAGATTTGACGTACAAAAATACCTTCGTAGAGTTCATCAAAGTAGTATTTTCTGTATAGAAGTGTGTGAACAGGTCTTAACGTTTTTCCTATTGACTCTGGTGATATGAGAGGTTTTGGCTTGTACATAGCTATCGCCAAAGCAATTCCTGATAAAGCTACAAGGGATGAGACAGCAGCAAGTGGTACGCTGAATGATTCTCCTTTCAGAAGGTGATGCATGCTGTCAGGCAGGCTATGGTCCAGTGTATGCACCATCCAATGCGCTTTTATGCCTAGCAATTCCCCAGGCGGATTTGCTATGAATCCAATAATGACAGCTGGAATTGCCAGTATTAACATTGGAAGGACCATCAAGAACGGTGATTCTCCCAGATGTACCGGTCCATGGGGATTAGCTTCAGGATCTTTTTCCGATCCCCCTCTAAATTCCCCTTCAAAGGTCATGAATAGAGCCCTGAACATGTAGAAGGCAGTCATGAATACCGCGATTATTGCTAGAACGAACACTGTCATGCTGACGATTTCCCCACCCTCCGAACCTGATCTGAACGCGTTAAGCAAAATTTCGTCTTTGCTCCAAAATCCAGCTAACGGGAAAATACCAGCCAGACTTAGGCTTCCAATTAGGAAGGTGATATAGGTTATGGGCATTTTTTTCCTTAGTCCGCCCATAAAACGCATGTCAAAAGTACCGGTTGCGTGGTTAACGCTGCCTGACCCCAGGAAGAGTAACGCTTTGAAAAAGGCATGCGTAAATAGATGAAATATAGCTACTCCGTAAGCTCCTATTCCTAACGCAAGCATCATGTACCCAAGCTGACTCACGGTTGAATAAGCGAGGACTCGTTTAATATCGTTACTAACCAATCCCATAGTTGCTGCAAATAATGCAGTAATTCCACCAACGAGTGCGACGACCATCATGGCGTCTTGCGAGGCTTGGAATAGTGGGAAGAATCTTCCAACTAGGAATACCCCTGCTGTGACCATGGTGGCAGCGTGTATAAGAGCGCTTACAGGTGTTGGTCCTTCCATAGCATCTGGAAGCCAGGTGTGAAGTGGGAATTGTCCTGACTTGCCTATTGCCCCAACAAAAAAACCTATCGCTATAAGTGTCAATGCCCCTGCGCCTAGGGTTCCAGAACTAACTAATGTTGGCAAATTTTCGTTTATTGTCTGAATGTTTAAATAGTTGATATTTTCTTGGTAGGTTTTGGAAAATAAATACATCAGAGCAAGCAAGAATCCAAAGTCTCCCACCCTGGTCACAATGAACGCCTTTTTGGCGGCCGCAGCAGCAGCAGGGCGATGGAACCAGAATCCAATGAGAAGGTATGAGCAAAGACCAACCAGTTCCCAAAATACGAATAACTGAACGACGTTAGAGGCCATAACTAGCCCGAGCATCGAAGCTGTGAATAGGGACATGTAGGCAAAGTATCTTGCGTACACTGGTTGACCAAGTTCTGCAGGTTCTGAATCGCTACCCTGATTTTCGGTCCCATGATGAGAACCTGGATCTTTCATATAAAAAGTGGAATATATTTGCACCATGAGGCTGACACCAGTTACGACAACAAGCATCGTCGTGGTGAGAGGATCTAATAAGATGCCAACCTCTAATTTGAAGGCTCCTATGGTTAACCAATTTATTGGATCCCCAACTAAAGTGAGGGTGCCATTTATGGTGCGTTCAATAAAAGTAAGAATCGATATCACGAAAGATGCACCTATAGACAGAACTGCTATGGGTCCTGCTATTGCCGATGCTTGATTAAAAAAAGGCCTAATTATAAGTGCAATTAAACCGAACGAGATCAGTGGGAGAAAGAATATGGCCCAAATTAGTTGTTCGTTGACCATCTCTAAAGTTTCCTTAGGATTTCGTCAGCTACGTGCTCGCGGCCTTTTGGGACGTAGATTTTGTAAGAAACTTGTTCTGCCCAATCGGTAATTTCACCTTCCGGCATTATTTTTGCAGCTAGTCCTTCACCTTCAAACGCGTCTTTCCACATTTCTGCAGTAGCGAGATTGGGGGCTGTCATATATTCAATCCACATATCGCCTAGTTAACCATCACTTTTTCATGTCTGCTGCTTCAGTGACGAGCACGGTGCTACGAGACCTATATATTGCAATTATTATCGCAAGTCCTAGAGCTACCTCTGCGGCTGCTACTGTGATGATAAACACTGCAAATACCTGTCCTGTCAGCAGAAAACTCGCAGCGTTTTCGATGTTTTCAGACAGAGCCTTGGGCACGGTATATCGGGACAAGGCCACAGCTGTCACATTGACTCCATTAAACATGAGTTCTAGGGACATAAGAACCGCTATCGCATGTTTTTTTGATAGAGCCCCATATAGCCCGATTGCAAAAAGTATTGCCCCGATTATCAGGAAACGTTCCAGGGTCATATTTATCGACCTCTCACAAGAGCTAGCGAACCCAGCACAGCTGCAAGTAACAGTACAGACACTACCTCGAATGCCAGAACAAAATCTCTTAGTAATAATTTTGCCAACGTAGGAATACCATTAGTAAAAACATGAGCCGCTTGGTTCATTTGATCTGGATTTAAGGTTTCACTTCCGATGATATTCCACTCGGTATTGGAGATTGCATATATAGAGACACCCATCAAAATCAAAGACACTAGTGCTACAGGAATTCTGAAACTGTGGGAGGTACTTCCCTCTTCCAGGTCTCTAGTCATCAGGATGGCAAATATAATTAATACTGATATTGCTCCGACATAAACCATCAGTTGAACACCTGCGAGAAATTCGGCTCTCAGAAGGATAAAGAGACCTGCAACCCCTAGTAGAGTAACGATTAAGAATAAAGATGCCCTGAAAAGATCGCGTATTTGGACAACCGCTATAGCTGATACGACAGTTGATAGCGCAATTACCCAGAACACTAGTTCAGTTATTAACGCTCCCTCTGTTCCCTCACCTAAAATCATCTTTTAGCCCACCTATCACGTTGCTGATCTCCCGTGGGTTTCTCGTGCCTTCCCACCTCATCCCAGTTTGCCTCGGACCCTTTGATGGGGTCGTAACTCTTGTCTGTAAGTTGAGGCCTAAACCACGTGCTGGGTTTCTTATCCGCTTTCCTCAGACGTTCGACATCAATCACGAGTTCGCTTCTGCGATATGTACCTTCTTCAAATCCACTTCCCATATGAAGAGCGTCATAAGGGCATGCCTCAACACATAGACCGCAGAACATACACCTCCCTATATCGATGTCAAAAGTCTCTATGTCGTAACTTTGACCTTCCTGGAGATTAACACCGCTAGTGTCTGTCACAATCTTGATTATTCCCAAAGGGCAGTATTTAGCGCAGCTTGCACAACCCGTACATCGTTGGTCGTACCAAGCGAACTCCTCGCCTCTAAATCGAGCATGTTGGGGCAAGCGTTCTTCTATAGTCTCCAGTCCAACTAAAGCCCTAGCGGATCTTATTGGATTTGAAAATAGGAAAGAAATAGTGTTTTTTTCTTCTAATTTTGCCAGATCGGCTGGACTGGCCTTTCTATTGGGATATTGGTGTATATTGAATTGACGTGTTGGTAAAACCAAGTTTTTCATGGTGATACCCAAACCTTTAATTATTCCAGTGCCATACATATCTAATCTACCTCCAATCCCATGTTTGCCAGAGGCGATGGAACAGGGGTTGGCCTCTCCAATTTTTTGTGACCATAAATGCGCATTAAGCCCAATAGTGTCACTATTGCTATTATCCAGTTTATTCCGGACATTATCAGCATGTTGGAAGTGCCTATTGTGCCGTCTTCGGTTTTGAAAATCATAATCTCAATCGCAACGATAAATATGTTGAAGATGCCTAGTCCAAACAAACCTTTCCATGCGAAGCCCATTATTTGATCCACTCGTAGTCTCGGCCATGTCGCTCTAAACCACAATAGTACGAAAATGACCACGAACATCTTCAGCGCAAACCATATTTGACCTGGGATTGGATCGAATCCCTTTGTCCCCCCAAGAAATAGAGTAGCAACTACAGCAGCGGTTACGATTGGAGCCATGAATTCCGCGAGGAAAAGTATCGCAAACTTTATTCCACTGAATTCAGTATTGTATCCAGATCCAAGCTCTGACTCTGCCTCTATCTGGTCAAAGGGTGTCCTGCTGATTTCAGCGGTTGCAGCTGCCATGAACACGAAAAATCCTAATGGCATTACTACTATGAACCAAATATCTTGGCTATTCGCTATTTGGGTCATTGCTAATGAGCCTGACATTAGTAATACACTCGTTATGCCAAGGGCCATTGGAATCTCATAACTAATCAACATAGCCGCCCCGCGCATCGATCCCAAAATCGCATATTTATTTCTTGAACCCCAGCCAGCCATAAAGATGGCGATGGAGTTAACTGATGTAACGCCCACGATGAAAAGTATCCCAATGTTTAGGCTTCCTAAAAAGGAATTCTCTCCCATTGGAATCACCGTCATTATTAATAAAGTGGGAGCTACCAAGGCTATAGGCGCCAACGTAAAGACGGGTCTATCCGCCTCGGACGGTATGGTGTCCTCCTTCATTATAAGTTTCAGCACATCAGCGAAAGGTTGAAAGATTCCGAAAGGTCCGTTCCGATTTGGCCCTCGTCTCACTTGGAATCGCCCAAGGACGCGCCTTTCGAACCATGTGTAAAAGGCTGTAGAAAGAATCATGACATTGATCACTATGAATGAAATGATCACCCCTGCAGTCAAATATGACATCCATTGAGCGTTGTCACCGAAACCGAAATATTGAAAAATCTTTAAGGACAACTCATAGAAGGTATAAAAATCCACGAATCCAGGGAAATGGTTCATTAGCGATCCACCTCTCCCAGTACGATGTCGATGGAACCAAATATGATAATCAGGTCACCCATTTTCCAGCCCTTTAACATGTCTCGAAGGGGAGTGAGGTTGATGAAGGATGGAGCTCTTACCTTACATCTGTAGGGCGCTACTCCTCCATCGCTTACCATATAGAACCCTAACTCTCCTTTCGGTCCTTCCACAGCAGCATAGGCTTCTCCCGCTGGTGGCCTAATGAAGAAAGGGGTATTTGCCCTAATAGGGCCGGACTCTATCTGCTCTAGGCATTGCTCAATAATTTTAACGCTTTCTCGCATCTCCAGAATACGAACCAGGTACCTGTCGAATGTGTCACCAATAGCACCTATAGGTACTTCGAATTTCACTCTATCGTAAATTTCGTAGGGGTCTGCTTTCCGTAAATCCCATTTCACACCAGAGGCTCTAAGATTTGGGCCTGACATTGAATTGTCTATTGCTTGCTCATCAGTTAGTAATCCGACGTTTTTTGTTCTAGCCAACACAATTTCATTGGATGTTATTAAGGATTCTAATTCGTCGAAGTAATGTGGTAGATCTCCTATTAAAGAATCGAGTGAAGGCCAAAAATCTTCCGGTGCATCCTGAAATACACCACCTGGCCTCATATAACTAAGAGTTATCCTTGCACCACACAACATCTCGAAGAGGTCAAGAATTCTTTCACGTTCTCTGAAGCAATAAACTAGTGGAGTCGCAAGTGCTCCTAGATCGTTTAATAGGAATCCAGTTGCCATTAAATGGCTTGCAATCCTTTGAAGTTCGGCACTGATTACCCTTATGTATTGTGCTCTTTCTGGAACTTCAATATCTGCCAGTTTCTCCACAGTCCTCACGTATGCCAAATTGTTCGACATGCTGGCGAGGTAATCCATTCTGTCGGTCAGAGTTACAATTTGGACATAATTTCTTGTCTCGGCCAGTTTCTCCGTCCCTCTGTGTAGATACCCAAAAACTGGTTCAGCGTCAATGATCTCCTCCCCATCAAAAGTTACTCGTAGCCTAAATACACCGTGTGTACTAGGGTGCTGAGGTCCAAGATTGATAGTGATTGGTTCAGTTCTAATGCCGGTCAATTGATTATCCTAGGTAATCCTTTCTAAGGGGGTGTCCATCGAAACCTTCCCAGAGGAGAATGCGTTTCAGGTTAGGATGCCCGTCGAATTTTATTCCCATGAGATCCCATATTTCTCGTTCTTGAAGATCAGCACCTTTCCAGATTCCAGTGACTGACGCAACTGTAGGTTCACCTCGGATATTTCCTTTACTAGAGCATCGACATTTTATGACACCGCTGTAATTGTTCCTCATAGACAGAAGGTGATAAACAAGTTCAAAGCTATCTATATAGTCGACAGCGGATATGGAGGTGAGGTAGGAGAAGTCTAGTCCGTCTGGGTCTTTTAAAATTTCACATACCGGGAGTAGTGACTCGGGCGATACCCACACGTCAACCTCATTACTTTCAGTAATACAACCGGGTAGTTTCTCTTCAAGGGAGGAAGCTAAATCACTTCCGCTTATGATCTTGGTCAAGATTGATTCCGCTTCTTGATGGAATATCTTTTTATTTTTTCGTGGAGCTGCATAATTCCGTAAAGCAGTGCATCTGGTCTTGGAGGGCACCCAGGCACATAAACATCAACGGGAATTATATGGTTGACACCTGGGACCACGCTATAGGATCCATAATAAGGTCCACCACTTGTCGCACATACCCCCATCGAAATTACCCATCTTGGTTCAGCCATCTGTTCGTAAACTCTTTCAATAGCAGGAGCCATTTTCCAGGTGACTGTTCCCGCAATTATCATTAAGTCGGCTTGCCTAGGGGATGGTCTAAACACTTCCATACCAAAGCGGGAGAGATCAAATCGTGACATTGCACTAGCCATCATCTCAAAAGCGCAGCAAGCTAAACCAAATGATAGAGGCCAAACTGCTGACTTTCTTCCCCATCCTATGAGGGCATCCACCGATGTGACCGCAATGTTTCTCTGGAGGTCATCCGGCACCTCAACAATAGGTTCGGCCAGTGCTTCTAGATGTGTGGATTTAAGGTGATTAATATATTCTCCCTCTTCCTGATCTAAAGCCCACGTTGTGTCCTGTAGGGGTATGATCACCGGGGATTCTTCTCCTGTTTGAGAGACATTTAGCTCCATTCGAGTGACCCCTTTTTCCATGCATAAAGCCAGCCTAAGACTAGTATTCCTATGAAAATCGCCATTTCGATGAATACGTATATTCCGAATTCCACGGACATTGTCCCAAAGCTGGCAGCCCAAGGGAACAAAAAGACGACCTCCACATCAAAAATAACAAAGAGAAGAGCGATACTGTAATATCGGAAATTGAAATTACTCCATCGCTCTGTGATGGTTTCAAACCCACATTCATAAATACTGTTTTTTACCGTGGATGGGTTATTAGGTCTTATCTTTAATATTGATAAGAGCCACGATATTATTAGCATTCCTGATGGGACAGCAACTGCTAGTGCTGCAAAGATAGCGATCACACCGTACTGTCTGAAGTATTCGTCGAGCATATTTCCTGCAGATTATCGCATATATATGGAGGTTGAAACGTCTCTCGTCCAATGCCCAAGGCACAGACTATTCTGAGTCGAAAATATAGCACAGGCGCTGATCGGCTAGCAAGTAAAAAAGCCTTATTAGTTACATTATATATTGTGACTAGACAAGTTTGATCTAGTATCCTTTGGGAATCGGATATGTGAGTCCGTAATGATTCTGCGGCGTGGGACCTCTCCAAAATTGGAACATGAGAAAAAACTGATGACTTCCCCAGAGATTCTTGATAGATATCGGGACATCATTGTAAATACGCTTAAGGCGAGAATAGACCAAGATCATTTATTTGTTTATGACATGCTTAGATATTGCATGGGATGGTCAGATAAAGATGGAATACCTGTTAATGGTGTAATGGGTAAATCACTACGACCATCGCTTTGTTTGTTTGCCTGTGAAGCGGTTGGGGGCAATATGAGAAATGCCTTACCAGCAGCTGCTTCTCTTGAGCTGATACATAATTTTTCACTAATTCATGATGAGATTGAAGATTTTGATGAGACAAGACACCATAGACCAACTCTCTGGGCTTTGTGGGGCATAAATAAGGCACTTGTGGCCGGAAACGCTTTGAGAATAGTGGCAGATCAGTCAATGGAAATGATGAGGAAGAATGATGACAAAGACACTGAACGGATCTTGAAGGGGGTAGAACTTTTGACAGAGGCTTGCCTTGAAATGATTGAGGGTCAATATATGGACATATCTTTTGAGGGGAGAATCGACATAACATTGAATCAGTATATGTCCATGATATCGAGAAAGACTGGAGCATTAATTCGCTGTTCTCTTCATCTGGGGGCTGTGATGGGGACTGAAAATTTAAGGACTTTAGAGATTTTTCGAAGAACGGGCACATCCCTGGGGTATGTTTTTCAGATAAGAGATGACATTCTTGGTATATGGGGACAGGAAGAATCAACCGGTAAGCCTGTAGGGATTGATATCCTGAGAAAAAAGAATTCGCTTCCTATTGTTCATGCCATGGATAAAGCTGATTCAAAAGGTCGGGAACGATTGCGAGAGATATATTCCTTGCAGTCTCTCGGGGAACCAGAGGTGCTGGCGGTTTTAGATATTATGGAGCAGGCAGGCACAAGAGATTATGCACAAGGTCTTGCTCACCAATATGAGGAAGAAGCCCTCAAATCATTTGAAAAGGCTTTAGATTTGAACCCATATGTGGTTGACACTTGGGTTAACAAAGGGACGGTCCTTTGGAAAGAAATGGGAAATAGAGAAGATGCTTTAGCAGCTTTTGATAAGGCTTTAGAAATTAATCCAAACTTTATGGGTGCTGTAGACTCAAGAATAAGCCTTGAAGCTGAAATTAAAGCAAACAGACCAAGTTTCTTCAAAAGACTTTTTGGTGGATAAATTCTGAAACAGTTACCATACATATTTAACGGGTTACCGTATGGATGTGGCCCTTGCCAAATGACATACCATTAGATGAGCTTATGGAGCTTTGGAGATCCTTCTTTCAAGACTCTAGAAACCGCCCTGCTGATAAATTTGGAAAAGAGGCATCTGCACCAAAATGTAGTGCATGTAATGGTGAAGGTATAGGTGAAGAAGGAACTATATGTTCAAAATGCAAAGGGGAAAGAATCGACTCGGAAAATATACCTACCTATAGTGATGAAATTCAGAAGGTTTCTAGAGAATATCCTGGAGGAGATAGGGCAATTAGTGTCACATGGGAGGCAGTTGCTGATTTCAATGCCAGATTATCAAGTAATCTAAGGTGGAATTTAGATGAAACATTAGATGCTGCTAAGAAAGTAGTCCAAGAATTTATAGATGAAGATACTAAAAAACGTGTTAAGGAAGAGCACAGAACTAAAGTTGACATTGATGTAGTTCCTGTAGGAATCCCTGATGAATTGTATGAAGTAGAAATATTAGACCGTGGAATTCAAGACGAAACATCCAATGTAACCCGGTTTGCCGTATTAGGCCTATCAGACCATCAACCTACAGGCCGCGACAAAACTTCCATGGCTTTCACGTTTGAAGAAGACACTCCTGGACTTCTTTATCGAGTACTGAGAGAGTTCGGTCAGAGGGACATTAATCTTTTTAAGATCGAGTCCAGGCCTACCAAGAAATATCTAGGTGAATATATCTTCCTGATGGACTGCGCCGGACACCGAGAGGAGTCACCAATGAAAGAGGCTTTGGCCGCCCTATCAGAACCTATTAGTATGCTGAGGGTGTTAGGATCATACCCGAGGTGGAATTCCCAGTTTTAATATTCCCT
>ENA-UPTF01000557-UPTF01000557.1-marine-metagenome-genome-assembly--contig:-NODE-557-length-25670-cov-4.246943_pt1 | contig 25670 bp, 21 predicted proteins | sample MGYA00238166_ERZ767019 | MGnify/ENA primary metagenome ERZ767019 (study PRJEB28930, sample SAMN06266391) | marine metagenome | isolation source: Sea water from 250 m depth | place: Atlantic Ocean | study... | reverse complement strand
GCCCTTGACGTACTGGATGGCCTGGCCGCCGGTCATGGCTCCCAGGGCGTGGACGTAGTCCATCTCGTGCATCTTCTGCCAGAGCACCTCGGCGCCGTGGCGAGCGATCGAGCACTCGGGGAGTACTGACCCTCGAAGTCGCACGACGTCGGCCGCGGTGTAGTCACGCTGCACGCCCTCCCAACGGGGGTTCTCGGACCAGTCCTGCTCGAGGACTGCAACCTGGTCGTCGAAGGTATTGCGCATTGATTGCTCGCTTTCGTGGGAGGACCAACGGCGGTTCGCCGGCGGCTCCAATCAGGGTTGGATCAGGGGAGTGTGTCCGTCAGTCGAGGAGCTCGTAGGCGGGCAGGGTGAGGAACTCGACGAACTCCGAGGCCAGGGCGACCTGCTCGAAGATCCGTCGGGATTCGTCGAACGGCAGGTCAGCAAAGGCGTCTCGACCGAGATCGTCAGCAATGGCGACCATCTGTTCGTCGATAACCAAGCGAACCAGATCGGCGGTGACCTCTGTTTCGTCCTCGAGAATCTGGCCGTGGCGAACCCACTGCCAGATCTGGGAACGGCTGATCTCTGCCGTCGCGGCGTCCTCCATGAGGTTGTTGATGGCCGCCGCCCCGCTTCCCGAGAGCCAGGAGGCGAGGTAGCGGAGGCTGACGTAGACGTTGGTCTCCAGCCCAGCCCGGGTTACCGCTCCACCGGTCAGATCGACGGCGAGGAGATCGTCGCCGGAGACCAGGACATCAGGCCGCTGGCGGTCGATCTGGTTAAAGCCCCGCCCAAGGATGGCGTTGAATTCGACTTCGGCCACGGTGACAAGGTCAGGGTGGGCGACCCAAGTTCCGTCGCAGCCGTCGTTGGCCTCGCGACGCTTGTCCTCCTTGACCCGGGTTAGAGCCTCGGCGGTGACACCGGGGTCGCGCCGGTTCGGGATGAAGGCGGCCATCCCGCCGATGGCATGGGCTTCCCGCTTGTGGCAGGTGGCGACCATCAACTCGGTGTAAGCCCGCATGAAGGGGACTGTCATGGTGACGTCGGACCGGTCCGGGAGGACGAAGTCAGGGTCGGCGTTGAACTTCTTGGCGACGCTGAAGATGTAGTCCCACCGGCCGGCGTTGAGGCCACTGGAGTGCTCCCGCAACTCGTAGAGGATCTCGTCCATCTCAAAGGCGGCGGTGATGGTTTCAATAAGCACGGTGGCCCGGATCGAGCCACGGGGAATGCTCAGGGCGTCCTGGGCGTGGCAGAAAACGTCGTTCCAAAGCCGAGCCTCATCGTGGTTCTCCAGCTTGGGGAGGTAGAAGTACGGGCCGGTGCCGCGATCCAGGGCCTCACGTGCAGTGTGGAAGAAGACCAGGCCGAAGTCGACGAGGCTGGCCGCCGCCGGTCGACCGTCAACCTGGACATGCTTCTCCGGGAGGTGCCAACCCCGCGGGCGGACGATCAGGGTGGCCGTTTCGTCGTTCAACGTGTAGCTCTTGCCGTCGCGGCGCAGGGAGAGTTCTCGCCGGACAGCATCACGGACGTTGACCAGGCCCTCCATCACGTTGTCCCACGTGGGGGAGCTGGAGTCCTCGAAGTCGGCCATGAAGACTTTGGCCCCCGAGTTCAGGGCATTGATCATCATCTTGCGGTCGGGTGGACCGGTGATCTCGACCCGCCGGTCCAGCAGGTCCTTGGGCGGGGGAGCAACGGTCCAGGTTCCCGTACGGATCTCCGCCGTCTCGGGCAGGAAGTCAGGTCGGAGGCCGGTGTCGAACTTTTCCTGCCGGATCCGCCGGCTTCGCAGCAACTCGATTCGACGGTCTCGGAAGGTCCGAACCAGGTCGGCGACGAAGGCCGTCGCCTCCGGAGTGAACACCTCATCGCGCCGAGGGTGGTCACTGACCTCGATGCCGTCTAAGTCGGGCACTGCTACTCCTGTGGCTTTCCTGGCACGTCTCGTGTGATGAGTATTGGCGAATTTCCGCTCATCGGCAGGGTCAGCGGCCCGTGAAGTTCCTCTAGGCTGTTCAGAATTAAGAAAATACATCAGAGTTCGACCATGAAAGCGTGCAAAATCGGCTCTCGACGGCCCCGGTGAGGAAGGCGAGGTGATCGACATGGCGGGAACGATGACCGGCCGGTCCTTTGACCCCGTGGTCCTCGGCCACCGATTACGGCACCTGCGTCGACAGGCCAACCTGACCCTGGCCGAGTTGGGCCGTCGCATCGGTCGACCGGCTTCCTACCTTTCCCAGGTCGAGAACGGTCGGATCGAACCCAAACTGGGAGTCCTAGGCGATCTGGCGTCGGCTCTAGGGTGCGCGACCGTTGACCTACTGGACCCCACAGCACCCAATCGGCGAGCCGAGTTGGAGATCGAGCTGTCCCGAGCCCAGGCGGGCCCGTGGCGGACCACCCTGGAGCTGCCCGAGGTACGGGCCGGGGCTCGCCTAGACGACGAGGTGCTAGAGGCTCTGGTTGGCCTCTACCAGGCTCTACCCGAGGTCGAGGTGACCCGTTCGGGTCTGGCCAGCCTCGAGGCCGGAGACCGGGCCCGGATGGCGAACATCTCGCTCCGTACCGAGATGAGAACCCTCGACAACTACTTCGCCGAGATCGAGGTCGAAGCGGCTTCCGGTCTGGCTGCCACCGGGTACGCCGGCGAAGGGCCGCCGTCCGAGAAACACCTGGCCGATCTCGCTGCCCACTATGGGTTCACCGTGGAGCGGGTAAAGGGAATGCCGCGGACAGCCCGGTCGGTGACCGACACCCGTCGCCGGGTGATCTTCATTCCCCAGCGTGACGACCTGAGCGTCCGGGCGGCCCGGTCAGTGATCCTCCAAACCCTTGGCCACTTCGCCCTCGAGCACTCAGAGACCACCGACTTCGAGGACTACCTACGCCAACGGATCGAGTCGAACTACTTTGCAGCCGCCGTACTGATCCCAGAGTCGTCGGCGCTGGATTTCCTCACCTCGGCCCGGGCGGACCGCGACCTCTCTATCGAGGACCTCAAGGAGCGTTATTACGTCTCCTACGAGATGGCCGCCCACCGGTTCACCAACCTGGCCACCACCCGACTGGACATTCCGGTGCACTTCATCCGGACCGACCCCGAGGGGACGATCACCAAGGCCTACGAGAACGACGGGATCCGGTTTCCGACAGACGCCGACGGAGGCCTAGAAGGCGCCCGCCTAGGGCGGCACTGGGGAGCGCGCCAGGCCTGGGACGGATCAGACCTCCTGCACTACCAGTTCACGACCACCGATGCCGCAGAGTTCTGGTGCGTGACCTATATCGAGAACGCCACGGAACGGACCCCCTACGCCGTGACCCTGGGCTGTCGGGCCGAGGACGCCGGACTGTTCAGGGGCGGTGAGACGTTGCGTCGGGTGAGTGGGCGGAACGAGGACGACCAGGCGGAGCCTGGGCTGTTGGGCCGCTGGGACGGCGTGGCCTGGCCGTCGGCGTCCGAACGAAGCTTCATTCTCACTGCCCTGCCGTCGGCCAGTCGGGAGTTCACACCGTTCCCCGGCATCGACCTCCTCGACGTCTACCGCTTCCTGGACCGTCAGGCCGGACCGGCCTGACGGACCGATCGGGAGGCAACTGCGGTCAGTTTTTGGTGAACGGCTGGCCAATCTCGGCCCGCTTCCGGATCTCGGCCACGAAGGGCCCCAGGTCGACGGACCGGATGGTTGCTGGGTCGCGGACCATTCCGGTGTGGGTCACGAAGCGCTCACCGTCCCATCGGTGAAGTTGAAAGCCCGACGGCTCATCGACGGCTGACCCGCGGTCCGGGTGAAGGTCAAGGCCAAGTTGGTTGCCGGTGGACGGGCACGTTGACACGGACGTCGAGCCAATCACCGTGTGGATGGTGCGGTGGAGGTGGCCGGTCACTAGAAGGCGGACCTGGGGGTGGCGTTCGATGGTGGTCCGGAACCGGTCAGCGTCCAGCAGGCCGGCCTGGTCCATGAACCGGAGGCCGGTTTCGAACGGAGGGAAGTGAGTGAAGACCACCGTAGGACGGTCCGGCTTGTCCGCCAGGGTGGAATCCAGCCAGCTCTCACGGACCTCGTCGAACCGTCCGTCATGGCGACCGGGTAGCGAGGTGTCTAGACCGACCAAGCGCACCGGGTGATCGTCGACGACGTAACTGCAGTGGTTCTCGGCCACGTCCTGTGGGAGCCGGTCGGCGAACGCGAAACGAAAGGCCGGACCCTCGTCGTGGTTGCCGGGCAGCGGGAGAAGCCGGTCGGCAAGTGGAGCTAATACCGCCAACAGCGTGTTGTACTGGGCCTCCGTACCATCATCGGTGAGGTCGCCGGTGGCCAACACCACGTCCGGTCCGGGGTCGAGGGCCATCAGGTGGTCGACAACTCGTCCGAGTGTTTCTGTGGTGTCGACCAGCTTGCCGAATGCGCCGACGTGGTCGCGAATGTGGCAGTCCGAGATCTGGGCGATCAGCACGTCGGGGACTCTAGGGGACGGGCCGTGGGGCGAGCTTTCCTTCAGTCCTCGATCGGGAGGCCGTCCTCGGCGTCGGTGAGGTCCAGTAGCTCGCGTGCACGGTCCTCCGGAATCTCTTCGACGGAACGGAGCCGTCGCTCCATGGCCCGGGTCCGGGTCCCTGTCTTCTCGATCGTATTTTGGGCCGTGGCTAGCTGATTCTTCAGGGTGGCCAGGACCGAGCCGAACTTGGAGAACTCGGTTCGGACGGCTCCCAGAACCTCCCAGACCTCGCTGGAACGCTTCTCGATGGCCAGGGTGTGGAACCCCATCCGCAGCGAGCTGAGCAGGGCACTGATGGTGCTGGGTCCCGCGAGGGTGATCCGGTGCCGCTGCAGTTCGTCGACCACTTTCGGCCGACGGAGGGCCTCGGCGTAGAGGCCCTCGGTGGGCAGGAACAAGATTCCGATATCCGTTGTGTGTGGGGGGGCGATGTATTTCTCGCGGATGTCCTTAGCCGACTCGATGATTGTCCGCTCCAGGGCCTTGGCCGCCTCCTCCGCCGCGTCGGGGTCGGCCCGGTCCTGGGCGTCCTGTAAGCGGCGGTAGTCCTCCTGAGGGAACTTGGAGTCGACGGGTAGCCAGACCTGGTCCTGGTCGTCCCGACCGGGGAGCCGGATGGCGAACTCGACGAATGCCGTCGACCCGGGAACCGTCTTCACATTTTTCTCGTATTGGGCCGGCGTGAGGATGTCTTCCAGGAGGGCCTGCAACTGGACCTCGCCCCAAGTGCCCCGGGACTTCACGTTGGTGAGGACCCGTTTGAAGTCGCCGACGTCCTCGGCGAGCTGCTTCATCTCGCCGAGGCCCTGGCTAACCGAGTCGATGCTCTTGCGCACTGTTTCAAAGGCCTCGCCGAGACGCTTCTCCAGGGTGCCCTGGAGCTTCTCGTCGACCGTTTCTCGCATCTGGTCGAGCTTCTTCTCGTTACCCTCCCGCATCTCGGTCAGGAGGCGTGATTGCTGGGCGCCCATGGTGTCCAGCTGGGCCTTGATGGTGGTCACCAGGGTGTCAGTTGACGTGGCCATGTTTTGGCCAAGCTCCTGGCGAAGCGTGGCATCGCTCTCTGCGGCAGTCGTCCGAGCCCGCTCGAACTGGTTGCGGATGAGGTTCTGGAGGACCAGCCCGATGGCCAGGAGGACTCCGAGCGAGATGGCCACGGTAAGGAAGTTGGACATGGGGGGCGTCCTTTCGCCGACGGAGACAACGGTACGGCGACGGTGTGACGGTGTCGGTGCACCCGGCGAGAATTGGTCCCTACGCCGCGTCCACCACGCCCCGTTGGGAGACCCTGACCTGGGTTGCCTTAGCTACCGTGGTTGCTGTGGCTGAGCACGCCTTCCTCCGTAACGCCTGGTACGTGGCCGCGTGGGATCACCTAATCGGCGACGACCTGACGGCGCTCACCATTCTTGGCGATCACATCTGCCTGTTCCGACGGTCCGACGGCACGGTGGCCGCGCTGGCGGATGCCTGTCCACACAGGAAGCTTCCCCTGTCCATGGGTCGCCGGTGCGACGACGGGGTGGAGTGCGGTTACCACGGCCTGGTGTTCGACGGCAACGGTGCCTGTGTGGGAGCACCAGGCAACCAGGGCCGTATTCCCCGGGGAGCGGACGTGCGTTCCTACCCGGTGGTCGAGCGCTACGGGCTGTCCTGGGTCTGGATGGGCAACCCCGAGCGGGCCGATCCGGCCGACATCGTCGAGATCGAGCACTACGGCGATCCGGACTGGGGGCTCAACACAGGGCCGGCCATGGACTTCAGCTGTGACTACCGGTACATCGTGGACAATCTGCTCGACCCCTCACACGTGGCCTGGGTCCACGACACGTCGTTTGCCCAGGAGGCGGCACGAGACACCCCGCTCGAGGTCGAGAAGCGCGACACCGGGGTTTGCGTCTCCCGGTGGCTCTACGGCGGAGAGGTGGCACCCTTCTACGCCAAGCTCGTCGAGTTCGACGGTCCCTGCGACCGCCACCAGCACTACGAGGCCTTCTATCCTTCGACTGCCCTAGCCCGCGCCCTGTTCACGCCGGCAGGCACCGGCGGCCCCGACAGGCCGCTCCACGACGACCTCTTCCAAATGGACAGTTGGAACTTCCTCACGCCGATCACCGAGAAGACCACCCGCTACCACTTCTTCCAGCTCCGCAACGTCCGGCCCGGCGATGAGGCCATCGACCGCCTGATGAATGAGGACGTGACTGGGGCGTTTAGCGAGGACCGGCAGGTACTTGAAGCGGTCCAGCGGGGAATGGACGCCGCCGAGTCGCACATCAACATGCACATCGACACCGGTCCGCTGAGGTTCCGCCATCACCTCGAGACCCTGATTGCCGCCGACGAGGACTGAGCAGAACTCGCCAGGAGCGGTGAACGAGCGGGTGAAGGGAATCGAACCCTCATCATCAGCTTGGAAGGCTGAGGTTCTAGCCGTTGAACTACACCCGCGTGCCCGCTAGAGCAGACCCCATGAACCTACCGTCGGTCCGTTGGGGATCGGGACGGCGACGGCGCGGCACCCGGTGGCTACGCTGCCGCGCATGACGACCACCGCGCCGATCGGCGCCCACCTGATCGGCGGCGACTGGAGCACTGACGCTCCCGGCGGAACCGCGGTTAGTGACAACCCGGCCCGTCCTGATGAGCCGGTCGGCGAGTACCCGCTGGGCGACGCCGGAACGGCCGCCCAAGCCGTTGGTGCCGCCGTCGAGGCCCAGGCTGCCTGGCGGGCGGCTGGCTTCGGGTCCCGGTCCCGGATCCTGGAGCGGGCCGCCGTGCTGTTTGACGAGCGGGCCGACGAACTGGCACTCGTGTGCACGCTCGAGGAGGGCAAGACCCTGGCCGAATCGCGGGGTGAGGCGGTGCTGTCGGCCGAGACCTGCCGCTACCAAGCCGGCCTGGCTAAGACCTCCACTGAGCGAATCTTTCCAACCGGAAATCCCGGGGAGACCATCCGCACCGTCCGGGCCCCGCTCGGCGTGGTCGGCATCATCACCCCGTGGAACTTTCCGATCCTGATCCCTGTCTGGAAGATCGCCCCGGCGCTAGTGGCCGGCAACCCAGTCGTCTGGAAGCCGGCAAGTAACACGCCACTGACTGCGGTGGCCATCGCTGCCGTCTTCGCGGATGCTGGCCTGCCTGCCGGGGTGCTGAACCTAGTGCTGGGTCCCGGCTCGGTGGGTGGCGCTCTGGTCGCTGACGAACGGGTCGACGGAGTGAGCTTCACAGGCTCGGTCGGGGTCGGTCGGGGCATCCGCGACGTGGTCACGGCCCGCAACGGTCGGGTCCAACTGGAGTTAGGCGGCCACAACCCGTGCATCGTGTTCCCAGACGCCGACCTCGACATGGCGGTTACCGCGGTGGTCGGTGGCGCCATGGGGGCCACCGGCCAGAAGTGCACGGCTACCCGCCGGATCATCGCCGTGGGCGACGTCCACGACGAGCTGGTCGACCGCCTCGCTGTCGCGGTCACCGAATTAAAGGTGGGTGACGGTCAGGACCTGGCGACGGCTATCGGCCCTCTGGTCTCAGCTGGCGCCCGGACCGAGGTCGTGGAGGCCATTGATCAAGCGAGGGCCGAGGGTGCCGAGACGGTGGCCATCACCGAGGGGGTCCCCGACGGCCCCTGTTACCAGGCCCCCACGCTGTTCGTTGGAGGGACCGACCTCACCATCACCCGCGAGGAGGTCTTCGGACCGGTCAGCACAGTGCTCCACGTAGACAACGAGGACGAGGCCTTCGCCCTAGCCAACGACACCGAATTCGGCCTGTCGGCGTCGGTCTTCACCAACGACATGTGGACGATCGATAGGGCCGTCCATGAACTCCGCGCCGGGCTCATTAAGGTCAACGGCCCGACCACCGGGTCCGAAATCCACGCCCCGTTCGGTGGCGAAAAGAACTCTTCGGGCCACTCGGCCCGGGAGCAGGGTGACACCGCCCAAGAGTTCTTCACCCGGACTCGGACCGCCTACATCAAGCCAGGTCGGCTCCCGTGACCCCCGAGGTGCGCAAGGTCGTCACCCACACCGAGGAGATTCACGTAGAGGGTGGAAGGGCCGCCGACCCGCCGTTGCGCATGTTCGGGATCGCCGCCGTGTTCACCAACCCGTGGGCCGGCCAGGGCTTCGTCGAGAACCTGCGGCCGGCCATCCTGGACGTGGCCCCCCGCCTGGGCGACCTCCTGGTTCCCCGCCTGGTCGAGATGGCGGGAGGTGGGGATGCTGTTGAGGCCTACGGCAAGGCGTCCATGGTCGGCACCTCGGGCGAAGTCGAGCACGGCTCGGCGTTCATCCACACTCTCCGGTTCGGCAACGTGTTTCGCGACGCTGTGGGCGGTACGGCCTACCTTTCGTTTACCAACACCCGGGGTGGTCCCGGAGCCACGATCTCCATCCCCATGATGCACAAGGTCGATCCGGGCTGGCGGTCCCACTACCTGACGTTGGAGATGACGGTGGCCGACGCGCCGGGTCCAGACGAGGTGGTGGTGGCCATTGGTGCCTCGGTCGGTGGGCGCCCCCACCACCGGATCGGTAACCGATACTCCGACATGGAAGAGATGGGGTTGACCGAGGGGTGAGCGGCGGTACTCACATTCGCCTCGATGGGGAGGACGCCGGGAACAGGCCACCACTCGTCCTGGTCCACGGTGTCGGCCTAGATCACACCATGTGGGACCTGGTGGTCGGGGATCTGGCGACCGACCGCCTAGTCGTGCGCTACGACCTCCTCGGCCACGGCCAGTCAGTTGACCCGCCGGGGCCTCGCACGGTAGAGGACCTTGTCGACCAGTGCCTCGGGGTTATCGACACCTGTGGTCCGGTACCCCCCGACGTGGCCGGGTTGTCGCTGGGCGGAATGGTCGCCCTGGGCCTGGCCACCCGGCACCCCGACCGGCTGGGTCGCCTAGCTCTCTGCAACACGGTGTTCGACCGGAGCGCCGAGGAGGTCCACCGGATCCGAGAGCGGTTATCGCTGGCTGAAACAGGCGGGATGAGGTCGGTGGTCGACCTGGCCATCGACCGGTGGTTCGATGCCAGTTGGCAGGCCACACACCCGGACCGGGTCGACGCCGTACGGAACTGCCTGCTTTCCAACAACCTGGAGGCCTACCTGAAGGCATACCGGGCCTTCGTCGAGGGAGACCCCCTGAAGCCCGGAGAGGCGGGGTCGGTGACCACCCACGCACTGGCCGTAACCGGGGAGCTGGACCCGGGCTCGACCCCGGCTATGACCAGCGCCCTGGCCGTAGCCCTTGAGGACTGCCGCGCCGTGATCCTCCCCGGCCTCCACCACATCCCACCCATCGAGGATCCAACGGCCTTCGTGGTAGTGCTCCGATCCTTCCTAGAGGAACCCTTCACATCTGACCGCTCCGAATTCGCCGGGGAGGCGACCAGGTGAACGACTACCAGCTCTACATCGATAGCGAGTTTTGCGAGTCCTCCGACGGGGGCCGGTTCGAGACGGTAAATCCGGCCACTGAGGAGGTTTGGGCCTCGGCTCCGGCGGCCACCGAGGCCGACGTGGACCGTGCCGTCCGGGCGGCTCGCCGCGCCCTGGTGGAGGGGGAGTGGCCGACCCTGACGGCCACCCAGCGGGGCCGGCTCCTGAGCCGGCTGGCCGACCTGGTAGCTGATGCTGCCCACCACCTCGGTGAGATCGAAACCACCGACAGCGGCAAGCTGGCCGCCGAGACTCGGGCCCAGTCGGCGTACGTCGCTGACTACTACCGCTACTTCGCCGGCCTCGCTGACAAGATCCAGGGCGACACGCTGCCAATTGACAAGCCGGACCTCCACGTCTTTACGACCCGTGAGCCGGTCGGCGTGGTGGCGGCCATCGTGCCGTGGAATGCCGAGATGTTCCTGACCGCCACCAAGATCGGGCCGGCCCTGGCTGCCGGCAACACGGTGGTCATTAAGGCCTCCGAGGAGGCCCCAGCCCCCCTGCTGGAGTTCGCCCGGGTGGTCGACCAGGTCGGGTTCCCACCGGGGGTCGTCAACTTGGTGACCGGGTTCGGTGAGCCGTGCGGACGGGCGCTGACCAGCCACCCGATGGTCGACAAGGTGGCGTTCACCGGAGGCGTCGACACGGCCCGGCACGTAGTGGCCAACACGGCCCACAACTTGGCTCCGGTCACCCTGGAGTTGGGAGGCAAGTCGCCGATCGTGGTGTTTGACGATGCCGACTTCGAAGGGGCGGTAAACGGAGTGGTAGCCGGAAACTTTGGGGCGTCCGGCCAGAGTTGTGTGGCCGGTAGCCGGGTTTTCGTGCAGTCGGGCGTCCACGAGCAGTTTGTGGATGAGGTGGTCCGCCGGGCCGAGGCCATCCGAATCGGCGACCCACTGGCCGACGACACGGAGATGGGACCTCTGGCCACCCGAGCCCAACGGGACCGAATCGAGGCGGTGGTGGCCGAGTCCGTCGACCAGGGAGCCACCCTGCACACGGGAGGGTGCCGTCCGGAGGGTCTGAACGCCGGGTGGTACTACCGGCCCACCGTGCTGGGGTGCGCCGACCAAGAAGTCCGTAGCACGAGGGTCGAACTCTTTGGACCAGTCATGTCGGTGCTTCGCTTCGACACTGAGGACGAGGCAGTGGCCCTAGCCAACGACACAGAGTTCGGGCTGGGCGCCGGGATCTTTACCCGGGACGTGTCCCGGGTGCACCGGGTGGCCAGGGCCATCCGCTCGGGCATCGTCTGGGTCAACACCTACCGGGCCATCTCGCCCATCGCCCCGTTTGGCGGCTTCGGCAACAGCGGATCGGGTAGGGAGGCGGGAGTTGACGCCATCCACGAGTTCACGACCACCAAAACCGTTTGGATCAACACATCAACCGAACCGATGTCCAACCCGTTCACTATGCGGTGACCGAGGACAAGAGCGGTCAAAGGTGACGGGCTTACACGAATTCGATCGGCTCGCATAGCCAGGGACGCAAATTCTTAACGGCTAGAAGCGGGGGTCTAGGACTTGGGCGCCGGGTGGGCGCAAGAGGACCGCCGGTACACTCCGGCCACCGTGGAGACCACCCTGGAGCATCTGGACGGCGACCGGGTGAGGTTGACCGTCGCCGTCGCCGAGGACGAGTTCGACGTGGCCGTCGATGCCGCCTTTCGTAAGATCGCCAGAGAGGTCCGGTTGCCCGGCTTTCGGCCCGGCAAGGCGCCCCGAAAGATCCTGGAAGCCCGGCTCGGTAAGACGACCGGGAGACAGGAGGCGTTACACGATGCCCTGCCCAACTACTACAGCCGGGCCCTTGTGGAGCACGACGTCGACGCCATCGACTCTCCAGAGATTGAGATCACAGGCGGTCAGGAGACGGGATCCCTGACCTTTGACGCCGTGGTGCCAGTCCGTCCCCGGGCCACCGTGGCTGGGCACGGCTCGCTGCGGATCGAGATCCCGGCCCCCGAGGCCACCGACGAGGACGTTCAAGATCAGGTAGATGCCCTCCGTCGTCAGCACGCCACGTTGGAATCTGTGGAGCGTCCAGCTGACGACGGTGACCAGGTCACCATCGACATCGATGGCCGACTCGACGACGAACCGGTCGAGGGCCTGACGACGAGCGGCTACCTGTACGAGGTAGGCGCCGGAGCCGTAGTCCCGGAGATCGACGAGAACCTCCGTGGCGCATCGGCGGGCGACGTCTTGGAGTTTGAGGCCGCCCACCCCGAGGAGGACGGCACCCTGGCCTTCCGTATCGCGGTGTCCGAAGTTCAGGCCCGGGTGCTGCCCGAGCCCGACGACGACTTTGCCGCCCAGGCCTCGGAATTCGACACGTTCGCCGAACTAGAGGCCGACATCCGGGAACGGATCACTGGCCTGCGCCGCAGCCAGGCCGGGATGATGGCCCGGGACCGCGCCGCACAAGCCGTCGCCGACCTGGTCGACATGGACATCCCTCCGGCCCTCGTGGAAGTTGAGGTCGACAGCCGGATCAACGACATGGCCATGAGGATGCGCTCCCAGGGCTTCGACCTCCCCACGTACCTGGAGGCCACAGGAAGCAACCTGGAGTCAATCCGCGACGAGCTGCGGGAGGGCGCTGAGGTGTCGGCCCGGGTGGACCTGGGGCTACGGGCCGTGGCCGAGGCAGAGGGCCTGGAGGCCGACGGAGAACCACTGGAGAAGTACCTCATGATGCTGGCCGCCCAGGTGGGCGGTGAGATCGAAGCCCTTAGGACGGCACTCACCGAGTCCGGTCGAATGCTCGAAATTCGAGCCGACCTGCGTAAGCAGGCCGCCCTCGACTGGGTATTCGAGCGGGCCGAGATCGTTGACGAGGAAGGGAATCCGGTAAACCGAAGCCTCCTAGAGGCCCCGGAGCCCGAGATTATGGTTCCCGGCGACGGCGGACCCATCCCCATCGCCGACGATGAGGTAGGGGAAACTGGTGGTTCGGCCGCGAAGCAGGTCGACGGAGAAGAAGAGTGAACAAGATGACGCTGGCAGATCTGAAGACGCAGAATTACCTCGTTCCCACGGTGGTCGAGCAGACCAACCGCGGGGAGCGGGCCTTCGACCTCTACTCCCGCCTGCTCAAGGAGAACATCGTCTTCATCGGCACGCCGATCGACGACACCATCGCCAACCTGATCTGCGCCCAACTGCTGCACCTCGAGTCCGAGAACCCCGACCGGGACATCAGCCTCTACATCAACTCTCCCGGAGGCGACATCAACTCCCTCTTCGCCATCTACGACACGATGCAGTACATCAAACCGGACCTCACCACCATCTGCTTCGGCCAAGCGGCCTCGGCGGCCGCAGTGCTGCTGGCCGCCGGCACACCGGGCAAGCGCCTGGCCCTGCCGCACTCCCGGGTGCTGATCCACCAGCCGTACGCCGGCGCCCAGGGGCAGGTTTCCGACATCGAGTTGGCGTCCCGGGAGATCCAGCGCCTCAAGACGCAACTCGAGGAGATCTTGGCCCGCCACACCGGCCAGGACGCGTCCCGGATCCACGACGACACCGATCGCGACTACGTCATGACCGCCGAGGAGGCCAAGGAGTACGGCATCATCGACGAGGTCATCGACCAGCGAGACCTAGTGGATAACAGCGGCCCCATCGCCGCCGTGAAGTAGGACGACGGGCTCGAGGGGGGACCGGTGGCGAAGTTCGGTGAGGGCGACCTCCTCAAGTGCTCGTTCTGCGGCAAGACGCAGAAGCAGGTCAAGAAGCTCATCGCCGGGCCGGGCGTCTACATCTGCGACGAGTGCATAGACCTCTGCAACGAGATCATCGAAGAGGAGTTGTCCGAGCCCACCGAGACCCCGCTGGGTGAGTTGCCTCGCCCCCGCGAGATCTACTCCTTCCTCGACGACTACATCATTGGCCAGGACCAGGCCAAGAAGATCCTGGCTGTCGCCGTCTACAACCACTACAAGCGGGTGCAGGCCGGGAGTGGTAGCGGCAACGAGGTGGAGCTGGCCAAGTCGAACATCTTGCTGATCGGTCCAACTGGATGCGGCAAGACCCTCATGGCCCAGACGCTGGCCCGGATGCTCAATGTCCCGTTTGCCATCGCCGACGCCACGGCCCTCACAGAGGCCGGTTACGTGGGTGAGGACGTCGAGAACATCCTCCTCAAGCTGATCCAGGCCGCCGACTACGACATCAAGAAGGCCGAGACGGGGATCATCTACATCGACGAAATCGACAAGGTGGCCCGTAAGAGCGAGAACCCATCCATCACCCGGGACGTTTCCGGGGAAGGGGTACAGCAGGCCCTGCTGAAGATCCTGGAGGGCACATCAGCGGCCGTTCCGCCCCAGGGGGGGCGCAAGCACCCCCACCAAGAGTTCCTCCAGATCGACACCACGAACATCTTGTTCATCTGCGGTGGGGCGTTCGCCGGCCTGGAGCAGTTGATCGAGAGCCGCCACGGCGGTACCGGAGTGGGCTTCGGAGCCGACGTGCGGTCCCCTGGAGAGAAGGACCTGGGAGCGCTATTTGCCGACGTCCGACCCGAGGACCTCATCAAGTTCGGCCTGATCCCTGAGTTCGTGGGCCGCCTGCCTGTTGTGGGCTCAGTCTCCCAACTGGAGGCCGAGGCGCTGGTGAGGATCCTGGTGGAACCCCGGAATGCCCTGGTGAAGCAGTACCAGCGCCTGTTCGAGTTCGAGGACATCGAACTGGATGTCACCGAGGAGGCCCTGGCGGCCATCGCTGACCAAGCTCTCTCACGGGGAACTGGCGCACGCGGGCTGCGGGCCATCCTCGAGGAGGTCCTCCTCGACGTGATGTACGAGTTGCCGGGTGACGACGAGGCGGGACGCGTCGTTGTCGACCTGGATTCGGTGCAAGGTGAGACGCCGCCCACCGTGGTCCCACGTAGCGCCGATCACCCCGATCGCGCCGCCTCCTGACCTCGGCACCATGACGGGGTCCGCCGGCCAGCTGCCGGTCGAGGACTTCGCCGGCGCCCTCCGCTTCCTCGACAGATTCGTCAACCTGGAGGCGGCCGCTGGCCGCATCCACGGCCTCAGCTTGGACGCCATGAGGGGTCTGGTTGAGGTGATGGGCGACCCACAGGGCGACGTGCCGGTTGTGCACGTGACGGGAACCAACGGAAAGGGCTCGGTGGCCTCCATGGTCGCTGCGCTACTGACGGCTGCCGGACTACGTGTGGGCACCTACTCCAGCCCCCACGTCGACACCGTCCGGGAGCGCCTAACCATAGATGGCCAGTTGATTTCCGAGGAGTCTTTCGCCGACCTGCTGGCCGACGTGGAGCGGTATGCGGCGGTGGCGCCGGAGCGCCCCTCCTATTTCGAGCTCCTAACCGCGGCGGCCTTCCTGTGGTTCAGCAACGAAGCTGCCCAGGTAGGAGTGGTCGAGGTCGGCCTCCTGGGACGCTACGACGCCACCAACGTGGTGGACTCTGCGGTCGCGGTCGTCACCAACGTGGGTCGGGACCACACAGACGGGACCGGCGACTGGCGTCGGGACGTGGCAGCAGAGAAGGCAGGCATCATTCGGGAGGGGCGCCCGCTGGTGCTGGGGGAGACGTCCATCGAGCTCACCGGGGTGTTTGCCGCTGAGTCACCGGACCCGGTGCTGACCCGGGGGGTCGACTTTGGTGTCCGGGGCGCCGAAAGGGCGGTGGGGGGCCAGCTTCTCGAGCTGTGGACCCCGAGTGGAAGTCACGACGGGATCTTCCTTCCCCTACACGGCGACCACCAGTCCGATAACGCATCGGTTGCCCTGATGGCCGCAGAGGCGTTCCTTGATGCCCCGTTGGGTGAGGACGTGGTGGCCGAGGGGTTCGCCGGAGTCCGGATTCCCGGGCGCCTGGAGGTGATGTCCTCCGAGCCCCTGGTCGTGCTGGACGGGGCTCACAACCAGGATGCGGCCCGAGCCCTAGTTGCGACTGTGTCGACGGTCTTCCCGCTGGGTCGGCGGATTCTGGTGGTAGGCGCGCTGGGGCCCCGTCGGCCGGAAGACTTTTTTGATGAGTTAGTTGCTCTGGCCCCCGACTTGGTGGTGACCTGTACCGCTCCGTCTCCCCGAGCCGTGCCGGCTGGAGAGTTGGCCGCCCTTGCTATCGAGCGACGGATGGAGGTGGAACCGGTGCCGGACGCCGTAGATGCCGTCCGTCTCGCGGTGGCGGCCGCTGAGGAGACCGACCTCGTCCTGGTGACCGGGTCCTTTTACGTGTTGTCGGCGGCCCGTCGGGCTCTGGACGCTGACCCGGTCGCGGACGACCTGGACGACTTCTAAGGGGTCCGGGCTGGCCCATACCGCCGTAGCCTGCGGGTATGGATCGAACGCTCGTTATCTGCAAGCCCGATGCCGTGGAACGCCGCCTCGTCGGGGAGATCATCGGCCGTTTCGAGGGTAAGGGCCTCACGGTGGTGGCCGCCGAACTCCGACAGTTGGATACCGAAACCCTGGCCCGGCATTACGAAGAGCATGTCGGGAAGCCCTTCTACGACGACCTCGTGGCCTTCATGTCCCGGTCGCCGTCCATGGTGATGGTTGTCGAGGGACCCGAGGAGACGTTCGCTGTAGTCCGTTCCATGATGGGGACCACCAACCCCCGGGAGGCGGCGCCGGGGACCATCCGAGGAGACCTAGGAACCCTGTTCACCGAGAACCTCGTCCATGGTTCTGACTCCCAGGCCTCGGCCGAACGGGAAATTGGGATCTTCTTTCCCGACCTGGCGGCCTGAGCCCCGGTCGTCGGGTCGGCCGACGATGCCAACCCTTATGCCCGCGTAGGGTGGTGAGACAGTTACGAAGAGTGGCAATTGGGTGATGGGCGCGTTACGTTTCCCGGAGCGAGTGGGGCGGACCTGACCTCTCTCACGAGAACCGACGGAGTACCCGGTCGATGGCCGAACCTGTAGATCGACGGCCACGCGCACAGGGGCAACGACGCACGGTCTTTGGAGCCCGCGACATCGCTGTCGACCTGGGGACCGCCAACACCCTGGTGTACGTACGCGGCGAGGGGATCGTCTTAGACGAGCCGTCGGTCGTTGCCGTCAACTCGTTGGACGGCAACCTGCTAGCCGTCGGAGACGAGGCCAAACGAATGATCGGGCGGACTCCCGGCTACATCCGCGCTGTCCAACCGTTAAAGGACGGAGTCATTGCCGACTTCGAGATCTGCGAGAAGATGCTCCGCTATTTCATCCAGCAGGTTCACAACCGGCGCTGGGCCAAGCCCCGCATGGTTATCTGCGTCCCGTCCGGAGTGACCGGTGTGGAGCGACGGGCCGTGCAGGAGGCTGCCGAGTACGCCGGCGCCCGCCCACCGTCCTACATCATCGAGGAGCCCATGGCGGCGGCCATCGGTGCCGGCCTTCCAGTGGCCGAGCCCACGGGTTCCATGGTGGTCGACGTGGGCGGCGGAACCACCGAGGTGGCGGTCATCTCGCTCGGGGGCGTGGTGGCCAGCCAGTCCTCCAGGGTCGGGGGCGACGAAATGGACGACGCAGTCAAGCAGTTCCTCAAGAAGGTCAAGGGCGTCGACGTGGGCGACCGAACGGCTGAGACAATCAAGATCCGCCTGGGCTCCGCTCACCCGCTAACCCAGGAGATTCGTGCCGCCGTGTCCGGTCGGAGCCTCCGTACCGGCCTGCCCGAATCGGTGGAGTTCTCCACCAGGGAGATCCGCGAGGCCCTAGAGGAGCCGGTTGCTGCCATCATCGACACTGTGAAGGTCACACTGGATCGGACGCCCCCTGAGCTGGCCGCCGACATCATGGACCGGGGCATCACCCTGGTGGGCGGCGGCGCCCTCCTCATTGGCTTGGCCGACCGAATCCGAGCCGAGACCGGCATGCCGGTCTGGTTGGCTTCCGACCCGCTGCGGTCCGTCGTCGAGGGAGCGGGCAGTGTCCTGGAGGAGTTCTCCAGGTTCGGGGAGATGATCTTCGGCGACGACGCGGAATAGATGGTGGCGGTCCCTCGGCCCGCCGGGCGGTCCCGTCCGACGCTCCTCCTGCTAGTTGCCGCTGCACTGACCCTGCTGACTCTCCAGTTCCGGGGAGCCGAACCACTGTCCGCCTTCCAGCAGGGGATTCGCGACGTGTTGGATCCGGTCCGGTCGGCGAGCGAACGGGTGGCGCGACCGGTGCAGTCGGCCTGGCACGGCCTATTCGACTACGACGATCTGCGAGCCGAGAACGAGAGGTTGGCTGACGAGCTGGCCCGCATGCGCGGACGACGGCTTACCGGCGAAGCCGACAAGGAACTACTGGAGCGCCTACTCGGCGAGGTCGACATCGATTACACGACGCTGGAGACCGTCGTCGTCCGGATACTCGGCACACCTCCTGGGAACTTCTCCACCTACTCCCTCGAGGTGGACAAGGGCCAGGACGACGGCCTGGAGGAGGGAATGGCCGTGGTCACCGGGGCCGGCCTGGTGGGACGTTTGGAGGTGGTCGACCGTTCCCGGTCGATCGTACGCCTTGCCACCCATCCGGAGTTCCGGATGGGTGTACGCCTCGTTGGCTCTCAGGACGAGGGCTTAGCCCGCGGCGGAGGGGCCACCGGCCGACTGGTTATCGATGCCGGCATCCGGTTGGATGCCGTGGTGAAGGCCGGCGAGGTGGTGGTCACCTCCGGTGGTCGCAGCCGCTTCCCGGCCGACATCCCGGTGGGGCGGGTGTCCGACCCCGATGATGATGCCGAGTTCGACCGTCAGATCATTGTGGACCCGGAGGCCTCCTTAGAGAACCTGAGCTTCCTGAACGTGGTGCTCGATCCCGTCCGCTTCGATCTCGAGCCGAGCAGGCGACGGTGATCGGCCCGTGACCCACCGGTTCCGCGTCCTGGCCCTGCTGTTGACCGCCACCGTGGCCCAGGTGACCGTGTTTGACGAGGTTCGGGTGGCCGGAGCGTCGGTGGAGTACCTGCTGCTGGTCTCGGTGCTGACCGGGTACCACGGGGGTCCGGAGCGTGGGGCCGTGGTGGCTTTCTTCGCCGGGCTCCTGCATGATGCCGTGACCGTCACTCCCATGGGCCTTCACGCCCTCGTCTACCCCTCATTGGCCGTCGCCACCAGCCACCTGGAGGTTCGCCTGGCCCGCTTTACCCGGCCGTTCCTCGGGAGCGGCCTGGCTGTCGCCATCGCCGGTGGCGTTCTGGCTGCTGCAGCGGTGGGGAGTCTGTTCGGACTCCGGGAGCTGGGTGACCCTGGGCTGCTGCGTACCACGGTGGTGGTTGTCGTCATGACGGTAGCCGTAGCGCCACCGACCAGCCGGGCCGTGCGATGGGCGGTGACCGGGGGCCTGCCCGTGGACGTGGACCTTCGCGGGCAGGGAGCGGAGGGCGGGGGGTGAACGAGACCGGCCGCTACCGCATGCGGGTCCTGGCCATCATCGGCCTCTCCATGTTCGCCGCGCTGGGGGCGCGGCTCTGGTACCTGCAGGTCATGGTGAGCGAGCAGGCTATGGCTACCGCCCGGAGCAATATCACGCGGGTGATCGCCGTACCGGCTCCCCGTGGTCGGATCCTGGACGTCCACGGTCGAACACTGGTCGGGAACCGCCTGACCACCGTTCTGACTATGAACCGAAACGAGCTGGACGAGTCAGGATTCGACAAAGACGAGCGGCTAGAGGTGTTCACCGAGATCGCCGTCGAGATCAACCGGTCCGGCCACCTGATGAAGGTCACCGACGTAGTACGGGCGTTGGCGGACCCTTCATACGGCAACTATGACGACATCCCGATCGCTCATGATGTGGGCGAGGACCTCCTGGTGTTCTTTGGCGAGCGCCCGAACCAGTTCCCTGGTGTACGGGTAGCCCAAAGCACGGTGCGTTCCTACCTCTACGGTGATCTGGCCTCCCACGTCTTGGGGTGGGTGGGGCCGGTCAACGACGCCGAGCTCCGGATACGGCGCCCACCGGACGGCAAGGAGTACCGGCTTCGGGACCAGATCGGCAAGGCTGGCGTTGAGCTCATGTTCGAAGATGACCTGCGGGGCCAGGCCGGTCACAAGGTGGTTGAGGTGGACCGCTTGGGGGAGGTCGTGCGGGAACGGCATGACCTGTTCGTTCCTCCGATTCCGGGCGATGACCTGGTGCTGTCTATTGACGTCAACGTCCAGTACCTAGTTGAGCGTGAGTTGGAGCGGTCGATCCATCTGGCCCGCACCCGGGAGCCGGACGCCGATCCGGACCGACCCGGCCAGCTCCTGCCCGCGTACGACGCCCCTGGCGGCTCGGTCGTCGTACTGGACCCTCGGGTGGGTGACGTAGTGGCTATGGCCTCCTTCCCGTCGTACGACCCCAATGAGTCGATCGGCGGCTTTAGCTTCGACCGGTGGGCCGAGCTCAACGACCCGGCCAACGATCTCCCCATGTTCAACCGGGCCATCCAGGGTGAGTACGCCCCCGGTTCCACGTTCAAGCTGTTCACCGCTCACGCGGCGTGGCACGAGGGGGTGTTCGGGGTGGGGGCCGTGCCCCGGGCCGATGAGCTGTGGGACGACCCGGGTGCTTACGTGCTCCGGAGCTGTGGAGACGTGGATCCCACCGATCCGCCGCCCGGTTGTCGATACCGAAACGCCGGCGAGAAGCAGTACGAGGCCGTAGACCTGGTCCGGAGCCTTACCGTGTCCAGCGACGTCTACTACTACCAGATCGGGGAGTCGATCTACATCAACCCGGGCCACCCCGACACTGCCGTCCAGGATGCTGCGGCCTCCTATGGGATGGGCCTGGATACCGGAGTCACCCTGCCGTTCGAACAGGACGGCTATCTACCGACACCCCGCAACCGGCGACAGCGACACGAGGCAAACCCGGTGGCCTTTCCGGAGTGGGGATGGTCGACCGGTGACAACGTGATCACGGCCATTGGCCAGGGAGAGGTCCTGGTTACGCCGCTGCAGCTTGGTAATGCCTTCGCCACGTTCGCCAACGACGGTGTGCGCTACGCCCCCAACGTGGTGGCTCGGATCATGGACCGTGATGGCACGGTGGTTCGGGAGTTCGGACCCCGCGAGTTATCCACGGTCGACATTGACGACGGTTTCCGCCGCCGGGTCCTCGATGGCCTGGCTGGTGTGACGGCCCACGAGGAGGGCACCGCCTATTGGGCTTTTAATTCAAGGGCCACCGGCGGCAACTATTTCCCGCTGAATCGGTACCCGGTCGCCGGCAAGACCGGAACCGCCGAGGTCCGGGGTAAGGCTGACACGTCGATTTTCGCCGCCTTCGGGCCCGCGGACGAACCCACCTACGCCATTGTGGCCGTGCTTGAGGAGGCGGGCTTCGGGAGCAGCGTCGCCGCACCGCTGGTGGCCCGTATTCTGGCCCCAGTCTTTGAGGGAACGGTTGCCGAGGCGCCCCTGGCCGCCGTCCGCTATGCCCGCTCGGCGGCTCTCCCCCTGTGCGTGGCCTGGCACGAGTGGCGGACAGGAAACACCCTGGACCGGCTTGAGGCGGCTGATCCCTCTTCCGGGGACGTCGGCGGACCGGTGCTAGACGCTTCTGGCCAGGTTCGGGTCCGAGGTATCCGGGTGGATTGTGAGGACCTCCTGGACGAGGTCCTCGCCGTGTTCCTCGACAAGGAGTTCGACTGATGGTCGACCTCCGTCGCCCGGACTTCGACCGGCCGAAAGTTCTACGTCACGTCGACTTGGTGCTGCCGGTCCTGGCTCTCGTGGTTTCCCTGGTCGGGGTGCTGATGGTCTACTCAGCCACCCGAGGCCCGGTCACCGAGATCCGGCCGGGCGAGACCTTCTACCTCGGACGGCAGGCCCGGATGGTGGCCGTAGGCCTGGCCTCCATGGTGGTAGCCGCCTGGTTTGGCCACCGTCGACTCCAGCGCTTGGTTCCCCTGGTCTACCTGGCCACCCTGGGGGTCCTGGTGGCCGTCCTGGTGGTCGGCATTGAGGTGAAGGGCGCCAGGGCGTGGTTTCAGGTCGCGGGCAATCAATTCCAACCGTCGGAGCTGGGAAAGGTGGTGCTCATCCTTACCCTGGCCGCTTGGTTGGGTCGGACCGAGGAACCCAGCGGACAGAGGGTTGCCGGAGCGGTAGCGCTGGCTGGGCTCCCCGTCGTGCTGATCGTCCTCCAGCCAGACCTTGGCACTGTGCTGGTCTACGGGGCTATCGCGGTCGGGATGGTGCTGGTGGCCGGCGCCAAGGGCCGGCACCTCCTCATCCTGGGTCTGCTCCTGCTAACCGGTCTTGTGGGCGTCTTACGGTCTGAGGTACTAGAGGACTATCAGGTCCGGCGGCTAATGGTCTTCGTGGACGAGGAGACGGACACGGCGGCCAGCTACAACCTGGAACAGGCCCAGGTGGCTATCGGCAATGGTGGGCTGACGGGCCGTGGGTTGTTCCAAGGAACCCAGAACAACTCCGAGCTAGTTCCCGAACAGCAGACCGACTTCATATTTACCGTGGTGGCCGAAGAGACGGGGTTTGTGGGAAGCGCCCTTGTGCTGGGCATCGTGGGTCTACTCCTCCTACGGGTGTGGCGGATTGGTCGCCTTGCCGACGACCGCTTCGGCATGCTGGTCTCGGCTGGGGTGTACACCATGCTCCTGTTCCAGGTGTTCCAGAGCGTCGGGATGTCGACCGGAATCATGCCCATCACCGGAATCCCGTTCCCGTTGGTCAGCTACGGCGGATCATCTGTAGTGACGACGTTCATCTCACTTGGTCTCGTCCAGAGCGTGCATATGCGTCGCCACGAGCGCCAGGTCGGTGCCTGAACGGGGTCGGCGAACCCCCGAGGTCCCCAAGCGCTGGGTTGGTGGATACGCTGGCCAATCATGAGTTCGCTTTGGCTCGAACTCGAACGTGTCCTCGGCGAGGTCCAGAAGCCGGCCCGCTACATCGGATGTGAGGACGGGATGACCGTCCCGGTCCACCACCCGGACAGGGTGGCCTGGCTCCTCGTCTACCCGGACACCTACGAGGTCGGCCTTCCCAATCAGGGTCTACAGATCCTGTACGAGATCCTCAACGAACGGCCCGATGCGGTGGCCGAGCGGAGTTACGCGCCCTGGACTGACATGGCAGCCGTGCTCCGGCGTGAGGGGCTCCCGCTGTTTTCGGTGGATACCCACCGCCCGGCCGCCGACTTCGACGTGTTGGCTTTCAACTTGTCCGCCGAGCTCGTCTACACCAACGTCCTGGAATGTTTGGACCTGGCGGGAATTCCGCTCCGAACGAGCGACCGCAACGCCGGGCATCCGCTGGTGCTGGTGGGCGGGCACTGCTCTTACAACCCGGAGCCTCTGGCCGACTTCATTGACGCAGCGGTACTGGGCGACGGCGAAGAGGTGGTGGCCGAGATTACCGAAACGGTGACTGCGTGGAGAGCCGAAGGACACGGCTCCCGAAGCGGCCTCCTACGACGCCTGGCGAGCGTGCCCGGCGTGTACGTCCCCTCGCTGTACCGGGCGGAGTTCGATGAGGGAATCCTGACGTCGATCACCCCGCTGGACGACGCCCCGCCAGTGGTCGAGAAGCGCACGGTGGCCGACCTGGCCGACTGGCCATACCCGAAGCGGCAACTGGTGCCGCTGACCGAGGTGGTCCACGACCGTCTCAATGTCGAGGTCTTCCGGGGATGCACCCGGGGCTGCCGGTTCTGCCAGGCCGGGATGATCACCCGCCCGGTCCGGGAACGGCCCGCCGACCAGGTACGGACCATGGTGACTGAGGGCCTCCGCCGGACCGGCTATGACGAGGTAGCCCTGACGTCGTTGAGCACCGCCGACTTCAGCGGAATCGAGCAGGTGGTAGCCGAGACGGTGGCCGATGATGCCTGTGGCCAGGTGTCAGTCTCGCTTCCCAGCCTGCGGGTGGACGCCTTCACGGTGGGGATTGCCGCCGAGATCCAACGGGCTCGGAGGACCGGACTGACTTTCGCCCCGGAGGCTGGTAGCTGGCGTATGCGCCAGGTCATCAACAAGCTCATCAGCGAAGAGGACCTCTACGCAGCGGTGGAGTCGGCCTACTCACAGGGATGGCGCCGGGTGAAGCTGTACTTCCTGACCGGCCTGCCCACCGAGACCGACGAGGACACGCTGGGGATCTTGGAGATGGCCCGACGGTGCGTGGAGGTGGGCCGGGTCCACCAGCACAACCCGTCGGTCACCGTCTCGGTCGGAGGCTTTGTCCCTAAGCCATTCACCCCGTTCCAATGGTTTGGGCAGAACACCGAGCGGGAACTCCGGCGCAAGGTCGGGCTCCTTCGCGACGAGCTGAAGTGCCGCCCGAAGACTTACCGGGGTGTCCAGTTGAAGTGGCATGACGCCCGGGCATCGGTGGTTGAGGGGCTCATGAGTCGGGGCGATCGGCGTCTTGGGGCGATCATCGAGGACGTGTGGCGATCCGGAGGTGTCTTCCAGGAGTGGAGCGAACACTTCGACATACGCCTCTGGGAGGATGCGCTGGATCGTCACGGGCTGTCTCTTGAGGACTTCGTGTACCGGCACCGCACCGAGGACGAGGTGTTGCCCTGGGATCACCTGTCGGCCGGCCTCCACAAGGACTTCCTGTGGCAGGACTGGCGCGATGCCTTGGAGGCGGTCGGGTTGGAGGACTGCCGCTGGACTCCCTGTTACGACTGCGGGGCCTGCACCGGCTACGGGATCGAGCACGTGGTTGCGTCGGCCGTCCCCCCGGCCGGCGGAAGCCAGGGCACCGGTCAGGACCTGAGCACAGGGGGAACGGTGCCGGTCATGCTCCGAACGCGCCCGTCGGCCGACCAGAGTCCCGAAGCGGTGGGTGTGTAATGAGGGTTCGGATTCGCTTCCACAAGAAAGGAAAAGTCCGCTTTACGAGCCACCGCGACGTGGCCCGGATCTGGGAACGGGCGCTGCGGAAGGCTGAGGTGGCGGTGTCCTACAGCCAGGGGTTCTCCCCCCGGCCGAAGCTCTCGTTCGGACTGGCCCTGTCGACCGGTCACGAGTCAGAGGCCGAGTTCCTCGACCTCGAACTGGCCGGGGAGATCGCCGAGGCGGGGGAGTGGACCCCTGAGCGGGGTGTGGCGATGGCCGCTCGTCTGAGTAGCGCGCTGCCAGTGGGTCTCGACGTGGTCGCTGTGGCCCCTATCGAGAAAGGTGATTCGCTCCAGAAGGCCGTGATGGCCTGTACATGGTCTATCGAAGTCGACCATGTCGACCGGGCTGGAGCGGAAGCGTGGGTGGCCGACGTGCTGGCCCGCGAGGAGATCGTCGTCGAGCGCGAGCGTAAGGGACGGCCGGTGGTCGATGACCTCCGCCCCCACGTGCTTTCACTGGACGTCGCCGGGACGACGGAAACCGGGGTTCGCCTACTGGCTGACCTAGGGACCCAACCCCGAGCACTCAGGCCAACCGAGCTGTTGGCGGCGGTGGATCCGCCGCTCACGGCGCGAACTGTGTGCAGGATGCACCAATGGATGTCGCAGGGAGACGACCGCGAGGAGCCGCTAATGGCCCCGGTCTCCCCTGCCCCGTCGGCGAGCGTGCCGACGTGATGAGAAGGGAAACAACCCATGTCCGAGAACACGGGCGACGAGCGACGGACCGAAGCGGCCCGTCCGTCCGACACCACGAGCAGCGGAGCGGCTGAGGCGTCACCGGCTCCTAAGGTCGGTGACAGCCGACCGGCTCCTAAGGTCGGTGACAGCCGACCGGCTCCTAAGGTCGGTGACAGCCGACCGGCTCCTAAGGTCGGTGACA
>ENA-UPTF01000556-UPTF01000556.1-marine-metagenome-genome-assembly--contig:-NODE-556-length-25693-cov-8.281270_pt1 | contig 25693 bp, 35 predicted proteins | sample MGYA00238166_ERZ767019 | MGnify/ENA primary metagenome ERZ767019 (study PRJEB28930, sample SAMN06266391) | marine metagenome | isolation source: Sea water from 250 m depth | place: Atlantic Ocean | study... | reverse complement strand
TACTGCATTAGAAAAATTGAGTCCTGAAATGCAAGATAAAGATATTGTTGATATTTTATCAAATATCAATGACGTTCCAGAAGATGTCAGAGGTGCAATTAATTTCAATGGTGGTGGATACGACAACCACAAACTATTTTGGAATAATATGAAACCAAATGGTGGTGGTGAACCTGGCGGAGCATTAGCTGATGCTATCAATGCTTCCTTTGGATCCTTTGCTGATTTTAAAGAACAGTTTTCAAGCAAAACAGCTCCAATTCAAGGAAGTGGCTGGGGTTGGCTCGTATACAATCCATCATCTGGAAATGTTGAGTACAAATCTATGCCAAACCAGACTAGTCCTAGAACAGAGGGTCTTATCCCTTTATTGGGTCTAGATGTTTGGGAACATGCATACTATCTCAAGTATCAAAACAAACGACCTGACTACATAGCCGCATGGTGGAATGTAGTTAATTGGGAAGAAGTCGATAACCGACTATCAAAAGCAAAGTAATTCTCGCTTTTTTCCTTTTTTTATTTCTACTACTGTTAAATTTATACACCAAAGAGTTAGTCATTAATCATGAGTGAAGAGCAAACACAGCAGTTACTTTATCAGATGCAGATGTTAGAGAATCTTTTTGGAGAATTGACACAAAAAGAAAGTTCTATCATTAACATAATACGTGAGGCAAATTCTGCGATTCATTCTATTAAGGGAATAAGTACACAGCCTGAATCTGATAGTTTGGTTCCTCTAGGGTTGGGTGTCTTCATGAAATCAAAAGTCAACTCAAATGAAAAAATCATCGTAAATGTAGGATCAGGTGTTGCTATTGAAAAGAATCATACCGACGCAATTAATTATCTTGAATCTAGGCTTAAGGAATTAGAGATTGCATTACAAGACACAAATCAACAACGACAGCAAATTGCAGCAAACCTTGAACACGGAAAACAACAAATGCAGAGCTTGATGCAAAAATCACAAAATCCAACGAAATAAACAATGTTTGATAATCTCAAAAAAGCATTTTCTGATGTCTCTAAAGGGTTTAGCGAAAAAGAGCTTAAGGAGAAGGATGTTGATGAGGTTCTTTTTCAACTTGAAATCAGTCTACTTGAATCAGATGTCGCAATAGAGGTAATTGACTCCATCAAAAAAAGTCTAAAGGAGAAACTAATTGGTGTCAAGGTTGAAAAAAAGACCATAGAAAACTTTGTCAAACAAAGTCTAATTCAATTCATCAATGAAACCTTTGATGGGGCAGGAAATATTGATTTAATCTCACGTATTCAAGCTAAAAAAGAAACTGGTGAACCATTTATTATAGTATTTGTAGGAATTAATGGCACTGGGAAAACCACATCACTCGCAAAGGTCGCAAATTTATTAAAAAATTCAAAATTTTCTCTTGCTATTGCTGCTGCCGATACATTTCGTGCTGGTGCAATAGAACAACTCCGTGAGCATGCCAAAAAACTCAATCTCAAAATCATTGCACAGAACTATGGCTCGGATCCAGCATCAGTAGCAAGAGACGCTGTTTTGTATGCAAAATCACACAAAGTGGACTGTGTTTTAGTTGATACTGCTGGTAGAATGCAAACAAGTTCAAATTTAATGGAGCAAATAGGAAAAATTACCAAGGTTGTTCAACCTGATCTGAAAATTTTTGTAGGTGATTCTTTAGCTGGTAACGATACTGTTAGCCAAGCACGAGAATTTCATGAGCATGTACAATTTGACGGTTCAATTCTTACTAAGAGCGATGCAGATGCACGAGGCGGTGCGGCATTATCAATTGTGAATGTAACCTCTACACCAATTCTTTATGTTGGTGTGGGGCAAGAATATGATGATTTAATCCCATTTGACAAAACTACATTCTTAGAAAACGTCTTTGAACAGAATGAAATCAATTTATCAGAACCAGAACCAACACCAGAACCAGAACCAACACCAGAACCAACACCAGAACCAACACCAGAACCAGAACCAACACCAGAACCAACACCAGAACCAACACCAGAACCAGAACCAGAACCAGAAATTGATAGCGATGATCCCTTTGAAGGAATAAAGACAGATGACATCAATGAATATGCAAATTTGTTTGATGTAGCACCACCAGAAAATGATTCAGAAGCAAAAAACTTGGCCAAAAAAATCAGGAAATGGATTTCTGATGGAAGACCAAATCCATAGCCTTTACAAAACTATAAGAAACAATTACTAGTCTATCTTTTATGAAATTGAAAATTAAAAACAAGAATATCTTAACTTTAGACGAATTAGATTCTAAAGAAATAGAACATTTGTTGGAACTTGGTATTGAACTTAAAAAAGAACAAAACAAAGGACACCAAAAACCTATCTTACAAAACAAAACACTCGCAATGATTTTTGAAAAACCTTCCACACGTACACGTGTCAGTTTTGAGGTTGGAATGTTACAACTTGGTGGACACGCCATAACACTATCGTCAGATAATCTCCAGATGTCACGTGGTGAAACAATTTCCGATACTGCAAAGACTTTATCAAGATATGTTGATGTTATAATGGCACGCGTTTATGATCATGATACTTTGGAAGAATTTTCTCAACATTCTAGCATACCGGTGATTAATGGTTTGTCAGACTTGTATCATCCGTGTCAAATTCTTGCCGATTTTATGACTATTAAAGAACATAAGAAGAATCTAAAAAAAATTAAAATCGCTTGGATTGGAGATGGTAATAATGTCTGTAATTCATTGATACTTGGATGCTCAAAACTAAAGACAAAGATTTCAGTTGCAACACCTGACGGCTTTGAACCAAGCAATGTTGCAGTTTCAACAGCTAAACTTCACACAGATATTGAAATTACAAATGATCCTATCAAGGCAGCTGAAGACGCAGATGTAGTAATGACAGACACGTTTGTTTCAATTCATAACACCGAAAAAGACAGATTAGAGAAATTTCTTCCAAAATTTCAAGTTAATACAGATTTGATGAAGAAGGCAAAGAAGGATGCGATTTTTCTTCATTGCCTTCCTGCAAAAAGGGATCAAGAGGTTAGCAGCGATGTAATTGATGGTCCACAATCTGTTGTATGGGACGAAGCTGAAAATCGCTTGCATATTCAAAAAGCACTATTAGTTTCCTTACTAAACGTCTAAGGTTTATAATAGGAAATTCGAGTTTTCCCATATAGATGGCCTATTCCAAAATATTGAAAAGAATTCGTAATGAGAAGACAAATTACAAGAAAAGGAAGATTATGCTAATGAGTAAGCGTGATTTCATATCAGTTAACGTTACTAATGAAAATACACAAGTTCAGATTCTAAAACCAGAGATTTCTGGTGACAAAGTTGTCGCATCATCCCATTCTCGATTCCTTATAAAAGAGGGTTGGAAAGGCTCTCGAAAAAATATTCCAGCTGCATATCTCACTGGATATTCTGTAGGAAAGAAAGCATTGGCTAAAGGTGTCAATAATGCAATCGTTTACAGTGGTACTAGAAAGTACACTCAAAGAATGGCAGCTGCAGTCAAAGGAATAGTTGATGCAGGAATAAAAGTACCATCTGATGAAGAAACATTTCCTCCAGAAGAAAGAATCAATGGAGATCATCTTAAGGTTAAAAATGACATTGCAATTGTAAAATCAAAAATTGACGGTGAGGTAAAAACTCAATGAGTCAAACTACACAATCAAGTAGACCTGGCAGTCAAGGAGGTAGACCTGGCAGTCAAGGAGGTAGACCTGGCAGTCAAGGAGGTAGACCTGGCAGTCAAGGAGATAGACCAAGACGTCCAAGACGTGAGCCTGTTGTGATACCATGGGTACCAAAAACAATCCTTGGCAAAAAGGTTGAATCGGGCGAAATTTCTACCATGGAAGAGATTTATGAAAAAGGATTTAGAATTCAAGAAGCAGGAATAATTAAGAAACTTTTACCAGATCTAAAAACTGAAGTTATAGACGTTGGATTAATTCAAAAGATGACACCTAACGGGCAATCCACTAGATTCAAGGCATTGGTTGCAGCTGGAAATGAAAATGGTTGGCTAGGAATAGGTTTAGGAAAATCAAAACAGATGAGAATTGCAATTGAAAAAGCAAATAATGCTGCATTCCTTAATGTTAGTCCAGTTAAACTTGGGTGTGGAAGTTGGGAATGTAGGTGTGAACAAAAGCATTCTGTTCCATTCAAAGTTAAAGGAAAAGGTGGAAGTGTTGCAATTGAGATTTTACCTGGACCAAGAGGTTTAGGATTAGTTGCTGGAGGAAAAATCAGAAATTTATTAAGATTAGCAGGTCTGAAAGACGCATGGACATATACAAAAGGTTCTACAACTACCATGAATTCAACATCAAAAGCTCTTTTACAATGTTTAAGGCAAACATTTAGTCAGGGTTGATAGAAATGGCAAAAGCGTTTTTAGTTGTTAGAATTTGTGGTCAAGCAGATGTTCCTTATTGGGCCACCACCACAATGTCATTATTAAAACTAGAAAAAAAATATAGAGCAACTATCATTCCTGAGAAGGAAAACACACTTGGGATGCTAAGAAAAATTCAGCATTACGTTTCATGGCAAGAGGTTGACGTTGAAACTGCTAAGGAGCTATTAGATAAGAAAGCCAGAAAAACTGGCTACAAAAAAGTCACAAATGAAGATATCACTTCTGTTGGCTTCAAATCTATGGATGAATTGGCCACATCACTTGCAGAAGGCAAGACATCACTATCAAAATTAAAACCACTCAAACCTTGGTTTGCCTTAGATCCACCACGACATGGGTTTAAGCGAAGTACAAAACGACTCTACGGGCAAAAAGGTGTTTTGGGTTATAACAAAGAGCTTTCTGTCATAGTAAAAAGAATGATGTAAAATGGCTAGTAGATTAAGAAAAACAAGAAGGTTAAGAGGCGGAAGACACATGGGTTGGGGTCAAGTCGGCCAACACAGATCATTTGGACATAAAGGAGGTCTTGGACGTTCTGGACATCTTAAACACCTTTGGAGCACTGTGATTAAAGAAGATCAAGATCACTTTGGTCATGAATCTACACATCGTCCAGCATCAGTTTCAGTAATTACAAAAAAATGGGTTAACGTCCGTGATCTTGATGATTTATTCGCTAAGGTAGGAAAATCTGAAAATTCTAAGAACATCTTGGATCTCACAAGCCTAGAAATTGATAAACTTCTTGGTGGCGGAAAAATAACAAATGCATATACGATTAAAGTAAAGTACGCATCAGTTTCTGCTCAGGAAAAAATAAAACAAGCTGGAGGAGAAGTAACATTACCTGTTCAAAAAACTAACAAAAATATTGAAGTACCTCTTGAAGAAGAGAAAAATGAAGACGTAGAAAATAACGATGGCTGAAGGAACACTAACTGAAACTATACGAAAAATTGTAGCCAAGGCTGAACCTTACGTTCCTCAAGTACCAAAACCAAAAAAGAAACTATCATTACAAAATAGATTACTTTGGACTGGTGGTGCACTTGTCATCTATATGGTTATGGGGCAAACTCCATTGTTTGGGGCAACTGCACCTGAATTCGACTTTCTGGCATTTGCACGAGTCATTTTTGCATCACAGCAGGGCTCTCTTGTAGAACTTGGCATCGGTCCTATTGTTACCGGTGGATTACTTATGCAATTACTTCGTGGTTCGGACATACTGAAATTTGACTTCAAAAATCCTGCTGAAAGAGGTGTATTTCAGACTGCTACTAAATTAGTCACATATGTTGTAATTGTTGCCGAGTCGGCAGTATACGCAATTGCAGTTTATGGACCTGGTATTACTGAACCGCATGTGCTGTATATCTTGATGGGCCAACTAATGGGCGCTTCAATTATTGTAATGTTCCTAGACGAAATGATTCAAAAGGGTTGGGGTCTGGGAAGTGGAATTAGTGTATTTATCATGGCTGGTGTTTCACAGCAGATTCTTTGGAGCCTGTTTAGCCCGTTGCCTGCCGGAGACGGCGGTTCCATAGGAGTATTTCCATTTATAGGGCAAATGTTCGCATATGGTGACGTCGCTGATTCTTTGTTCAGGTCAAACCAGCTGCCGAGTATTTTTGGTTTATGTCTCACAGCTGGAATATTACTGATTTTGGTTTATACACAAGGAATGAAAGTTGAAATTCCAATCGTATCAACAAAATATCGTGGATTTGCAGCAACATATCCTATTAAGATGATGTATGTTTCTAACATACCTGTAATTTTAGCTTCGGCATTAACCGCTAATATTGTATTTATGGGTCAGATGTTTTGGGCGCAGGTAAACCCGCGGAATACTAATGAGTTTTGGAATATTCTCGGACAGTTCGACCCGACAGCACCAGCATCTCCTATTGGCGGACTAATTTACTACATGACACCACCAAGAGGTTTAGATGTAGCTCTTTTAGATCCACTGAGGGCTGTTGGATATGTCATATTCATGGTTGCAATAGTAATTGTGTTTGGCAAGTTGTGGGTTGAGCTCGGTGGCTTGTCACCAAAGAAGGCTGCACAAAATCTACTTGATGCAGATGTACAAGTTCCAGGATTTAGACGATCAAACAAGCCTATAGAATCATTGCTTAATAGATATATTCCATCCGTAACTCTTATCGGTTCAGCAATACTTGGTCTGATTGCAGGAGTCTCGGATGTTTTAGGAGTATTTGGTACAGGAATTGGAATTCTGCTTACAGTTGATATTTTAATTAACTATTATAACCAGTTAGTTAAAGAACAGGTAGAGGTTGTAATGCCGCGTCTTGGTGCTGCTCTTGGTAGAAAAAATACATAAAAAAGTTGTAATTGTTGGAATCCCAGGTGTAGGGAAAACCTCGCTTGTTACAACCATAGTTGAAAAATTATCTGATACTGGAATTGCTGTGAGTGTACAGAGCTATGGCACACTAATGTTTGAGGAGGCAAAAAGTTCTGGTGTAAAAGATAGAGATGAATTAAGAAAATTACCAGTGGAAAAGCAAAAAGAACTACAGAAAAATACTGCAGAAAAGATATCAAGTCTGACAGATGATATAGTCTTTATTGATACCCATGCGTTCATTTCAACTACAGAGGGATTCTATCCAGGCTTGCCAAATCACGTTATACAGATTATTCAACCAACTCACTTTATTGCAATTTCCGCACGTCCTGAAGAGATCTATAATAGAAGAATGAAAGATGAAACGAGGAATCGTGATAAGATCTCTATAGAATCGATTAAAAAAGAATTAGCAATTCAGGATTCAATGTTATCTACATGCTCTGTGTTATCCGGTTCTCCAATGAAGGTCATTCTAAATAATGAGGGAAAGATTGAAGAGGCAGCTAATAATGTAATAAAAGCAATAGGTGTGTAAATGGAATTCAATCTTATCTTAAATTTTATTGATGCTGTTTTTCTGCAAATGGATTTCTTTGGTATGAGAGAGGGTCCACTTGGAAGTGATGATCCCATGGTAAAAGGAGTTCTTGCATCAATGTTTGCTGTAGCAGGATTTGGAATACTTTTGAATTTACTTAATTCTGGAATTAGAAAAAAAATGGTTGATCAGGTAAAATGGAGAAGAATCACAAAAGAAGTTCGTGCTTGGCAGAAAGAAAGAATGGCAGCATTTAGATCAAAGGATAATGAAAGAATTGCATCATTAAATAAAAAATCTGCTTACATGAATAAGATGAACATGGAAATGATGCAGATGAACCTCCGACCAATGATGATCACAATAATTCCATTAATGTTAATTTTCTATTTTGTCCTTCCAGAACTATTTTCACACACAGTAGCAGTTTCACCAATACCACTTAATGTAATTCCTGGAGATTGGTTTGAATTGACTTGTACAGCACTCAAAGTTGAAGAGACATCATATTGTCAAGATGAAAATGGAATCTATCTTTGGGCTTGGTACTTCTTGTCATCCATTGCATTTAGTGGAATTATAATGAAGTTAACCAAAACCCAAATGGATTTAGGATAAGTTGACAAAATCGGTAGTAGTTTCTGGTCCCCCTGCTATTGGCAAAACTACAGTCGCAAAAGGGTTAGCAAACGAATTCAATCTTACACATCTCAGCGGTGGTGATATTCTAAAAGAATTTGCTAGTGAACAAGGGTTTTCTTCTACAGGTGATGATTGGTGGGATACTGAGGAAGGAATGAAGTTCTTAGATCAACGAAAGAAGAATCCTGAATTCGATAAAAAGGTGGATGAGAAGTTAAAAACATTGTTTCAAAATGGTGGTGTTGTGATTACTAGTTATACATTACCATGGATGGTTGATGGTGGAATTAAAATTTGGCTTGCAGGTGCTGTTGAGAACAGTGCAAAAAGAATGCAGAATCGTGATAATCTAACTGAACATGACGCATTAAATGTTGTAAAAAAAAGATTCAGTGAAAATAAAATAATCTACAAGGCTTTGTATAATTTTGAATTTGGCGAAGATCTCTCAGTATTTGATAAAATAATAGAAACTGATGGGTTAAACGCAACAGAAGTACTTGATAAAGCTAAATCTGCCGTGAGAGAACTGATTTGACATTAACACAATTAGAAAATTTAGTAAAAATCAACGAGGATATAACGAATCCTGAACATGGTGTATATTATGATAAAAGATCAATTGAAAGTTTACTTGATTATGGTCTAATTCTGATTGACAAACCACCAGGACCTACGAGTCATGAAGTAGTTGCGTGGGCAAAAAGAATTCTTGCGCTCCCAAAAATCGGTCATAGTGGTACGTTAGACCCACAGGTTTCTGGCGTATTACCATTAGGACTTGGTGAAGGTACAAAGGCATTGGGAGTATTATTACTTGGACCAAAAGAGTATCATGCATTAGGTAGATTACATTCTTTGCCACCAAAAGAAAAGTTAGAACAAACACTAGATTTGTTTAGAGGAGAAATTTTTCAGAAACCACCACAACGTTCTGCAGTTCTCAGGCAAACTAGAACTAGAACTATTTACGAATTGGAATTATTAGAACAAAAAGAGAGATTAATTCTTTTGCGAGTTCTATGTGAGGCAGGAACATACATAAGAAAACTGTATTATGATATGGGTGAAATACTAGGTCCTGGTGGCTCAATGATTGAATTAAGACGCTCAAGAGTTCATCAATTTTCTGAGGATAATTTAGTTACTATGCATCAACTTGCAGATGCATTTGCTACTTGGAAAGAAACTGGAGACACTAGTAAATTGACACAAATGATCTTACCAGTAGAACATGCATTAAGTGAGATAAAATCAGTTGTAATTAGAGATTCTGCTATTGATTCATTGTGTCATGGGGCACAACTTGCAATTCCAGGAATTCTAGAAATTTCTCCTGGACTTAATCAAGGTGATCTTGTTGGAGTATATTCTCAGAAAGGTGAAATTGTTGCACTTGCAGAGTCATTATTATCTGAGACTGAAATTAAAGATAGTACAAAAGGATATGCATTTCAGACAAAAAGAATAATCATGAAACCAAATACATATCCAAAAAGTTGGAGAACCAATTTACCTCCAAAAGAAAAATGAAAGATTATGCTCCCTAAAGGATTGATATTAGCTTTATCGCTTGGTATTGTTGCCGGTCCAATTCTTGGAATAATACTTTTTGATATAGGTATACAAGAACAATTGGTGTATGTTGATGGTACATCATTATCAATAGTTACAGAAAAAATTAATTTCAAACTTGGAGAAGAAGTTGTAATAAAAATTATTAATTCAGGTAGTGACGAATTAAGATTTTCTGATACATCTTATGGTCTTGTGATAAAACAGTTAGATAGTATTCCTATCTATATACCAGCATCCACTCAAGTAATATCAAAACTTCAATCACATGAGGAGGTTATTTTTTCATGGAATCAGTTAAAAAATGATGGTAGTTCAATATTGGAAGGTACGTATAAAATTACAGTTAAGGCTAATACAATCGACGACAAAATTATAGAGAAAATTATTACGATAAATATTTTCAAATAATACATTTCTAATGCATTTTTATAATGATATTCTAGTTGTAATTTGGCGAAAGCTAATGCCGGGGTCGCCTAGCCTGGTAGGGCGCGCGCCTGGAAATTACGTTAACCATATAGCGCGTTCTCGCAAGGGATCGAGAGTTCAAATCTCTCTCCCGGCGCCATTACATAATAATCACAAAAATGCATTAAAATCATGAAAAAATATGATATTGCAATTATAGGTGGAGGAGTGTTAGGTAATACAATCTCTTACTGGCTTTCTACTCTGTATGACCTGAAAATATGTGTCATTGATAAAGAGCGTGATGTAGCTATACATGCGAGTACACGAAATAGTGGCGTTATCCACTATCCATTTTATCTAAATTCTAAAACAAAGAAAAATTTTGCAAGGGCTGCATTTCTATCACATGACATGTGGAAAGTATTAGCAGAGAAAAAGAAAATTCCATGGGTTCAGTGTGGAACAATTGAAATTGCATTAGATGAAAATCAGCATAAAACTCTTGAAAAATATATGGTCTGGGGTAAAGAAAATGGATTAACCGAAAAAGAAATGTTGATTCTTGATCGTAATGAAGTTAAACAAAAAGAACCAAACGTAGATTGTTATTCTGGACTATATTGTACAAAAGAAGGTTCTACAAATTATGGTCTTCTAACACATGCAGTAAAGGAGTTATCGATTAAGAATGATGTAGATTTTTTGTTCAAATGTAATGTCAATAATATAATAGAGTCATCTAATCAAACTGAAATTATCTTTTCAGACAAATCATCGGTAACAGCAAAATTTGTTATTAATTGTTCTGGAGGTAATTCACTTGACATTGCAAAAAAATTTGGATTACTAAGTCACCATTCGGATTTACACTTTCGTGGGGAGTATTGGGTTGCCAGTTCTGATATTGAAAATCTGGTTAAAACTAATATTTACACCGTTCCTCGTTATACAGAATTTCCATTTCTAGATCCACATTGGATCAAAAGGGCAAACGGAGAAACTGAAATTGGTCCAAACGCAGTGCCAGTTGATTCACCAGAATCATATGATAGTTTCATAAAAGATGTTCCTACAGCACTTACAAAAATTACAGATATTCTAACTGGAAGTGCCAAGAAACTCCTCATGAAACCAGAGTTCATTTCATTAGTATCTAAGGAATTTCATAGTTCAATTTCTAAATCAGCAATGGTTGAAAGAGTAAGAAAATTCATACCATCTGTAAAGCCAGAAAACTTTCCAAAACGTGGAACTTCTGGAATTAGAACACCAGTAATTTCACCAGACGGTGATTTTGTTTCTGACATGATAGAAATTTTTGGCAGAAACTCATTTCATATTGTTAATTATAATACTCCAGGCGCAACTGGTGCCCCAGCTTATTCAGCATTTGTCATAAAGAAACTACAGGAAAATAGCATTTTAGGTAGATCTATAAAAGGAAAAAACTCTATTTGGGATTTTAAAAACACGATAGATCAAATTTAATATGTCTCAAAAAAAGAAAAATCAGTGCTTCCTGAAAGATGCTCCGTAAAACAAAACAAGAAAGACTGTGTAAACCCACCTGAATATGTTATTGAAATTATTCATGGTGATGATACTTTTATGGTAGGAATTACATGTGAAGCTCACAAAGATATTGTCTCTACCAAAATTTTAGAATTACAGTCAAATGATAAAATTCCAAAAGGTAAATTGAAATTTGAGAAATTAAAAGCAGTTGGAACTGATTGTGTGAGAATTGACCCTGAAGAATTAATTCAATTAGATTAACTATACTGAATAAACTAGTTTTTTATTACTCAGTCCAAGTATTAGGTTTTTTACAGTTATCTCTGCCATAATGTGTCTTGTTTCGCTTGTAGAACTGCCAATATGTGGAACCATAACTATATTTTTGATTTTAACTAGATCATTGGATTTACTAATTGGCTCATCTTCAAAAACATCTAATGCAGCACCTTGAATTTTTTTTAATTGTAGTGCCTTTAGCAAATCTTTTTGATTTACAACTTTTCCCCTTGATGTATTAATTAGAAACGATGATTTTTTCATTTTATTTAATAATTTTGAGTTAATCATATGATGTGTATTTTTTGAATATGGAACATGTATTGAGATTACGTCACTTTTTTTAAATAATTCATTAAGTGAGACATATTTTGCTTTACCTGTTTTTGTTATAGGTTTTCTATTATGATACAAGACATGCATTCCTAGGCACGATGCCTTTTTTGCAACAGTTTTACCAATTCTGCCCATTCCTAAAATGCCTATTATCTTACCTGAAATTTCTGTACCAACATAATCAAATGGACCAAAGATCTCGTTCCATTTTCCTTTTCGTATGATATGATCTCCCTCAGTTATACGTCTTAGTAAATCCATCATTAAACCAATTGTCAGTTCAGCTGTTGCATTGGTTAAAACATCTGGTGTATATCCAATAGTGATTTTCCTCTTTTTTGCATAATTAACATCAATATGATCAAATCCAACACTATAGGTACTAATTGATTTTAGTTTTTTTGCAGAACATAGAATTTCCTTATCAATAATATCATATGGAAAACATATCAATCCATCTTTATTCTTAATTTCTTCTAACACTCTTCTTTTTGGCATTGGAATTTTTCCCTTATGCACAGTTATCTCACATCTTTTTCTTAATTCATTTAAAGCAAATTCATGCAAACGTCTTGTTAATAATACCTTAAATTTTCTTTCCATTTAGACACCTAGTGTAGTCAAACCATTTATAATATTTCATTTTAATAATGTCATGCCTTCTGAGCAAATTGATGAAGAGGAGTTTTTGATCTGTAATGACTGCAAGAAACCTCTTGAAAAATGCATGTGTGTTTGTCCTTATTGTGGAGAACGTGATAAATGTGAATGTGTTTTATTTGATGCAGCGACTGGAGGTTAAAAAATTATGAAGAATGAATTAACATGGATGATTGGTGGACCACAAGGTAGTGGAGTTGAAACTGCTGCAAATATTTTTTCACAGGTTTATTCAAAAATGGGTTATCATGTATTTGGAAAACGTGAATACTATTCAAACATAAAAGGTGAACATAGTTACTTTGCAGTAAGAATTTCTGATAAGAAAATTCGTTCAAGTGTTAATGGTACCAACATTTTGATTGCGTTTGATGCAGAAACTATATTCAGACATGCTGATGATGTTTTAAAAGATGGAATAATAATATACGATTCTGATATTGAAAAGGCAAAAGTTACAGATGTTTTTACCCTAGAAAATGACTTTAAGCAGAGATTGTTAGAATTCTTAAAATCCAAAAATAAACAAGATTCTGTAAGAGATATGCTAGAATTAGCCTCAGAAAATGGTGTTCAAACCTTTCCCGTTTCTTTTAGAGGAGCTTTATCTGATCTTTCAGCACAGATAGATAATCCTAGACTAAAGGGTATGGTCCGTATGTTTAATGTTCTTGGTGTCTCATTCTCTCTTGGCATTTTAAAATGTCCTATGGTTCTAATTCATAATGCGATTGAATCAATTTTCTCAAGAAAAAAATCGATTGCAGAAATTAACAAACAAGCTTCTACATTTGCATATAATTATGCAACTGCAAAATTTACAGATATTGATTACTCATTAGAAACAAAACAAGTTGAATCTAATACCATGTTAGTGCAAGGTCATTATGGCACATCTTTAGGAAAAATGGTTGCAGGCTGTAGATTTCAATCATATTATCCAATCACTCCAGCATCTGACGAAAGTGAATTTTTAGAAAGAAATGAAATTCTAGAAATTAATGAGGATAGACCAGGTTCAACATTAGTTGTTCAAACTGAAGATGAAATATCAGCAATTGGAATGTCAATAGGTGCATCATTAACTGGTACACGATCAGCTACATGTACATCAGGACCAGGATTTTCATTAATGGCTGAATGTTTGGGTTGGGTAGGAATTAACGAAGTGCCACTTGTAATCACACTCTACCAAAGGAGTGGCCCTTCCACAGGATTACCAACTAGACATGGACAAGATGATTTACTATTTGCTATAAATGCAGGTCACGGTGAATTTCCTAGAATAGTTTATGCATCTGGAGATGTAGAAGAGAGTTTCTATGATACAATTAACTGTTTTAACTATGCGGACGTTTTTCAGGTTCCAGTAATTCACATGATGGATAAATTCATTGCCAGTACTGTTACAACATGTAAAAAATTTTATTCTAATAAAATTAAAATTAACAGAGGTAAGTTACTTGAAAACATTGAATCACCTGACTACAGAAGATTTGCACACACAGATGATGGAGTATCACCCAGATCTAAACTTGGATTAGAGAATGGAATTTTCTGGAATACTGGAGATGAGAGTGACACACAGGGGCATATATCAGAGGATCCTGTAAACAGAGTTCAGATGATGGATAAAAGACTCCAAAGATTTACTCAGATTCTTGAAAATATTCCTAAAGATGAGCAAGTATTATCGCATTATACAGGTGAATTCTGTGTTGTTTCATGGGGCTCAACTAAAGGTCCAGTTATAGATGCAATTGAGATGTTAAAAAACGAAGGAATCAATATTGGGTTCATCCAAATAAAACTGCTACATCCATTTCCAAAAGAAGTATTAGAACCATTACTAAAAGATTGTAAAATCTTAATTGATATAGAATCAAACCAAACTGCTCAGTTAAGTTCTCTAATAAAGCAAAATTTACTTAGAGAGCCAGATTATTATGTTCTAAAATACACTGGAAGAGCAATGACATGTGACGAGATTTATGATTCACTTAAAAAAATTGTTAATAATAAAGCAGAAAAAAGGGAGGTGTTAACATATGGCGCTTAAGTTAGGGGATTTCAAAACTGATGTCCATAATGATTGGTGTCCAGGATGTGGTGATTTTGGAATAGTTAATGCTGTACAAATGGCTCTAGCAGAAATGCAGATCCCACGTCATAAATCAGCTATTTTTTCTGGAATTGGATGTTCAGGCAAGACATCACACTTCATCAACGTATTTGGTGTTCATACCTTACACGGTCGCGTTTTAACATTTGCACAAGGAGCAAAAATTGCAAACCCAGAATTAGAAATTATTGCGGTTGGTGGGGATGGTGATGGATTAGGAATTGGAGCAGGGCATTTTGTTGCTGCAGGTAGACGTAATGTTGATATGACATACATAATATTTGATAATGCAGTTTATGGTCTTACCAAAGGTCAAGCCTCACCAACACTCAAGTTAGGTGAACAAACAAAATCTTTGCCAACACCAAACTCAAATTATAATGTTAATCCAATTTCACTTGCAATATCTAGTGGTTTTACATTTGTTGCAAGAGGATATTCTTATGATGTAAGGCATCTAAAAGATCTAATTGTTGCCGCAGTTAAACACAAGGGACTTGCCTTTCTTGATGTTTTACAACCCTGTCCAACGTATAACGATATTAATACACGTGATTGGTTTAGTGGTGAAGATAGAATTGATGAAACAACAAACAAGCCAATGCCACGTATATACAAATTAGAAGACACTGAATACGATCCTGTTGTGCATTTTAACGATGAAGATGAATTAAATGAGAAACGTACACAGGCAATGGTAAAATCACTAGAATGGGATACTAAAATTCCTACAGGAATTTTCTACAAAAATGAATTAATCACTCCATATACTAGAAGAATAATTGATAAAATTCCAAATTATGTAGAAAACCCAGCTGCCTTGCAGAATATTTCTCGTAACGGTGAATCTATAACAAATATTGATAAAATTTTAGACACACTCAAAGTTTGAATAGGAATGAAAAATGATTATTAGCAGGTTTTTGGATAGTGATTATACGATTGAATATAACAGAAGTTAATAAAATATTTCGAAAATCAATAATCAATGAATTTTTCATAGAAGAGTTAATGAGACTTGACTTTAAAAAATCTGGGATTAAGCATCCTACAATTTCAGAAGATGGTTTAATGCAATCAAATCTTTTACATATGTTTTTTGATGTTGAAACAGGTTCTGATTATCCAGATGGTGATGAGTGGTTTATTGCAGAATTTCTATTTCCCTATGATATGAAACTTCCAGATAATCTAAAAGGGACAGATTATTTTACAACAATTTTTGTTGAGGAAGGAAAAAATTATTGGCATCATAGAGAACTAATCCGTTACAAATATGGAAAGTCAAAGAAACTCATCGAATCTTTAAATTTTATTGAGCAAAAGTATAAAGATCTTCACGAGTTGGTTGAACCATTAGAAAAAGATATCAAATGATTACTTTCCAGTCATCATCTGAGTTAACAAATTTTTGTTTATCTGTTATTGCATGATTTACCTTCCACCTAACAGAATCTTTATCAAATCCATATACAATTTCAACAGTATTAGTAGGAAGTTTTTGCGGATTTAGATGATATGGCAGTAGTTCAACCACAAAATCTATTTTTTCTACTGCGGTTCTAAACCATTGACCTTCATCTAATTCAACTAAAAATCTAATTTTTGGTTCACCAGAAAAACTTAGATCTATTTTAATTGCTTTTCCATCACCACGACGTCGTTTCATCTCTTTGAAAATTCCCTTCAATCGCTCCCACTCTTTGTATTCAAACCATTTGAAAAATTCATCATTAAATGCATAAGGAAATGGAATCTCAATAAAACTAACAAATTTATCAACAAAATCATTTTCTTGTTCATCATATTCAACAAAAAATTTTTTGTCCAAAATACTGGTAATTACATTAATTTCCCATGGTGAAATACCATAATGTTTCAGTATAATTTTTTGGGGAACTTCAGACATTATATTATGAGGTGAAAATTTACTATTAAAGATTCAAAGTGTGTGAAGATACTTCCACAGATACATCAATCCAACAGTACTTATCATAAACAGCATTGGTTTCCAGGCAAAAACTGGAATATCTGGAGTGGTAATTTTTATTTTATAGTTTTCATAAATTGTATGAATATATTTACTGATTCTGTTATTCCATACCTTATATTCAATTTCATATTTTTTCAAAATTGACTCAATTTCATAAATAACTGGTGTACGTTGACTGAACAAGTGTTGTAGATAATCTCTTGATATCTCAACTTCTGCTTGAATAGCAACCATCCCTTTTTTGATATCAAATAGTCGTATGTGCATTTCCCATGGTTTTGTTAGTTTTAATGATAAACCATCACCAATCTGAAAAGGCTGTTTATGTTCAAATTTTACTCTCCTAGCACCTTCTTGTGCAAATATTTTTTGCACTTTTTCTATATTTTCTTTTACCACTAAATGTAATTCTTCAACACCAGATTTTTTGTCAACATGAATTTTTTGTCTAATACCATCTATCAGTGATACTGTCTTTGGATATTTAGTAACATAGTGCATTTTAATTGATTTCAAAAAACCTTCTATTTAAAATCAATTAATTGTGTGGGTCTGAAAAACCTCTAATGTAAACACATTGCTCATGTGAAATTGCCATTTCCTTATGAGAAATAGTTCTGCTGGTCAAATTACATTTGGAGTCTTTGATTATTGCTATAGGCTGTGATTCTGAACCTTCACCCATCTTATGATTTGCAATGGAAGCTAGATTATCAGCAGTTGCTTGAAATGTTACCTTTAATGGGTTTCCATCCAGATCTTGTTTACCACGCAAATCATTGACCGGCTCAAATCCTGCACAAGCAATGGCAATCCCAACAGTTCCAACTCTGGCAGGCATTAGCCTACTATCCACAATAATTATTCCAACATGAATATTATATTCAAAGAAAATTTTTCTTTTTATATTTTCAGCAACTTGATATGGATTTTCTGGATATAAAATTAATTTTGTTCCATCAGTATTAGATTTATCAATTCCAGCATTTGGCGCTAAAATGCTATCTGATGATGTAATTACAAATCCTGAAACACCACCAAATATTTTATCTGATTCTCTTAATATCACCTCTGCAAATTTTGGTTTAATCTTGAATTTTTCTGAAATATAATTAGATTGGTCGGAGATAGATGTGGTAGTAGTATCTATAATCCGCCCCTGTGAATTTGAGATATATTTACTTGAAATCACTATAACATCGCCATTTTTTAGCAAAATTTTATTTTTTGAAAGAACATTGATTATTTCATCAAATAAAACAAAATTCCCATTTTGACGTTCTGCTTTGAGTGGAATAACAGTTAGTGACATATCTTTTCTAGTTAATTTTTCTTATTTATTCTTCTGCAAAGGTTTTAATCTTAAAAAAAATGGCTTTTTGCTATGAATATTACCGAAAAGATTATTGCAAAATCATCAGGTAAACCAAAACTTGAGCCAGGTGATGTAGTTTTTGCTAAAGTTGATAAAGTAATGTTGCATGACGTTTCAGGTCCAGGAGTAATAAAGACTTTTGAGAAGTTAGAAAATGATGGTGTTTTAAAGATCGATAAACTTTTTGATCCCTCAATGATCTGGGTTACTGAGGATCATTTTGTACCTTCAGTTGACAAAATTTCTGCTCAAAACATTACAAAGTTATCAAATTTTACTAGTAAATTTGGAATCAAAAAACATTTCAAGTATGGTATGGGTCAATATGGAATCTGTCATAGTATGTCACATGAAGAAGGTCTTGTTGCACCAGGAGAGTTGTATGTAGGTGGAGACTCGCATACTAATACAACCGGTGCATTAGGTGCATTTGCATGTGGTTTAGGTCATACCGATATTGCATATGCTATTTTAAAGGGTAAACTATGGTTTAAAATTCCGGAAACTTTGTATTTTAAACTAAACGGAAAACTACCTGATGGTGTAATGGCAAAGGATTACATCTTGAAAATCATAGGCGATATCACAACTGAAGGTGGCGCTGGAAAGGCAATGCAGTTTGGTGGTAGTGGAATTTCTGATATGTCAGTTGAATCTCGTTTAACACTTACAAATATGACAACAGAGGCTGGAGCAAAAAATGGAATTATAGAACCAGATCAAAAAGTATTTGATTATATTGAAAAACGTGGGCTAACAAAATATGAACCGGTTTTTGATGATGATGACGCACAATATGAAAAAACATTCGAGTATGAAGCATCAGAACTTGAACCTTTAGTTGCTAAACCATTTTCTCCTGATAACGTATCTGTTGTTAGAGAGACTACTGGAATAGAACTTGATAAATCGTATATTGGTTCTTGTACAGGTGCAAAGTATGAAGATTTATTGGCTGCTGCAAAAATATTAAAAGGTAAAACAGTAAAAATCAGGACTGAAGTTCTACCAGCAACAATTTCTATTTACAAACGAGCAACTCAAGACGGTTTAACACAGATTTTTCTCGAGTCAGGTGCGGTAGTCGGTCCTCCTACATGTGGTGCCTGCTGTGGCGCACAAATGGGTGTCTTAGATAAAGATGAAGTTTGTGTTAGTACAACTAATAGAAATTTTCCAGGTCGTATGGGACATATAGAATCAAAAACATATCTTGCATCTCCATTAGTTGCAGCAGCTTCTGCAGTTACTGGAAAATTAACTGATCCGAGAGATTTGTAATGAGAGGTAAAGTAATAAAATATGCACAGGATAATATAGACACTGACGTTATTTTACCAGGCCCTTACCTTAAGCTTCATGAACATACGGAATTAGCAGAACATGCTATGGAAGGATTAGATCCCGAATTTCACACAAAAGTAAAAAGTGCCAATATTATTGTTACAGGTAATAATTTTGGTTGTGGATCATCACGTGAACACGCCCCAATTGCTCTTAGTGCCAGTGGAATTCAGGCAGTTTTAGCATTATCTTTTGCACGAATTTTTTATAGAAATTCGGTAGATGGTGCATATCTATTACCAATTGAGATTGATGAAGAAACATACTCAAGTATTTCAGAAAATGATGAATTAGAAATAGATACAAATGAGAATTCAATTAAAAACGTAACAAAAAATCAGAGTTACCCAATGAAACCATTTCCAGAATTAATTAAAAAAATTATTGATGCTGGCGGTCTTTTCAGATATAGCGAATAATTGATTTAAGAAATTAGATATATTCTATCGGTAGGATTTTTGCTTTCTTCTACGTGCACCTGAACCACCAAACTTCTTTGGTTCTTTTCTTCGTGCATCACCACTAATTAGATATTTATCATAATCAGCAATTTTATCTTTTAATTGTTGTCTAGTTGATTTGTTGAATGGATGATCTTTAGGTTCCTTTTTTGCTTTTGTCCAACCAATTAATGCTCTAGAAATTGCTGTTGCAGATGAATATGCTTGTCCCATAAATCCACCACCTCTTACTCTAACTGAGATGTCAACTTTATCTCGAAACTCTTCACCTACTACTTCTAATGGTGCAAGAATTACCTCCCTTGCTGCCTCAGGATTAATCATTTCTACAGGTACGTTATTAATTCTGATTTTTCCGACTCCTTTTGTAATGTAAACATGTGCACTAGATGTTTTTCGTGATGCAAAGTATATCTCAGTTTTTGGAATCAAAAGTTGGTTCCTCCAATGTACCTACTTAATTCAGCCATTGTTGTATACTTGGAAGATACTTTAGTAATCTTGGATTTTTCGAATTGAATTTTTTCAAACCCCTTTACTTCTTTTGGTACACCAATGTAGGTTCGTAATCTTGCAAGATCAGTTTTCTTTGAGGGCTTTTCCTTTGGCAGCATACCTCTAACCATTCTTTTAATTATTGTATCTGGTCGTCTTGGATGAAATGGTCCGTGCCTTGGATGAATAATGCTTGCTATTTTTAAAAAATCTTCATATTCACCAATTATACTTGATTTTTTTCCACTGATCATAATTTTGTCACAGTTAACTATTGAAACTCTGTTTCCTTTTCGCAAAAGTTTTGCAACATTTGAACATAGTCTACCAGCAATCAAATTTGTACCATCAACCACTATTGGTTTGCTTATGTCAATCACTTGCTCTTGTTTACTAGCCAATTATTTTCACTCCTTTACCAGTAGGAAATTTTTTAATCATATCTGAAAATTTTAAAACCTGACCACCAGATTCTTTAATTTTTTTTGCTGCAGAACTAGAAATTGAAAATGAAGAAACCAAAACTTTATGTGACAGTTGTCCAGTCCCTAGTATTTTTCCTGAAATTACAACCGCACTTCCATCATCTGTTAATCTATCAATTTTTTTTAGATTGATAGTTTTCTTATTTGAGTTTGATTTTAAGGCATTTTTTGCAATTTTTAACCAGATTGGGGCTTCATTATTTTTAGAAGCATGCTTTAATTCTTTTATTAACTGAATTAGATTGTCTTCCATTAGTCAAATCACAAAATTACCCAAATATAATGTGTATGACGTTTTACTTTAAATCTGGTAAGAAATTTTTGAATTCATCTAAGCGTCTTGATAATTCTTCTACACTTGACAGAATAATGTGTTGTGGTTCAAGTGATCCAGTTGTTTCAACTGTTAGAATTCGTTCACCATCATTATCTGACTCTGTTAAGGTCGCGACATTAGCAGAATTCCATTTTGCATGTTCAGTACCTCTTCCGAGTCTCGCATATGCTTCAATTTTTAATCTTTGACCAGGAGCAAGTGTTACAATAGGAATATTGTCTGAAATTGGTTTTACAGTATTATCTTGAGATTTTAATTCGCCTGATAGAACTGTTCTAGTATTTTCAGTTTCTCCTGAATCCAGTGTAAACATTATTTTGTCTGATTCATTATTTTGTTGTACATCAGAAAGTTCAGTTTTTATTGGAATGAGACCTAATCTATGTGAAATACCCTCATCTGCCATAACTGATGAATTGGATAGAAAATCTACTGTATCAATAGCATAAATTGGAACACCATTCAAACAAATTCTTCGTAAGGCATTTGCATACTGAATAGGAATCCCCTTCAGTTTAACTGAAACCTTTTGTTCACTTTGTGATATAATGCTTAATGACAAATCTTAATCAAAAATTTTCAAAGTCCAAATAAATATCTTCTTGGGATTCATCAGAAATAAATACGAATTCTACTTCTATCAGTTATAAAATGAGCGACAAGACAACCGTGGTCAGATATACCTATAGCGGTGATAAATTCGAATTACTGGTGAAACCAGATCCAGCATTTGATTATAAAACTGGAAAACTTTCAGAAATTTCCAAAATTCTCATCTCTGAAGAAATCTACACTGATTCTAATAAAGGAACTCGTGCAACAAACGAGAAACTTAACCAAGTCTTCAAAACTACTGATCCTGCCAAAATTGCGGAGATAATAATGAAAAAGGGTGAATTGAATCTAACAACTGAGCAGAGAAAAAAAATGACATCTGAAAAGAGAAAACAACTAGTTACATTCATTGCAAAAACATATGTTGATCCACGTTCACACTTACCACATCCTCCATTAAGAATTGAGCAAGCATTAGATGATGGCCGTGTATCTATTGATCCTTTCAAAAATATTGATGAACAAGTGAAAGAGGTGGTTGAAAAACTACGGCCGATAATTCCTTTAAAATCTGAAAATATTATTTTAGAAATTTCAGTCCCAGCTCAATTTGTTGCTCAATCATACACTGTCTTAAAATCCACTGGTACATTAAAGAAAGAAGATTGGCAAACAAATGGTTCACTAAAAGCAATACTAGAAATACCTGCAGCCGCAAGACCACATGTGATAGATAGATTAGGCTCAATTACAAAAGGTACTGCTACAGTTGAGGTGGTTAAATGAGTAATGAAAAAAAACGTCATGTAATTCCTGGTGAAGTTATAGTTTCTGGTCCATACAGGGCTGAACAAAATACAGTTTTGCAAGGTGATAAGGTACTTGCAACATCTATTGGTCTTTCTGATGTTCATGATGGAAGTGTTAGAGTAATTCCCTTAACTGGAGGATATTATCCAAAAGATGATGATCTAGTAATTGGAAAGATTATTTCTCATTCTGCAATGTCTTGGGAGGTTGATATCAATTCTTGTTATTCTGGTATGCTTCCAGCAACTGATGTCTTTGGACGAGATTTTTCATCCCATTCTGATGATCTATCATCCAAATTACGTAAAGGTGATCTTATAGCTACCAGAATTGTAAATTCAGATAAAACACGTGATCCATTATTAACAATTTCTGGGAGGGAATTAGGTAAAATCGACTATGGTGAATTGGTTGAAATATCTCCAAGTAAAGTTGCAAGACTAATTGGTAAACGTGGTTCAATGATTCAGATGATTGAAAGCGCAACACGTGCTCAAATCACAATTGGTCAGAATGGATTGATAGTTATTGCTTGTGAAGATTCAGATGGATTATTAAGGGCTATAAATGCTGTCGAGTTAGTCGAAGAGAAAGCACATGTTGCAGATTTGACGGATCGGATAAGTGAAATGTTAGAATTAAAAAGTGATTAAAAATGGGTGGAAGAGATACAGATATTGTTCTATTAGATGAAAAAGGAATTCGTTGTGATGGTAGAAAAATCAACGAAACAAGAAAAGTAAGTATCAAAGCAGGCGTACTAAAAAATGCTAATGGGTCTGCATATATTGAATTTGGCGAAAATAAAATTTTAGTAGGTGTCTATGGACCAAGAGACGTTCATCCAAAACATCTGTCTGATTCTGATACAGGTATTCTGCGTTGTAGATATCACATGTCACCATTCTCAGTAGGTGAAAGAAAGAATCCAGCACCTTCTAGAAGAGAGGTAGAAATTAGCAAAGTGATCAAAGAAGCATTGGAACCAGCTGTTATGTTAAAACAGTTCCCAAGAACTGCAGTTGATGTTTACATGGAAATATTACAAGCAGATGGCGGGACTCGTTGCGCTGCACTAACTGGTGCATCTGTTGCATTAGCTGATGCCGGAATTCCTATGCGTGATTTAGTAGCAGGATGTGCTGCTGGAAAAGCTGCAGATACTGTCATTCTTGACGTAAATAATGAAGAAGATCAAGCAGGTCAGGCTGATTTACCAATGGGTTATATGCCAAACCTGGAAAAAATAACTCTTTTACAATTAGATGGAGTTTTGACTCCTGAGGAATACAAGAAATGTATTGAAATAGGAATAGACGGTTGTAAGCAAGTTTACGAAATTCAAAAAAAGGCATTACAAGAAAAATATTTTTCAAAAGGTGATAATAACTAATGGGAGATTCACTGATTATCGATCAATTGAAAAAAACTCAAATCCTTGATCTGCTGAAAGAAGGAAAAAGAGCTGATGGCCGTGAATTTGATCAAGTACGTGAGCTAACTATTGACGTTAATGTAATACCTAAGGCAGAGGGCTCTGCTAGAGTAAGATTAGGTGATACCGAAGTTGTAGCTGGAGTAAAAGTCCAACCTGAACGCCCATTTCCAGATACTGGAGATAAAGGAATGTTAATTTGTACTGCAGAAATTTTACCAATTGCACATCCAACTGCTGAAACCGGTCCTCCACAACCTAATGTTGTTGAATTGGCAAGAGTTACTGATAGAGGAATAAGAGAAAGTGGGATGTTAGATATGAAACAACTTGTTTTAGAAAAAGACAAATCTGTAATTGGTATCTTTTGTGATAATGCTGTAACTGATCATGATGGTAATCTGTTTGATGCATGCTCATATGCATCAACTGCCGCAATTAATTCATGTAAAATTCCTAAATATGAAATGCAGGATGAAAAACCTGTTAAAATTGAAGATGAATTTATTGAACCTCCTATTACAACATTACCTGTATCTGTAACAATGGCAAAAATAGGTGATCATATCTTAGTTGATCCTACTATTGAAGAATGGGGTATAATGGATGCGCGAATTACAATTACATCTAATTCTGATGGAAATGTAGTTGCACTACAGAAAGGTGGAAGTGATGGATTTACACAGGATGAACTCGTTAAATGCGCTGAGATTTCTGTCAAAGTTGGTTCAAAAATACGAGAGATTATAAAACAAAGTAGTTCAGGTGAAGATTAGATGGTCAAAAAACAAAAACCACTAGCAGGATTGGGTGCTAGATACGGTATAAAACCTAGAAAACAGTTTACTCAAATACATCATTTAATGAAAAGTAAAAGAAAGTGTCCTGAATGTGGGGGTTCTGTTACAAGAGATGTTGTAGGGATTTGGTCTTGTAAAAAATGCCTATTCAAAATAGCTGGGACAGCTTATGACGTCAAATTTTAGTAGTAAAATAGAATTTTCCGCAGGGCAAGCAACCAAAGCAATTTTTGACTCACTATCCATAGATAATAAATTTTATCCTGAAAATCCAACAAAAACTAAAATCTCATACAATAAAAAAATTATACTTGAAATTGATGCTGATCAGATTCCACAACTAAGAGCAAATCTAAATTCAACTCTGAGGTTGATACAGGCAGCTTATGAGTCAATCAACTCGGTAAAGATATAATAAAACAACTGTCAAAAACCTGTCATGTCATCTGGTCAACAAATGCCTCCTTGGTTACAAGAGCAGATTACAAAAATGCAACAATCACAACAGAATTTGCAGTCAATCTTAGCTCAAAAACAGCAAGTTGAGATGGAAAATACAGAATCAGATCGTGCATTAGAAGAATTGCAAAAAGCAAAAGACGATGCACATGTCTTCAAATATGCTGGAAGTATATTGATTAAATCTGATAAAAAAACACTAATTGAAGAATTAGAGGAGAAGA
>ENA-UPTF01000555-UPTF01000555.1-marine-metagenome-genome-assembly--contig:-NODE-555-length-25747-cov-4.308999_pt1 | contig 25747 bp, 19 predicted proteins | sample MGYA00238166_ERZ767019 | MGnify/ENA primary metagenome ERZ767019 (study PRJEB28930, sample SAMN06266391) | marine metagenome | isolation source: Sea water from 250 m depth | place: Atlantic Ocean | study... | reverse complement strand
CACCAGGTCCACCACCCTTTTTCCAAATTTGCCCGTTAGCGGTGTAGGACCGCTAACGGGCACTTCATCGGATCCATTACTCAAGACCCCGTTCGATCAGGAACCGGATCGTTCCTATTTTAAGAGACCAGATCAGTTCAGAAATATTCCGGCCGGTGTGTCCGTGATCGGAGAAGGGGATGATGGTCATTCTATATCAGTAGACCCTTATGAGATAGGTAAGTATCCAGTGACCAATCTTGCGTATCAGAGATTTGTTATTGAAACCAATCATACCCCGCCACCTCACTGGGGAAATGGGTTCCCTCAAGTACTTGCTGATCATCCTGTCGTGGAAGTGAGCTGGTATGATGTCTTTTCCTATTGTGAATGGATGAGCAGATCAACGGGTATCGTACATAGGATCCCTACGGAAATAGAGTGGGAACGAGCGGCCCGTGGGGTAGAGAACACCATATACCCGTGGGGGGATTCATTCAATCCAGAGAATTGTAATTGTTGGGAGTTAGGAGCAGGATGGACCACACCAGTGAATTGTTTTTTAAATGGTTCAAGCTCATTCAAGGTTTTGGATATGGTTGGGAATGTCTGGGAGTGGTGCAGTTCCCTTTTTATGGATTACCCTTACCTGGGTCATGATGGAAGAGAAGATCAAAAAGCAGATGATTGGAGGGTTCTTCGTGGTGGGTCCTGGATGGACCATGAATGGGGAGTGCGTGCAGCAAGGCGTTTAAGTGGAGACCCTTCAACATTCAGTCATAACACAGGATTCCGTGTGGTCAGGGAAATTGCTTAATGGATAATCGAATTAATCATTTACAGTAAATGGAAAACAAATGAAGAAAACAAAAGATACAATTAATGGTACAATAAAAAACTTAGTGGTGACAAAGGATGAGGTCATCACGGCACTGAGGGACTGTTACGATCCATGTTGTAGGGACCGAGGTATCAGTGTGGTAGATATGGGATTGATCGAAAATGTAAAGGTCACAGGTCGCAATGTTGATATTGATATTTTATTAACGACGGGCTGGTGCCCCTCGGTCGCGATTCTGTTTCAAATGATGAAAGAGAGGGTTGAACAATTTAAACGGGTGGATGAAGTGAATGTCAAAGTTGTTTGGGACCCTGTTTGGACAATGGACAGACTATCAGAATCAGCTCGAAAAAAATTGACGCTCCCACTGGAAGAATTGATTCCACTAAGAGAGAAACGCTTAGCAAACCAACAAAAAGGAGAATAAAACCATGGGACTACCAAAAGATGTATTTGTATTTGACTGTGTGTGTCACATATTCAACTTTGATAAGTCGAATGCCTTCGGTCCTGCAGGTGACCTCTTCGATGAGCATCTGTACGCCTTTCATTCTTTTCTCACGAAAGAAGGTGAACCGGTGATTGGCCGGGATGATTTCTTCCGTGAATGGGGTGTTGATGAGATCTACGACATGGTCATAGAAGAATCAGATACAGACATGATCGTGTCGCAGCCATTACCTCTCACTGATCTTTTCAAGGATGGACTATCCCCCTGGGAGAAATGTGCAGAAATGGCTCAGAAGCATCCTGATCGAGCTGTATTTTGGGGGTCGATCAATCCCCTAGAGGGGAAAAAAGCTCTTGATCTTATGGAGGTACAGGTGAAGGAGTATGGGGCCAAAGGCTTCAAGCTGTATAATGTCCGCTATGACTACGGTCAACCGTTCCCATGGCGTATGGATGATCCGCGTGTTGCTTACCCTGTGTTTGAAAAAGCACAGGAACTTGGTATCAACCTTATTGGTGTACACAAAGGTGTCCCACTTGGTCCCCAGCCAGTTGAGCACACCAGAACCTTTGATATGGACGGAGCAGCATCTAATTTTCCTGATATTAACTTCGTTATCTTCCATATAGGTCTACCCTGGTTAGATGAGGTCCTTTGGCAGACGATCCGCTATCCGAACCTGTACGCATCTATCGCAGCAACACTCAACTTCATAGGTCGACATCCGCGAGTATTCGCTGAGATTATGGCCAAGCTGATGTGGTGGTGTGGCGAGGACAAGGTGATATATGGTGGTGAAGCACCCATCTGGCACCCACAGTGGGCATTGGAAGAGTTCTGGAACTTTGAGCTTCCTGAGGATCTCACTACAGAATACGGCTATCCTCCACTAACAGAACAAGCTAAAAGGAAGATATTGGGTGAGAATCTGGCCCGCTTGCATGGTATGGATCTAGATGCCAAGAAATCGGAATTGGGTTTAGTCTAAATATTAGGTCTATTGGTAAGTATTGGGACAGGAAGGTCATCCTGTCCTATCCTGCCAATATATAGCCTGTTCTCCAAGATGGTGCTAATGGTGGAATTTTATCTTTAGGATAAAAGGTAGAAGTGCGTGATGTCGTATTACAATGATTTCTCAGAATCTATTGAGAGACCACGTCGATTTTGGGCCAGACAGTCTGAAAAGATAAACTGGTTCGATCCTCCTCGAGAAATTCTTACTCAGGATGATAGAGGATTCTACCATTGGTTTGATGGTGGTACACTGAACACATGTTATCTGGCTCTGGATCAGCATGTGATAAATGGTCAGGGGGACCAGCCTGCTCTTTTATACGATTCTCCGGTAACGGGTACAAAACGGTCTTTTACCTACAAACAGCTTTTAGAAGAAACATCTCTTTTTGCTGGGTCATTGTCAGATCTCGGTGTAGGAAAGGGAGACCGAGTTGTTATTTATATGCCCATGGTACCAGAAGCAGTCATTGCTATGTTGGCAAGTGCTCGTTTGGGTGCTGTCCATTCGGTCGTGTTCGGCGGGTTCGCTCCTAATGAGTTAGCGCTCAGGATCGATGATGCTACACCAAAAGTTATTGTCTCTGCTACCTGCGGTATCGAGTTTTCAAATGTTATTCAGTACAAACCACTCCTTGATGAGGCCATTGATGTGGCCCAGTATAAACCAGAGCACACAATAATACTGAAACGTCCTCAGGCCGATTGTACCATGAAAGATGGTCGAGACTTTGATTGGCATCAACTTATGAGCAAGGCGACATCGCACGATTGTGTTCCCGTTCATTCGACAGATCCTCTTTACATTCTTTATACGTCAGGTACCACAGGAAAACCCAAGGGAATAGTTCGTGATAATGGAGGCCATGCCGTGGCACTAAACTATAGCATGGAAGCCATCTATGATGTGGACCCGGCAGATGTCTATTGGGCAGCGTCCGACGTAGGATGGGTCGTAGGGCACTCATACATTGTTTATGCTCCGTTAATGCGTGGATGTACAACCATTCTCTTTGAGGGTAAACCTGTTAGAACACCTGACCCTGGTGCATTTTGGCGTGTAATGTCAGAGTATAATGTCAAATCATTTTTTACTGCTCCTACAGCATTCAGAGCAATAAAGAAAGAAGACCCAAAAGGAGATCTTATAAAAAATTATGACCTATCAGATTTGAGATCCGTTTTTCTTGCGGGCGAACGTTTGGACCCTCCAACATATGAGTGGTTAGCCGGGCTTTTGGATTGTCCAGTCATTGATCACTGGTGGCAGACCGAAACGGGTTGGCCGATCTGTGCTAACATGCTGGGTACGGAATTAAAAGAAATAAAAATAGGGTCCGCTACCGTTCCGGTGCCGGGATTTGAAGTTCAGATCCTGAATGAAAAAGGTCAAATGGCCAAGACCGCTACAACAGGAAACATTGTGATTAAATTGCCATTGCCGCCAGGATGTCTGCCAACATTATGGAAGGATGATGAACGTTTCAAAAGCTCTTATGTCTCAGAATATCCTGGCTATTATTTGACCGGTGATGGGGGATACAAGGATAAGGATGGGTATGTATTTGTTATGGGCAGAACGGATGATGTGATAAATGTAGCTGGGCATAGATTATCCACAGGAGAAATGGAAGAACTGATCGGTGGGCATGATGCGGTTGCTGAGTGTGCAGTGGTTGGGATCGAGGATGAACTCAGAGGGCAGGTTCCCGCTGGCTTTGTCGTGCTCAAGGATGGGTATGAAATAGAGAATGATGAGTTGGTCCCCGAACTGGTTCAGATTATCAGAAATAAGATCGGTGCAGTTGCAAATTTCAAAAAGGCTACCATTGTTAACAGACTTCCAAAAACGCGTTCGGGGAAGATTCTAAGGAAGAATATTCGAGATCTTGCTGATCAGGGTGAAACAAGGATCCCATCTACAATTGATGATCCTGCTATTCTTAATGAGATCAAAGAAATATTAGAACAGTATAAGATCGGTGTCGCATTTCAAAACTAGAATCTTGATAATATGGCGAACTGTGCTGTATTATTTCGTGCTCTTTTCTAGAGTCTCGCCACGCCTTGAAATAAGCAAATTATCATAACCTAATACATGGAGGTATAAATATGATTCCAGGCTCTTTCGATTATCATGCCCCCTCATCACTGGATGAAGCTATTAAACTACTTAACGACCTAGGTGATGATGCTAAGATCCTTGCTGGAGGACACAGTCTGATCCCCATGATGAAATTGCGACTTGCTGAGCCGGTTCACTTAGTTGATATCAATGGATTGTCGGACCTTGATTATATTAAAGAAGAAGATGGATTTCTATACATTGGTGCTATGACCCGGGAATCAACACTGGAAACCTCGGAGCTTATCGCAAGTAAGTACCCGATCCTAAAGGATACATCAGAAGTTATCGCGGATCCACTGGTACGTAACCTGGCTACAGTTGGTGGGAATATTGCGCACGGAGATCCAGCCAATGATCATCCGGCAACCATGGTAGCTTTGGATGCTGAGATTGTTGTGCATGGCCCGGTTGGAATGCTTAGTGGAGGTGAGAGAACGATCTCTGTGGATGAGTTTTTTGTTGGACCTTTGATGACGGCACTTGAGGAGAATGAGATACTGACCGCAATAAAGATACCAACTCCGGAAGGAAAATCAGGTGCGTCCTATCTTAAACTGGAACGCAAGGTTGGTGATTATGCTATTGCAGGTGTAGCTGCAGCATTGCATTTTGATGGTGAGACCTGTAGTAAAGTAGGTATCGGGCTCACGAATGTAGGGCCCACACCGGTACGTGCTTCTGAGGCCCAGGCCTCATTGGTTGGTACTACTGTATCGCAGGAAGATGCAGATAATGCGGGTGAGATGGCCGCTGTTGCATCACAACCAGTGGGCGACCATCGTGGTTCAGAAGACTATAAACGTGCTGTTGTTCGGACCCTGACATCTAGAGCGATCATGCAGGCAAAAAAGAGAGCAGAAGGAGGGAATTGATATGGCTACCCAATCGATCACGATCAATGTAAATGGAGAGGCGAGAACAGCTGAGGTTGAAGACCGGCTGCTACTGGTCCATTTTATTCGCGATAATAGCGGATTGACCGGCACGCACATCGGGTGTGATACAACACACTGCGGAGCCTGTACCGTCCTTCTTGATGGTACCGCTGTCAAATCCTGTACAGTTTTTGCCATTCAGGCGAACGGACGCGAGGTGACCACCATCGAAGGTATGGAGGGAGAAGCGCTCCATCCTCTGCAGGAAGGATTCATGGAAGAACATGGTCTTCAGTGTGGGTTTTGCACACCAGGAATGATCATGTCTTCAAAACATCTTCTTGATAAGAACCCTACACCATCAGAAGAAGAGATTCGCTGGGGTATCTCTGGTAACTTGTGTCGTTGCACGGGCTACCAGAATATTGTGAAAGCAGTGCAGTATGCATCGAACAAGCTCCAAGAAACAACCATAGAAGGAGGCGAATAATGTCTAAATGTAAAACATCTGCTGAAGTTGGAGGAATGGGACACTCTATCAAGCGTAAAGAGGATCCAAGATTTATCCGTGGTCAGGGAAACTATGTCGATGATGTTGTTCGACCTGGAATGGTTTTTATGGACCTTGTTCGAAGCCCGTATGCTCATGCCAAGATCAAGAGTATTAATACTGAGAAAGCGCTCGCACACCCTGGTGTTGCTGCTGTTATCACTGGTGAAACGCTCAAGGAATATAATCTCCATATGATGCCAACCCTCATGTCAGATACTCAAATGGTCTTGCCTATTGATAAGGTCTGCTATCAGGCTCAGGAAGTGGCGGCTGTGGTTGCGACCGACCGCTATAGTGCTGCGGACGGAGTGGAACTGGTTGAAGTAGAATACGAACCGCTCCCGGTTGTTGTTGATCCTCATAAAGCTACTGATCCCGATGCTCCTATCATAAGGGATGATAAGGAAGGCCAGGATAGCAACCATATCTTTCACTGGGAAGCTGGAGATAGGTCAGGAACAGATGAGATCTTTGAAAATGCAGATGTGACAGTCAAAGAGGATATTTATCTTCCTCGTATTCATGTAGCATCGATCGAAACATGTGGTTGTGTTTCAGAGTTTGATTCAGTGACCGGGCAGCTTACGGTCTGGATGACCACTCAGGCACCCCATGCAATACGCACGGTCTTGGCTCTGGTGGCGGGGCATGTAGGGCTTCAGGAAGATAAGATCCGCATCATTTCACCCGATATCGGTGGTGGGTTCGGTGGCAAGGTTCCCGTCTATCCTGGTTATGTTATAGCTATCGCAGCATCCGTGGTGACGGGTTTACCAATAAAATGGATCGAAGATCGTAGAGAGAACCTTCAGGCAGATTCTTTCGCTAGGGATTACCATATGGAATGTGAGATAGCCGCGGACAAGGATGGTACATTAAATGGATTACGGATCAAGACACTAGCAGACCATGGTTATGCTGATGCAGCCGCAAATCCATCAAAGTTTCCTGCTGGCATGTTCTCGATCTGTACAGGATCATATGATTTTAAGAACGCCTTTGTAGAAGTGGATGGTGTCTACACAAATAAACCACCTGGAGGAATAGCCTACCGTTGTTCATTCCGTGTCACGGAAGCTGTGCACGCGATCGAACGAATGGTGGATATGGTTGCGGATGAAATAGGAATGGATGCGGCTGATATCAGAATGAACAACTTTATTCCGAAGGATGCTTTTCCGTATAAATCACCCATGGGCTGGGAGTATGATAGCGGTGATTATCATGGAGCATTAAAGCTGGCCAAGGATAAAATTGGCTACGATGAGCTACTCAAAGAACAGGCCGAAAAACGAGAAAAGGGTGAACTAATGGGCATTGGGATCTCATCTTTTACTGAAGTTGTAGGGGCCGGGCCTTCCAAGGATTTTGATATTCTCGGTATCAAGATGTTTGATAGTTCCGAAATACGTATACACCCTACTGGTAAAGTCATTGCCCGTTTCGGTACAAAATCCCAGGGACAGGGTCACGAGACAACGTATGCGCAGATCATTGCAGAAGAGTTGGGGATTCCTTATACTGATATTTCTGTTGAGGAAGGGGACACGGATACTGCGCCATATGGTTTAGGAACATATGCCAGTCGTTCAACACCTACTGCGGGGGCAGCGGCAGCTATGGCCTGCAGAAAGATCAAGGACAAGGCTCAGAAGATCGCCTCACACTTGCTGGAAGTCGCAGAAGAAGATGTGGAATGGGAGGTCGGTAAATTCTCAGTCAAGGGTGTTCCGGACAAATCGGTTACGATTCAGGATATTGCATTTGCCGCTTACACCAATCATCCACAAGGTTTAGAGGCCGGTCTTGAAGCGACTCACTATTATGACCCACCTAATATGACCTATCCTTTTGGTAGTTATATCGCAGTAGTGGATATTGATTCAGGTACGGGTGAGGTAAAGGTTCGCAGGTTTGTAGCCGTGGATGACTGTGGTAATATCATTAATCCTATGATCGTTGAAGGTCAGATCCATGGTGGTCTTACCCAAGGTTTAGCACCTGCTCTTTTTGAGGAGATCAGTTATGATGATGAAGGGAATATTACAGGAGGCAGCTTTATGGAATATCTTGTTCCGACGGCAGTGGAAACACCCCATTGGGAAACAGATAAAACGGTAACCCCTTCTCCCCATCATCCTTTAGGTGCCAAAGGGGTAGGTGAATCACCAACCGTTGGTGCACCACCAGCCATAGCGAATGCCGTGGTGGACGCGCTATCGCATCTTGGTGTACGACACTTGGATATTCCGATTACTCCTGAAAAGGTCTGGCGTGCGATCCATAAGCAGGATGCTGCCTAACGTTTAAATATATATATATAAAGTGCCATGAAAGTTGAGATCTCAAAAACCTTTTCTATTCGTGCGCCCATAGGTACTGTCTGGGAGTTCATGACGGATGTGGAAAAAGTTTCCGCCTGTATCCCAGGGGCCCAGTATGAGGATGACCTTGGAAATGATAAGCACTCTGTGATGCTTGTGATAAAAGTTGGACCCATTAGATCGAGCTATCGCACCACTGTTTCTATACGATCCATGGATGAAGAGGGCCATACTATTGAGATCGAAGGACAGGGGACAGATACAAAGGGAAAAGGTGGCGCTATGATGGAAATGGTGGGAAAACTGACAGAGAATGAAGATGGTACCACGGAGATAAATGGTGACTCTACAGTGAAGATCCAGGGAATGCTGGCACAGTTTGGTTCAAGAATGGTAGAAGATGTTTCCAATCAAATATTCTTACAATTCACGAGGTCTTTGGCTGCCAAACTCGAGGATAATGGTAAGATGGCAGATGAAACAGGATCATCAAATGAAGCACTGAGCGGGGTTGCGGTTGCTGGTGCGGCAATAAAAGGGGTTTCCGGCAGGCTTATGGACAAGCTCAAAAAGAAAGAAGATTGAATAGGTATCCATGAAGTTTAATTGGATCCACCGTGCATCAGAGCTCGAAGAAAAGGGGATGCCATTTGCTATTGCTACTGTGATAGATACGGTTGCACCCACTTCCGCCAAGCCCATGGCAAAAGCGATCATAACTGCTGATGGAAAAATGGACGGTTGGATCGGTGGCGGTTGTGCCCAGGAGACAGTCATTAAGGAGGCACTCCATTGTCTGCATACTGGGATGGCATCTGTTATACGGTTAGCCCCAGAACGGAGTATCTCCGGTAAGGTATCCTATAAAAAAGAAATATTCTTAACCTGTGAAAGTGGAGGCGCTCTTGAATTTCATATTGAACCGGTACTACCTATGACCAAACTATTGATCTATGGAAATACACCTACAGTTAATGCCTTGGCAAAACTTGGTGAACTTTTAGACTATGATATATATGCTCTTTCACCCGGAATCTCTGAGTTAGCGTTACCTGAAGAGGTAACAAAACTTGATGAATTTTCGGTCTTTGAAGGTCAGTGTGTGGCTATAGTAGCGACCCAGGGCGATGGTGACATTCAAGCTTTAAAAGCAGCTATTGCTTCAAAACCAGAGTTTCTATCTTTGATCGCGAGCAAAAGGAAAACCGAGAGTCTATTGGGACAATTGGTAAAGGATGGTATAAGCAGAGATAAGATCAGTTCGATCAAGTTTCCTGCCGGGCTGGATATTGGTGCAATAACTCCTCAGGAAATTGCTGTATCAATTATGGCCGAACTAGTTCAGTATAAAAGGAAGACCGCTTGGAAAGATGAAATAATTCTTGATGTTGAACAGGCCAAAAATGGAAAAGAAACGGACCCCATCTGTGGTATGCTTGTTGACCCCAAGACCGCCGATAGTTCTTTCGAATATGATGGGATAAGCTATTATTTTTGCTGTGGCGGCTGTAAAAAGAAATTTGAAGCAGAACCTGCAGCCTTTGTATAACCAACAGATCGAAGATCTATTAAATGAATGAGCAAGATTATAGAGGATCATATTATTTTTTAATAATGGCATAATGATATGAAAGTGACCGAACTCAGCACCATTGATGATATAAGATCGAGTTTGGATGACCATAGCTATATTGCGAACCGTTCTCTATCCACTTCCATTTTCCTTTCCTTGAAAATGAAAAAACCAATTTTCTTGGAAGGAGAACCGGGTGTTGGAAAAACAGAAATAGGTAAGGTTCTGGCGAAAGTTTTGGGTACGGATCTTATTCGTTTGCAATGTTATGAAGGCTTGGATGTCCATAATGCTATCTACGAGTGGAATTATTCACGCCAGATCTTGCAGATCCGCATGCTGGAAGCGGAAGGGCAAAAGGACAAGGAAAAAATTTCAAAGGAGATCTTCGGTTCAGAGTTTTTAATTAAGCGTCCTCTATTTCAGGCCATAGATCATGATGGTGAGATTCCTCCTGTTCTGCTTATTGATGAATTGGATCGTGCTGATGAAGAGTTTGAGGCCTTTTTACTGGAGATCCTGTCTGATTTTCAAATTTCGATTCCTGAGATCGGAACCATAACTACAGAGACACCACCGATCGTGGTCATCACATCCAACCGTACTAGAGAGATACATGATGCGCTCAAGCGGCGCTGTCTTTACCATTGGATCGATTATCCAAGCGCAGAGCAGGAATTTGAGATCGTGAAACGCAAAATTCCACAGGTCAATGAAGAGTTAGGGAAACAAGTGGTTGCCTTTGTGCAAGCTGTACGAAAAAAGGATTTTTATAAACTGCCTGGTATTGCTGAGACACTTGATTGGGCCAATGCTTTGATAAAACTGGGGACCACAGAATTGTCGAACGAGATAACTTCTGATACATTGGGTGCACTGCTCAAATATCAGGATGATATTGAGAAAATGGACGGAGATACCACAAACGGATTGGTACAGCGTGCCTTTACAGAAGCCAACCTAATTACTATATAGTTTTTCATCATTGCCTACTGTTATACAATCTAGATTGCATAATGCTATCACTGTTTTCGGTCGGTTCCTGAGACAGGCTGGTTGGCACGTAGGTACAGGCGAGATCATGAGCGCTATTGAAGCAAGCTCTAAGATCGATCCATCCAACCGGTATGATTTTCGTGATTCTCTTAAAGCTTGTTTTATCACCAACCATAAGATGATCCCTCTTTTTGACCAATTGTTCGACCTATACTGGCGAAATCCGGACAAGATAGAAAATGTGTCTGATATATTGCGAAGACTTCATCGGTCCCGGTCAAACGATGCAGGATTACCTACCGTCAAAGACCAGGTAAAAGAACTTTATAGTAAGCGGGTTGAAGGATCCAAAGACAAAAAAGATGATAAAGAAGTTGAAGAAGGAGAGTTTGATGTGTTTCTCTATAGCCCGCAAGAGATTTTAAGGAAAAAACGGTTTGATGCATATACCGCTGAAGAGTACGATGAGGCTAAGAAGTTCATAAGCCGATGGACCCTGGAATTTGGAGAAAGAAAATTGCGCCGTTTGGAGAAAGGACGATCGCCCTATCGTCTTAATATTCGTGATACTATACGAAAAAATATTTTCCCCACCCAAGATTTCATTCAACTCGATTGGAATGATAGAAAGACCAAACAAAGGCCATTGGTGGTGCTTACTGATATCAGCGGATCAATGGACCATTATTCAAGGATCTTACTGCATTTTATATATACTGTTCACTCGGTCAATAAATGGGTGGAGGCATTCACTTTTGGAACCCGTCTGTCCAGGATCACTCATTATCTTAGAAAAAAGGATGCTAATGATTCCTTGGAATTGATCAATGGATCGGTGAAAGATTGGTCTGGTGGCACGAAAATAGGTGAGACGCTGGAAACATTTAACCGTATTTGGGCCCGTCGGGTGCTCAGTGGTGGAGCGATCGTGCTTGTTATAAGCGATGGCTGGGACACAGGTAACATTGAATTATTGGGTAAAGAAACGGACAGATTACACCGAAGTTGTCATAGATTGGTGTGGTTGAATCCGAATCTTGGTTATGAGGACTTTAAGCCACTTACCCAGGGCCTGCAGGCGATCCTACCACATGTTGATGATTTTTTACCGATCCATAATTTGAATAGCCTGATAGATCTTGTTGATATTCTTTCCAGTATGGATAAGAGAACCAGATTTAAAGCGTTCGCATGATCGTTTCTGCAACTATTCTTGCTGCCGGAGGATCATCACGCATGGGCAAAGAGAATAAACTTTTGATGACATTGAATGAGGGCGAGATCATCGGTCAAACTTGCTATACAGTTCTTAATTCTGTTTTAAGTCCGGTCATAGTGGTCACGGGTTATATGCATGATGAAGTTGAAAGAGTCTTACCGGAATCTGTTGACGAGATCGTGTATAACAGTAGCTGGGAGAGTGGAATGGCCACATCCATATGTGCCGGTATATCAGCATTACCAGATGATGTTGATGGTAATATGATAGTGATGGGAGACATGCCATTGGTAACGGTAGAAACACTTGATGGATTAGTGAACCAGTTCTGCATTCATGAGGGAGACAGAATTGTCTACCCCCTTTATTCTGACCGTCAGGCAAATCCGGTCATTTTTCCAAGAAAATATTTCAGTGAAATACTTTCATCCAAGGGAGACAGAGGCTGTAAAAAAGTTCTGAAACAATATCCTGATGATGCTATCAGGATACCAATAAATTCTGATGAGGTCATTCTTGATTGCGATACCAAGGATGATTATCTTCGAATCATATCAAAAATTTAAACTATGTCCAGACATAAAGACCTTATTCAAAAGATGGCGAACCTTGAATCTGCAGAGACACCCTATGCGATAGCTTCTGTTTACAGTGTTCATGGCTCATCTTCTGGCAAGATAGGTGATAAGGCTTTATTCGATAAGAACGGCAAGCGAATCATCGGATATATTGGAGGCGGTTGTATTGAGAACCGTGTCGCTGCCACAGCCAAAGAAACATTAGAAGATGGTGTACCTAGGACTGTTGAGATTGATCTGGACAGTGATGAAATGGGAATGGGTATCCCTTGTGGAGGTTATATGTCAGTGATAGTCGAACCTAATTTGATCAATCCAACTTTGCTCATTCGCGGAATGGGACGAGTAGTGGAGGTCCTATGCCAAATGGCCAGCACTCTGAATTTCAAGGTTATTGTTCAAACTGATGAGGGTGAAAAAGAAAGATTTCCAGAAGCGTCCAATGTAATAACGGACCCTTTAGAATTAGATGATATTGATCAACATTTGGATTATTTCATTTTAGCGACCCATCATCGAAATGATGATAAAGTGACCTTCGAAGCCTTGAAAAGAGGTATACCCTATGTTGGTGTTGTGGCGAGTGCGAAAAAAACAGGTATTATAAAAGATTACCTAATAAAAAATGGTATCTCCGATGGCGAACTTGGGAATTTCTTTTCTCCTACAGGTCTTGATCTTAAAGCAAAAACACCTGAACAGATCGCGATCAGTATTCTTTCCGAGATGATCATGCTGGCAAATGGTGGAAGCGGCAAGCAAATGAGGACACTTGTTTCATCCTAATAAGGCTAATAAGGGATCATTAGATAATTATCTATTTTTTCTGCCCTTGATTAAAAAGACGATCTATGAAAGACCTTATCTATTTAGATAATCAAGCGACGACACCAATTGACCCTGCTGTTCTATCGGCTATGCTGCCTTATTTCAGGGAAAAATTTGGAAATGCAGCTAGTGTGCACCATGCGTATGGTAGGGAAGGTAAGGAAGCCGTGGAGCGCTCCCGGAGATCCCTGGCAGAAAGTATTCGAAGCCAACCTAGAGATATAATTTTTTCCAGCGGTGCCACAGAATCCATTAATTTGGCTATAAAGGGAGTTTGTAATAAATACAATAGCAAGGGTCGGCATATTATTACTCAACAGACAGAGCACAAGGCAGTTATGGATACATGTGCTTCCATAGAGAAAGCGGGTTGGAGTGTAACCTATCTGCCCGTGGATTCTGATGGTCTTGTATCACCGGATTCTGTGCTTAATGCTATTGGAAAGGATACTGTGATGGTCTCGATAATGCATGCTAACAATGAGATCGGTACTATTCAGCCTCTGACAGATATTGGTGCCATTTGTAGAAAGGAAAAAATATTCTTTATGGTTGATGCTTGCCAGTCTTTCGGGAAACTGGATATTGATGTGGATAGGATGAAGATAGACCTACTGGCGGCCACGGCCCACAAAATATATGGTCCAAAAGGTATCGGGTTCCTATACGCCCGTCAGAAAGATCCTAAGGTCAGGCTTGAGATGCAAATGGATGGTGGTGGGCATGAAAGGGGATTCCGTTCCGGAACATTGCCTGTCCCTCAGATAGTCGGTCTCGGAAAAGCGATCGAACTTTGTCTTAAAACAAAGGATGAAGAGAGCCAGCGCTTGAAAATTCTTCGTGACCTAATGCTCGAATCGATCCAGGAAGTTCACCCTGATGTGATACTGAATGGTAGCCTTGAACAACGTCTGGCACATAATTTGAATCTTTGTTTTCCAGGTTTAGAAGCAGAATCCATTATCATGAAAATGAAGACTATAGCATGTTCTACTGGTTCAGCTTGTAGCAGTGCCAATCTGGAACCATCCCATGTGATTAAAGCAATTGGTAGAGATTCAGAAATAGCACATTCTGCTATAAGATTTAGCTTGGGAAGGTTCACTACAAAGGATGAAATTCATTTTGCGATCCAAGAGATCAATCGCACTGTTTCTGAACTAAAGAAGAGATCGCGTGGTTATTAGTTCATGAATTATTAGCCGGGAGATATTCCAATGCCTCAAAAGATATTCAGCCCAACCGAAGAATGGTCTGCCAATGCTCATGTCCCATCCTTCGATATATACCGTAAACGTTACAAATCATCCACGGAAGACCCGGAAGCGTTCTGGTCAGATATCGGTCAAAGATTGGATTGGATCAGACCATGGAGAACGGTCCGAAAATTTGATTTTTCCAAAGGAGAGATCAAGTGGTTTTTAGGAGGAAAACTTAACGCTTCTTATAATTGCATCGACCGTCATATCCAGAATGGTCATGGAGATAGGACCGCCATTCTTTGGGAAGGAAATGACCCTAACCAGTCACGGGCCTTCTCTTTTATAGAAATATTGAAAGAAGTTTCCCAGTTTGGAAATGCATTAAGATCATTAGGTGTAAAGAAGGGGGACCGTGTCTGCCTTTATATGCAGATGGTCCCAGAATTAGCATTCGCCATGCTGGCCTGTGCTCGGATCGGTGCTGTGCACTCAGTGGTGTTTGGTGCTTTCAGCGCTGACTCACTCCGGGATCGGATCAATGATTCCAAGTGCAAGATCCTTATTACACAGGATACGGGTGTTCGAGGAACCAAACAAAATATTCCTATGAAAGCCAATGCTGACAATGCGGTTTTGGAGACACCCTCCATTAAGAATGTCATAGTGGTTCGCCGAACGGGTGAAAAGGTTTTCATGGATAACCATAGGGACATCTGGTGGCATGAAGCGGTCTCTGGTATGGACGCTGTTTGTGAGCCGGAAGAAATGGATGCGGAAGATCCTTTATTCATTCTTTATACATCTGGATCTACTGGTAAACCCAAGGGTGTCCTCCATACCACGGGTGGTTATCTTGTCTATACATCATACACACATGAAATGATCTTTGATTACAAGGAAAATGATATCTATTGGTGTACTGCCGATATAGGCTGGATCACTGGTCACTCGTACATTGTTTATGGACCATTGGCCAATCGAGCCACAAGTGTGATGTTCGAGGGAGTTCCAAATTATCCTGATTATGGTCGTTTCTGGGATGTGGTGGATAAGCACAAGGTCAATCAGTTTTACACAGCACCTACGGCGTTACGAGCTCTAATGAAAGAAGGAAATGACTGGGTAACCTCCCGGGACCTTTCTAGCCTGCGATTATTAGGTACAGTGGGTGAACCGATCAAAGAACCAGAATGGAATTGGTATAACAATATTGTGGGTAAAGGAAATTGTCCTATTGTGGATACCTGGTGGCAAACGGAAACGGGTGGAATATTGATCACTCCATTACCCGGAGCAACACCCACAAAACCGGGTTCGGCCACTTTCCCGTTTTTTGGCATAGAACCGGCCATTATGAGTGAGGATGGTAAGGAGATCGATGGAAACGGCGTTCAAGGCCTATTGGTGATCAAAACGTCCTGGCCGGGACAAATGCGGACCATATATGGGGATCATGAACGTTTCATTGAAACCTATTTTTCCCAGTTCCCCGGGTATTATTTTACTGGTGATGGTGCTCGCCGGGATGATGATGGATATTACTGGATCACGGGTCGGGTGGATGATGTGTTAAATGTTTCCGGTCACAGGATCGGAACAGCTGAAGTAGAAGGCGCTATTGGTAAAGCCTATGGTGTTGCCGAAGCAGCAGTTGTTGGATTCTCCCACGATATCAAGGGACAGGGAATTTTTGCTTTTGTGACACTAATGACTGGGGTAAATGAGTCTGATGATATTCTTAAAGATATTTTAGATACTGTGGCCAAGGAGATCGGTCCACACGCTAAACCGGATCAGGTACAGTTCACGCCAGCCCTACCGAAAACGCGTTCGGGAAAGATCATGCGAAGGATCCTAAGAAAGATAGCCGAAGGGGATACAGATAATATGGGTGATACCTCGACCTTGGCAGACCCATCAGTAGTAGAGACCCTCATTTCACTTCAGCCTCCAGCTTAGTATTCATATCACGGATACGCTGTGTAAGAGTAAGGAGGATCTGTTTCATGATCTCGGCGTTCCCTTCCATCAGCTCATAAAAACCGATTTGATCGATCTTTAACAGTAAAGCATTCTGTTCGGTAGTAGCATCAGCGGACCTAGGCTCTTTATCCAATAGAGCCATTTCGCCCAGTGATGCTCCCTTCTCTAAACGAGCTATTTCCTTTTTTCCACTATGAATGGAGACCGAACCATCAAAAATCACGAACATGCTGTCACCTTCGTCCCCTTCCTTAAATATAGACTCACCCTCTTCATAGCGTTCAGCCTTGGATATCTGCGCGATACGGGATAATACTTCGCCTGGTATATTGCGAAAAAGATCCACTGATTTCAGTAGGATAGTTCTTTCTAGAATGGTGTACATGGTTGACTCCGTTTTAGTTTGAAATTTAGCCAACGGGATCTTGGTATCATCAACTGACCTATCTTTGAATAATTGTGCTAAATAGATAGATGAATTCACCATATCCCAGTTAATGGTCTTTAGGATGGATATATTTTCTGGTTCCAACAAACATTGTATACTTATAGCGGATTTCCATTCATGACCCGATTCAGCCCAAACCTTTAAATAATTTTCTATTGAATCAGAGATCTCTGAAAATAATTCCTGGCCTTTGGATACAGGATCCGTTTCCCTGTCTATTAAAGGTAATATAAGTGACCTGACATCCTTGTCACATGATGAATCCAGAAATTCCAGAACGAATGGGACATAATTCTTATTATTACTGAGTACGTACTGAACATAAGATTCTATTGGCGTATCGGGTATGTGTAAAACGCTTAATCTTAATAGTATCTGAATTGATTTTTTCTTTTCGCTTGATATTTGATCGAGAATCAGTCTTATGCTCTTTTGATTTGATAGCATTGAGCGAAATGTTTCCAGACCATAACAATGCTTAGCTATTTGTTCCATCTCTTCAATAAATGGTTCTCCAAATTCTTCTACTATGTTTCCAGATCGTGCTATTACTAATAGCGAACGTGCCGCTTTCACCATTATATCTATATCACCATCTATCAATAAGGTACGCAATACTCTAACGCTACGTGTGGTGCTATAGTCCTCAAGGCAGTGTGCGATACCTAATGTAAGTGATTTTGATATATCATCATCTAATAGGGAATGACTCAGGGAGTCAACCACATCATTCTCAAGAAATCGAGTCAGGGTGTCCCTAGCAAATTGTGCTGTTTCTGATGAACCTAGATTGAATATGATCTCTTTTAGGAGTGATGGTTCATGACGAGTGCCAGCTACTTTTAAGGCGGCCTCACGAATTTCTAATGATGGGTATGTTAATAATTCGATCAGCGTTTCATTGGGTAGCAGGTCGCCAGATGCTTGCAGATAATGGAGCGCTACGGCGGTTGTGTGCTCATCCTTCACATCCAGAAAATCATCCAGCACTTTTTTCGCTTGAGTCTCATGAATTTTCATTCTTAGGGATCCTACCGCACTGGCAGCCTGAATATGTTCATTCTCACTGCCAAGATTTTTCAGAAGTGATTCAGATAGTTCTACAAGAGATCTATCCACAGCGATAGTGATAGCATAAGCTGAGGCTTTATCATCCTTTTTTGTGGCATTTAGAATTACATCATCATTTAGTATATCGGTTTGTGACCCAGCTAAGTTCAGAATTTGTTTTCTCAGCTCAAGGGAGCCGGACTCAATTAGGTTAACTAACGTTTTTTTAAAGGGATAAAGAGGTAGTGGTCTCAACAGATCCAGCGCGAAGAGTTGTTTGAATTCATTATCATCATTTAAGGCTTTATCAATGGTTGAAACTGTTTGGCTGTCGGAAACATCAAACTGGACATCTTCGAGGTTGAGCTGACGCTGTTCGATTGCTTTCATTAGGGTTTTAAGGTAGCCTTCCTTCAATTGAAAATTGTTCCAAAACCAAACGCAGCAGACTCCAATCACAGGAAGGCTCAACCAGTGAAGTTTATCTGTTGGAATGAGCTCCATAGATACAATAATAAAGATCAGGATACCAATGGCTCCTTCCATGATAGATCTGATGGATGAATCAATTACCGGTTTGAACCGTCGAACTTTTTGTTTATCAACAGGTAACCACAAAATTTCTCTGGATGCGCTCTGAATTGAAAACTTGAAGACCTGATCAGCAAATCGTGCAATAAAAACGGTCACTATACCTGCCCAAGCAAAAAAGGACACGGATCCTATTATGATGCTTGTAGGGAGAACCAATAGACCACCAATTATGCCAAATCTTGATAGGACAAAACCTGTAATGAAGAATTGTATTATGAGTGTCGCCCCGCCCGTTACCATATAATATGTTCCGAAAAAGGCCGCCAGTGAATCAGGGCTGTGGTATGTCGTTGCTGCTGTTATTTTGAACTGGTATTCGATGATTCGAGACGACATAGCAGCGATGACAACCATAATAGCGATCGATCTCAAATATGGTTCGAATGATGACGATCTACTGGATGATTGTTTCTCATCGAACCTTTGTATAGGTTTTGATCTAATATCTGTTTTGTCCCGAAAAGGTCTCAACAGCCAGGTAAACAAAATCGTTAGACAGATGAATCCCATAGTGGGAATTAGCAGGTTACCAGCTCCGAAATTTGTCACGAAAGGTTTTATCCCGTATCCTGCGCCGATTCCGGCGATGGAACCGCCAGCACCGATAATACTGAAAAGGCGCTTGGCCTGACGCGCATTAAAGATCTCTCCGGCCAATAACCAAAACTGAAGAACAGAAATAGAGATAATAACTTCAACCCAGACATATAGAACTGGAATCATGATGCCCTTTAGGTTCAACTGTATTCCAGCAAGGGTGACAATAAAAATGACCGATGTGATGGTGATAATGTGTCCAAGATCTTTCCCGGATGCTATCCGATTATAAAGGGTAATGGTTGCTACAATAACAACTGCAATTATTGCAAACATAAGGGGCAATAGAGTACGGTCATAGTCGGTAAGAAAGAATGTATCCCTTGCACTGGACCCAGTTATAGTGGCAGCGACAATAGAGAAGAACATCAGGAATGCGAGAATAGTAGGCTTTCGTTCTTCTGGTTTAATATGCATGACACTCATGGTTATGGGCAATAACTTAATCATTCCACGGTTCAGAAGGTTCTTGTAATTACGAGGTCGTGGTTAGTTGAATCGCCTATCGGACATCAGTAACTTCACGGTCCATTTTTTCAGTACAATTAATTGAGGAATACATGTCGCATATTTCAACCGTAACAATGGCTGGTCCATCTTGGCAAGAGGTTGATGCCGGTCTGATAGCTGTCGGTGTTTATAAGGATAGGTCCTTAACTCCTTTGGCACAGGAAATAGATAAGGCCATTGGAGGGCTTATTAACCAAGGGATCGCTATGAAGGATATTAAAGGGAAAAAAGGGGAATCTCATTTTTTCTATGGTGCAGGAAAATTGATACTTGTTCTCGGACTAGGGCGAAAAGATAAAATTGATTCCAACTCGATACGTATAGCTGCAGGTGCAGCAGCCCGAGCAGCCATTAGCAGGAAAGTAGGGTCGGTGGCAGTTGAATGTTTTTGCTCCGGGCTCGAAAGCTGTCAGCCAATGGGTGAAGGACTGGTACTGGGATCATATCAATTTCTGGATTATAAGACCAAAGATGATGAACACTTTGAGCTTGATTCAGCAAGTGTCATTGGATGTGATAGTGACGAGATCTTGAAGGGAACCGAGATCGGAAAGGCCGTCTGCTTTTCCCGCGATCTATCCAATCACCCTGGAAATGTTACTACTCCGACCCGTCTGGCCGATGCCGCAAAGGAGATCTCTGATCAAGCCGGAATGGAACTGACAGTCTTTGATCGAAAAGAATTCACTGAAATGGGTATGGGTGGTTTGGCCGGTGTGGCTCAGGGGACCGATGAACCTCCGAAATTCATCATTTTAGAATATTATGGTGCAGATAAAGATGAACAACCTAAGGTCCTCGTGGGAAAAGGATTGACCTTCGATGCCGGCGGGATCTCTATCAAACCCGCCTCAAAAATGGATGAAATGAAGTATGATATGTGTGGTTCTGCAACTGTACTGGGTGTTTTTAAGGCCATAGCGGCAATAAGACCAAAGATCAATGTAATAGGGATAGTGCCGTCAACAGAGAACCTGGTTGGGGCAAAGGCATACAAACCAGGGGACATACTATCCGCGTATAATGGCAAGACCATTGAAGTATTGAACACTGATGCTGAGGGCAGGCTTATCTTGGCTGATGGTCTTTCCTATGCCAGTAAGCATTATGAGCCGGAATTCATCCTTGATTTTGCTACATTGACCGGCGCTGTTCTGGTAGCTCTTGGTCATATTGCTACAGGGATCATGGGCACTGATGATGACCTGATCAGCAAAGTAAAAGGATCATCTAAAAATGTTGGTGAAAAGGTTTGGGAATTTCCTTTATGGCCTGAGTATTGTAAACAGATCCGATCCAATATAGCGGATGTCAAGAATATTGGTGCACCCCGACAAGCTGGAACGATAGCTGGTGGGGCATTCTTAAAAGAATTTGTTGGTGAAAATATACCCTGGGTACACTTTGATATTGCTGGTACCGCATGGGGGGTTAAACCAGACTCCTGTAATCCTAAGGGAAGTGCGACAGGTGTGGGAATCAGACTGGTGTTAGATCTTTTGGGAGTTTAAACAGCATAATTGAAAACAAGGACCATTAGTTTGTATAGAAGAATTAGAATCGTATTCTTCTTTTCTGGTTTGGTGTTTGCCGGACATACTATAACGATAGATGGGCAGTTTCAGGATTGGGACCAGGTTCCATTAGCGTATACTGACTCGCAGTCTTCCGATCAAATGAGCGCAGATTTTTCTGATCTCAAGATCACCTATGATATGGAATTTCTTTTCATCTATTTTAATTTTTATGACAATGAGTTTCTTCTCCAAGACTGGAATAATTTTCATCTTTTTTTAGATACGGACAACGATGGATCAACAGGCTTAGCCATAGATGGTATCGGAGCGGAACTTGATTGGACATTTGGTTCACGATCGGGTGTTCAGTATTTAAACGGGAACCAGTATGAACTCTGGCAAAATGATATTTCCCTGAGGATCGGGCCCACTATCACTTCCCAAGAGTTTGAGATCGGTATTTCCAGATACTGTGGCCCACTCACTATGAATGGTAGCCAGGTCATGGTGGATGGTCGAATTATCATTAATAGCGGAGACACTACCCAGGACCAGGTCCCAGATGAGCCTGGCGGGATCTATTTCAGTATTGGTGATGATATTGTTCCAGACCCAGTTCCTATCCCATTGGAACGGAGACATGAGGATGATATTAGGATAATATCTTACAATACCTGGAATAATGGTATTCTTGATGATGAACGAATGCCCCGGTTCAAACGGATCATCCAGGCTCTGGATCCAGATGTGATCGCTCTGCAGGAACACTGGGACTGGGATGAGATCGATGATATTATTCAATCGTGGTTTCCCCAGGAAGAGTGGTTTGCCAGCTGGACCTATAGGGACCTGGTGGTCCTTTCCCGTTTCCCGATCTTGGAAGACGCTAATATGATCAGCTCGGAAAGAACCATGGCAGTATTATTGGATACAGAGAGTGAACTTGGGAAAGATCTACTGATCTTCAATTCCCACTTATCCTGCTGTGCAAACAATGATGATCGACAGGAGCAGGTTGATGAGTTTATAAGTGTTTGGAGAAATTGGATCTCCGGTGGTGATGGACCCTTTGAGTTTGAGATGGAGACACCATTTGTACATGTTGGCGATTTTAATTTTGTAGGATATCGCCAACAGGTAGAGACCATCCAAACTGGTGACATTCAAAATGAAGCGGATCATGGGCCAGATTTTCCACCGGATTGGGACAGCTCGGATATCGTTGACCTGTTCTCTCGCCATACGCATAAACGTATGGGCTATACATGGCGCTCTGATGGTTCATCATTTAACCCGGGAAAGTTAGATTATGTATTCTATTCCGATGCCACTATCGATACAGGGCGTCATTTTACCTTGAACACCTTGGCCATAGATGAAGGAACCTTGTTGGAAATGGGTCTCGAATCTGAAGATACTAACCAAGCATCGGATCATCTGCCTCGAGTGTTCGATATCTCACTTTCCGAAGGGTTAGGAACAAAGGATTCACAAGTATTACCATCGGTACTTGCATTGCACCCAAATTATCCTAACCCGTTCAACCCAAGCACTGTGATCAGTTATGAGTTGCCTGAAGAGACCAGGGTAACGATCAACATTTATGATATAATGGGTCAAGCTGTTCGTAACATAAAACGGTCAGAAACACAGATCGCAGGGTATCACCAAGTTTATTGGAATGCTACAAATGATGAAGGGAAACTGGTGAGTGCCGGTGTATACCTGTATGTGATCCAGGCTGGAGAATTTATGCATACCAAAAAAATGGTGTTGATGCATTAATCACACCTATTTTTGATTATTGAATAAGCCTCGGCATGTATCGGGACTGATTCATTTATCAAGTCAAAAAATATTTTCAATCTTTTTACTCTAAAAAATGGTCGTACAGTATTTCATAGAACAGATCTCATAGTTTTATCGTAAATGGGCGCCATGGATCTCCAGTCAAATGATTCTGAAATGAAGCGAATTCGTGAAGCTCTTATTTTTTCGATATGATCTATTGCCCATATTATTTTTTCCAATATCTCAGCATCATCTGAATAAAGATGATCTTCGTGCTGTTCAGCTGGTAAAAATTCAGGATATGTTAAACGGTTGGGTAAGATCGGCCAGGTATTGCAATAGATGGCTTCCATGACACTACCTCCAAAAAATTCCTGATTAGATGTTACGGGAAGAATATCAGCTTTCCAGAGCCATCTCGCATACTCATCAAAGGTTTCCTCATAGCCCCATTTTACAATACTATCTTTAAATGTTGTTCTTGCCTGATCGAAGATGCTCGGAGATTGACTAAAGTTCTCCCCCAATATGGCTAAGTTGAACTGGTGCCCATCATTCATTATTTTTTCTAATAGGTAGAAGAACGATTCCGGATTCTTATCATATTCCCAGCGGTGGTTCCAAAGGATAAGTGGTATGTCACCATGGTCAGTTCGATGCTCCTCAAATTTTTTTAGGTCCATTCCTAAATATAAGATCTTGGATTTTTCTCTAATGCCAGCCACTGAGTCTAATTCTTTATGATCTGGAAACTGTTTCAAAAAGGATGGAAGTGCGTTTAAAAATGAATTCATATGAAACTCAGAGTTAAAGAATACATGGTCAGCTGTGAGTGCAGATACATAGTTAATGAACCCATAGTGTGTGTCCCTGTTATACTGAATATCACGATCATTCGGTGACCACGGATAGCAGAGTTGGTTCTCATGAAAATACAGTGCTGTTGGAATATTGTAAGATTTCCTTTTTGTCAGAGCAAGAAAGGTAGAAAGATCCAACATGTCTGTGGCCATTATAAGGTCGGGATTCCAATCTAGATCATTGAACTCTTGTGCCAATGTTATCGCACCCCCATGCATCCGCCATTTCCAGAATTGTCCTTTCATGGATAAGATCCGAATCTCATGATCACTATGTTTCTTATAGCCATCAGCCCAATGTTTGTGTGATCCTGTAAAGTAGGGCTCTATCAAAAGGATTTTCACATTGAAATTTACCAGCTGGGCAAAATAAAAAAGCCAACATAAGCTGGCTTTTTTCGTGCCCGAGACTGGAGTCGAACCAGCACGTCCTTTCGGACACACGGACCTGAACCGTGCGCGTCTACCAATTCCGCCACCCGGGCTAAAAACCAGCGGCGGATAATAGAAATATCTGACGTGAACCATCAAGGATTAAACTTGGAGAGATTAGAATCGGTCATGTATCTTAAGCGGCTTTTTACTATGGAAATAAAGACGGTTGCAACCAATAGAAAAGCCTACCATGAATATCATATACTGGAAACGATCGAAGCTGGGATTGAACTTAAGGGTAGTGAGGTCAAGAGCCTGAGAGAAGGAAATGCCAGCCTGAAGGAGGGATATGTATTGATAAAAGATGGTCAGGCGTACTTGGTAGGTGTTCACATCAGCGCCTATAGCCACACAGGACATACTGGCCATGAACCTGTTCGGAACCGGCGGCTTCTGCTTCATAGGCGGGAGATTCGAAAAATTCGCCAGAAGCTGGCTGAAAAGGGACTTACGGCCGTACCACTGAAATTGTATTTCAAACGGAGCTGGTTAAAGGTTCAGATCGGATTGGCAAAGGGAAAAAAGCTTTATGATAAAAGAGCAACAAAAAAGAAACGGGATGTGGAACGTGATATCCAGCGAGCACTGAGTGACACCAGATGAGTTTTCTATCTGTAAAAGAACAAATGGAATTGATCTCGCGAGGGGTGGAAGAAATAATACCCGAGGGTGAGTTGATATCAAAGCTTGAAAGTTCAAAGAAGAGCGGAATACCTCTAACGGTTAAATTAGGCTGTGACCCCAGCCGTCCTGACCTTCATATCGGCCATGGCATAGTTCTTAGAAAGATGCGCCATTTCCAGGATCTGGGTCACCAGGCAGTACTGGTGATTGGTGATTTTACTGCTATGATCGGGGACCCATCTGGACGAATTAAAACTCGTCCCCAGCTAACACTGGAAGAAGCCAAGGCCAATGCAGAATCGTATGTTGAACAATCTAAAGTTATACTTGATATAAATAAACTTAAAATATTATATAATTCAGAATGGCTTAATTCAATGAATTTTTCTGATGTAATAGAACTGGCTGGTACCACAACTGTAGCACGCATGCTGGAGCGGGATGATTTTACAAAAAGATATAAGGCTGAGATCCCTATCTCGTTGCATGAGTTCTTGTATCCACTGGCACAGGGGCAGGATTCTGTAGAGCTTAATGCAGATATTGAGCTTGGGGGCACTGATCAAAAGTTTAATCTTTTGTTTGGTCGAAGTCTTCAGAAGGAAGCGGGCCAGGATCCTCAGTGTATAATTACTCTACCGTTATTGGAAGGGACAGACGGAAAAGAAAAAATGTCAAAAACATATAATAACGATATCGGATTGCAGGATGAGCCAGAAGATATTTATGGGAAGATCCTATCCATAAAGGATGAGATGATAAAGAAATGGTTCA
>ENA-UPTF01000554-UPTF01000554.1-marine-metagenome-genome-assembly--contig:-NODE-554-length-25758-cov-3.151746_pt1 | contig 25758 bp, 22 predicted proteins | sample MGYA00238166_ERZ767019 | MGnify/ENA primary metagenome ERZ767019 (study PRJEB28930, sample SAMN06266391) | marine metagenome | isolation source: Sea water from 250 m depth | place: Atlantic Ocean | study... | reverse complement strand
GAGGAGTGGTTCACAGCTCCGGCATGTGACGGCTTCGTCATAGCGGGGACGCATATGCCCGGAGCTTTTGAGGACTTCGTAGATTTGGTGGTGCCAGAGTTGCAACGTCGCGGCCTGTTTCGAACAGAGTATTCAGGTAACACCCTGCGAGATAACTTAGGGCTAACGCAACCGCTGCCGGGAGCATGGCGCCGCTAGCCAATCAGGATTCACTGAAGGCTTTCACGATGTCGTTGCCGTGCGCAGCCCACACACCATCAAGTTGCGTAACTTGACGTAGTGCACGATCAAGAGTCCGAATGCGAAACGGTTGCCCTGTTAACCAGGGTCGTAACGTCAGCATCATGTGGCGTGCCGAAGTTTGTCCGTCCATATGAAGTCTCGTGGCTGCTGCAACAATCATGCCCTCCCAACTAGTGAGACTGGCTCGACGATGCCAAAGCGCAAACTCGTCGTCCACTTCTAGAAAAAGCGGAAGCGACACCAGTTCACCGACCGGGGTTGTCATCTTGTATGGCTGTTCATCGTTGGGCCAATCACACACATAGTTGACTCCTGCGGCAGCCAACAATTCCGGGGTACGAGACGATTCGACCCCTTCAGGTGAGAACCAGCCCGAAGGTCGATTCCCCGAAAGCTTTTCCAAGGTGTCTAAACAATCAGTGATGATCTCAGCCTCGTCGTCTTCGCTGAGTTTGGACGTAATTAGTTGGCTCGCTGCCACTCCATGCCCAACCAGTTCGCAACCACGTTGCATCAGATGATCAATGAGCCACGGATAATGAACTGCGGTGAGTTTGTCGACGGCCACCGTGACCGGAATCCCGTGACGTTCTAGCGTGTCCAAGAGGCGGAAAACACCGACTCGGTGGCCGTATTCGCGGTGAGTTAATTGCACATAATCGGGTGCCGGTAATTTGATTAACCCCCCGCTCGAGTTCCGCAAACTGTACGCGTCTGGAGGCGGGTCCCATTCGTAGTGCTCGAGCAGAACTAGGGCCCCCATCGCCAGAGATTTTCCGGATGGCCAAGTAAGTGCAGGTCTAGTGGGCAACGGCGAGTACGGGTAATGAGAATGATCCATTCCCACGGAGCGTTCAGCTGGCATCGTGTACCCCGCTGATCGCTTCTGCATGTTCAACGAATTCTTGATAATGGTGCTCGATGAAATGTTCTGCTATTTCTGACGCCGTGGTCTGCCAAATAGCGTCGTGACCTAGTAGATAATCCAAGATTTCTTCTAAGCCTTGAATTCGATGAGGCATTCCCATCAGATAAGGATGAAGAGCGAGAGCCATCACGCGCCCAGAAGTTTCGCCCTCTTCGTAGAGGGTGTCGAATTGGGCTTTGACCATTTCAACGAACTCTGCTGTGTCGTGATGGTGAAGGAAGACCGGAACATCATTCAGTTCAATACTGTAAGGAACTGAAACGAGCGGGCCGTTGTCAACGTTTATCGGTATTGGCTGATCGTCGTGAAGCCAATCGGCATGATAAATAAGCCCGGCCTCCGCCATCAGGTCAGGAGTACGAACTGTGTTCGATACCGCCGGGCCGAGCATGCCCTTCAGCTCTTGTCCTGTGTGTCTGCGTAGCGTGTCGACACAATCAACATAGAATTCGCGTTCCTCTTCCTCAGTCAGAGAAGATAGATATCGCGTGTTGTAGATGCCATGACTCATGATTTCCCAGTCACGGTCAGTCATGGCCTTGCCGATGTCTGGGTAGTGCTCGAATACAGCCAAATTTGTGGAAGCGGTGCAACGCACTCCGTACTCGTCAAGGACATCCAACATCCGCCAGAAACCAACCCGATTCCCGTAGTCGCGATGGGAGTAGCCCTGGACCTCGGGATGAGGTGATCGAGGCCAAGGGTTTCGACGAGGATCCCGCGGAGGAAGGTATTCGTAGTGCTCAACATTGGGCGCGATCCACAACGCTACTTTGGCCTCATTGGGCCACGATATTTTGGGACGATCCGCCATTGGCAAATAGTCAACGCGATGTGGAGGTAAGGCCATACCAGAACCGTAGTCAGAACCACTGCTGTAGGGGGACTATCGTCACAAGTGGCGAGCTGGAGTCGCAGAGGGGGTACGCGTGCTTAGTGATTACAGGGTTCTAGACCTAACCGATGAGCGTGGTCATCTAGCGGCATTCATTCTCGCTCAAATGGGGGCAGAGGTTATCTCTATCGAACCACCGGCGGGATCTAGTGCACGCCGACTCGCACCGTTTGCCGAAGGAATCGATGACGGTGAACACTCCCTTCACCATTGGGCGTATAACCGCGGCAAAAAAAGTGTTGTCTTGGATTTAGATACGCCCGACGGTATTAGTCAACTTCGGCGTCTCATAATGGGCGCCGACGTTATGTTCGACTCGTTTGACCCCGGAGTTATGGAGTCGCTGGGGCTTACACCCTCAGCCATCGCTGAACTTAACCCCCAAATGATTGACGTCTCTATTACGGCATTTGGTGGTGATGGTCCCAAAGCGAACTGGGAACACAGCGACCTTACGCTGCAAGCAGCTGCTGGAAATATGGCGTTGACGGGTGACGAAGACCGATCCCCGCTCCGAGCCGGAGGCACCCTGCCCCAAGCATTTGGCAATGCCGCGTCTGAGGCGGCCGGAGCGGCGCTGATAGCTCTATTTGAACGACAGTCGACATCAGGGCTGGGACAGCACATTGATGTATCGGCGCAACACTCGATGAACCAGTGCACTCAGTCGAACTCGTTAGCCACTCCGTTGGGAGCGACACCGCCTACCAGGCTTGCCGGTGGAGTGGAACTTGGGGGGATTCGCATCCAAGTTATGTGGCCGTGTTTAGACGGTTTTGCCTCGGTCAGCTTCCTGTTTGGGCCGGCATTCGGCCCCTTCACATCAAATCTTATGACTTGGGTCTGTGAGGAGGGTTTCTGTGACGAAGCCACCAGGGACAAGGATTGGGTCGAATATGCGATGATGCTTATCGACGGCCGAGAATCGGCTGAGGAGTACCAAAGAGTTAAAGACATCCTCACCGCATTCTTCGCGACTAAGACCAAAGCTGAGCTTTTGGAGGCGGCGATGAAACGCCGCGTCCTAATCACTCCAGTCACCACGACCGAAGAGGTAGTGAACAGCGAACAACTCGACTTTCGTGGCTATTGGGAATCGGTCACACATGAAGACGGCTCAACAGTTCATTATCCAGGAGCGTTCGCTAAGTTCGCTGAAACCCCGTTGCAGGTCCTAGCCGAAGCCCCACGCCTCGGTGAACACACCGTGCAGGTATTAAACGAGCCCGACCGCAGCGCAGACATTGCCATAAGCGAACCCATAGCCTCGACGAAGCTTCCTCTTCAAGGGGTAAAGGTTTTAGATTTTATGTGGGCTATGGCCGGGCCGGCTGCCTCACGAGTGTTAGCTGACTACGGTGCTGAAATCGTTCGCGTGGAATCCGCAAACAAACTCGATGCCGTCCGAAGCCTCTCGCCCTTTCCGGCTGACGTCGCAGACCCCGATAAGTCGGGCATCTATCACAACATGAACGCTGGAAAGCGAGGACTCACCCTCGATATGGCCAAGCCGGGGGCTATTGATGTCATATGGGACCTGATCGACTGGGCTGACGTGGTGCTCGAATCGTTCTCTCCAAAAGCGATGACCGCCTGGGATATCGATTATGAACAGGTCCAGAAGCGGCGACCCGACATCATTATGGCGTCAAGTTGCCTCATGGGTCAGACAGGTCCCCTGGCCATGTTGGCTGGCTTTGGGACTATGGCGGCAGCAATATCGGGTTTCTTCTATCCGGTTGGGTGGACAGACCGAGCACCAACCGGTCCGTACAGCGCATATACCGATTACACCTCACCGCGTTGGCTTGTTGCATCCGTTATGGGAGCACTTGAACATAAGAGGCGAACAGGTCAAGGTCAATACATAGATCTGTCTCAGGCAGAAGCGGCTTTACATCTGATGACGCCAGCGCTTCTCGAATATTCGGTGAACGGAAATGTGTGGGAGCGAGACGGGAACCGGGACATTGTTTTCGCCCCACAGGGTGGCTACCGGACCAGCGGAAATGACAACTGGATAGCGATCTCATGCAAAGACGACAACCAGTGGCAGTCTTTGGCAGGAGAGATGAATCGCGGTGACCTTTCACATCTCACTGTTGACGAACGACACGCTCAACACGATGAACTCGATTCCATTATTTCCGCGTGGGCTCTGGAACAAGAAGGTGTGGACCTGATGGAGAGACTTCAAGCCCTTGGGGTTGCAGCGCATATCGTTCAAAACTCACCTGAACTAGTTGCCGACCAACAAATGACGCATCGTGGCTGCTTCGTCGAAGTGGCTCACGCGAGCCATGACCCTTTCTTTGTGGATGGGACTCGCTTCCACATGTCACGCACTCCGGCCGAAGTGACGCACGCTGGCCCGATTTTTGGTGAGCACAGCTTTGAGGTTCTGATGGAGTGCGCTGGTTACGATCCGGACCAGATTGCAGATCTGGCAGTGGCTGAACTGCTCGAATAACTCGAACGAAGACCTACCAGGTGTCGATCATCGGGCGTTTCTTGCCCTCCCGAGGTTCTGTTTTGGGGGCGGCACGCAAGGCCATCGATACCCATGTCCGAGTTTCTGACGGATCAATGACATCATCCAACTCAAAAAAGGTTGCTGTGCTGACTGCTTTGCCGTTCTCGTACAGTTTCGCCACCATCTGTTCGTAATAAGCGATTCGTTCGTCTGGGTCCTCTATAGATTCAAGTTCTTTGCGGTAGCCGAGCTTGACGAAACCTTCCAGCCCCATTCCACCGAACTCGCCGGTGGGCCATGCCACACAAAACACAGGTGCCTTGAAACTTCCTCCGGCCATTGCTTGAGCGCCGAGCCCATACCCTTTTCGTAGGACGACAGTCATGAACGGAACTGTGACGCTGGCTGAGGTGACGAACATTCTGCTTGCGTGTCGAACCGTAGCTTCATACTCAGCTTGGGGGCCGACCATGATTCCCGGTGTGTCACACAAAAAGATCAAAGGGATGTCGTGGGCATCGCAGAGCTGCATAAATCTGCTGCCCTTATCTCCAACGTCGGCATCTATAGCGCCGCCCAGATGATGGTTGTTATTGGCGATGATTCCGACCGGGCGACCTTCGATCCGACCCAAAGTGGTGACACAACCAGGCCCCCAACCTTTGCGGATTTCCAAAGTTGAGTCGACGTCGCACATCGTGTCGATTACTTCACGAACGTCGTAAGCTCGGAGACGGTTTTCAGGGACGATGTGCCGCAATAAACGCTGATCTGGTGCTTCCCAGTCATCTACTGGTCCCTGGAAATAAGAAAGATATTTCTTTGCGACATCCATCGCTTCATCTTCATCGTCAACGAGGATGTCGATGACACCGTTGGGATATTGAACTTCTACAGGCCCAACCTCTTCGGGGCGAAATACGCCCAATCCGCCACCTTCGATCATTGCTGGGCCACCAATCCCAATGTTCGATCCTTTGGTAGCGATGATCACGTCGCAACAGCCGAGTAACACGGCGTTACCAGCGAAACATCGACCGTTGGTGACACCAACTAATGGCACTAAACCAGAGAGTTTGGCGAAGAAAGTGAAAGCCCAACAGTCAAGTCCAGCTCCTCCCATCGTGTCTGTGTCGCCGGGGCGCCCGCCGCCTCCTTCGGCTAATAAGACCGTTGGGAGTTGGTTTTGTTCCGCCAATTCGAAAAGTCGATCCTTTTTGCGGTGATTTTGAAGGCCTTGAGTGCCAGCTAGAACCATGTAGTCGTAGGACATGACCATTGTCTGCGCATCGTCGTCACCGAATAAATCGCCGTTTACGCTCCCGATTCCTGCGACCATGCCGTCACCTTGAGTGTTGTCGATGAGGTCATCAAGGCTTCGCCGTCTCCGTTGCGCAGCGACCATTAATGGGCCATATTCGACGAAGGTGCCATCGTCTACCAGGCGAGACAAGTTTTCGCGGGCGGTTCGGTGACCTCTGCCATGCCTTTTCTCCACGGCTACCGGTTTCGCCTCATCCATTCCCTTGTAGTGCCGGTCGAACACTTCCTGCAGATCCGGCCGAATAAAGTCAAGGTCGACTGTTGCTTGAGTTTCGTCACTTTCAATGTCGAGATCGGCTTCTTCGATAAAGAGAAGCGCATGGCCTTCATAGATGGTGTCACCTTCGCTAACACCTAAAGAACGAACAATTCCTGTCATGGTCGACGCAATGACGTGTTCCATTTTCATGGCTTCCATAACGGCAACTGGTTGGCCGATGGCTACCTCATCTCCGGGGGTTACAGAGATTGAGATGATCGTGCCTTGCAGCGGAGCTTCAACCGGTCGACTGCCGTCAGGACCAACGCTTGGCGACATCTCGCTATTAGCTGAAGAGGAGTCAGTATTTCTTTCGTCTATGTCGCCGTGTTGCAGAACGGCTAATGGGTCGTTACTCACCCGAGCTCCTGCAAGCGAAGCATTGGTGTCCTCGTCGGTCGATAGGGAAGACCACCGATCTGATGAAATAAGTTTGGCTTCCTCAACCAGCTCAGCAGCAAAGGTGTTGATGAAGCTGGTGGTCACTTCGTTTGTTCGTACCTCTGGCCGGTCGAGTAAAGCGAGAAGGTACGTGATGTTGGTAAGAACTCCCTCTAACCGAAACTCACCGAGAGCACGCCTAACTTTCCGGACAGCGTCTTCATAGTCACTCGTAGGGGAGTATCCGATGACCTTTGCAATCAAAGAATCGAAATTCGGGTTTGTTGCATAGCCCTGATAACCATAGGAGTCGGTTCTCACTCCCGGACCACTCGGAGTCTCAAACGCTGAGATGGTTCCTCCAGCTGGGCGAGCCACACCCTCCTCGGTCATTGTTTCGGTGTTGACGCGACACTGAATCGCAAACCCTTTAGCTTCAGGCACCTGATCTTGTTGAAGACCTAGATCATCTAGTGAAGATCCGCCCGCCACGAGAATTTGGTTCCGAACTAAGTCAACTCCGGTTACTTCTTCGGTAACGGTGTGTTCCACCTGCAGGCGAGCGTTGGTTTCAATGAAAGCAATATTCGTGGGGTTGGTTGCATCGACTAAGAATTCCCAAGTACCCAACCCGCGGTATCCGACTTCGGCAGCCATTCGTGTAGCAGCGTCAGTTAATAAGTCGCGGACTTCTTCAGTGATTGAAGGTGAGGGAGCGACCTCAATGATTTTCTGGTTTTGTCGTTGGAGGGTGCATTCTCGTTCACCGAGATGGGCGACTGACTTGCCATCCCCGATGATTTGAACTTCAACATGTCGCGCTGACTCGATGAGCTTTTCAGCGTAAAGGTCGCCGATGCCGAACGCTGATTGCGCTTCACTTTGGCATCGTTCGAAAATTGCGGGGACATCCTGACCGCTACGGACCTCGCGCATTCCTCTACCGCCGCCGCCAGCCACGGCCTTGACCATGATGGCCCCATGTTCAGCTAGAAACTCTTCAATTTCTTCTGAGTTGGCGGCGCCCGCAGTTGCTGGGACTACTGGAACATCAAGCTGGGTCGCGAGGTTCCTTGCCGACAATTTGTCGCCAAACAAAGCAAGTTGGTCAGAAAGTGGGCCCACAAATGTGATGCCTTCGTTCTCCAATGCGCGAGCAAAGTCTGCGTTCTCAGCGAGAAAGCCGTATCCAGGGTGAACAGCGTCACAACCATTAGAAATGGCCACTGCAACAATTTGGTCGATGTCGAGATAGGCGGCTGCACCGGTGCCTTCAAGTCCTACTGAAGCATCGGACACTTGCGTGTGTAGAGACAGGTGATCATCGGAACTGAAAGTAGCCACGCTTACAATTCCGAGGTCCCCGGCGGCGCGAGCTATTCGCACGGCGATTTCACCACGGTTCGCTATCAGGAGCTTTTCGATAGGCATTAGTACCTCTCCACGGATGCTTTTCTATGCCCGTTCTACAACATGTAGGCCCTGTTTTTCTTGCTCAGTCCTTCGGAAGTAAGGGAAGAATCACGGCGACCTGTCGGACAAGGGCGACTTCGGTCCCATGAGCATCAATGAACAGCGCATCAGTCGTTGACCAAGGTTTGCCTTTCTTGACTTCCACCTCACCCCACCTTCCGGCTACCACGACTTCCCCGTCAGCGGAAAAACTGTTTAGGTGCTGCACCCTGCCTGAGGCATGCACTCCTGCCGGCATCCGATACGAATGTCTAATCAACGGAGTCATCTGGCCTAAAACCCACGAAGGGTGAACTAGTGGAGCATCACCAGAAGTCCATGTTGCATCGTCATCGTGAATTCGCTCACTCATCCAAACTCTTGCGTCACTAGCAGTTAAGGGAACTGACATTGGGGGATAATCGACGTCACTTGGAATGTCGTTCAGTCCAAGAAAGGGTCTGCTTTCCGGCTCAGGCACAGGGGTCCGCTCAGTGGGAAGTTTGAACTCATTTATCCACGGAGCATCACCTAACCCGATAGTCCCTTCGATGGTTACGCGACCATCGGAGACAACTCTTTGAGTTATCAACCCCACGTCAGGATCTTCTGGGGAAGGAATCACTTCGGTGAGAAGTTCATCACCCGCGTACACAGGTCTAGGTAAACGAAACTCGCACCACCCATGTGAGAGCCATGCATCACCGAGAGAATCGAGAATTGCTGGAACCATCCAACCGTAGGTATGGATTCCGGCAACAATGCCTCCCGCATACCCGTAGCTGACGGCACTTTCATCGTGTATGGGGTTCGCAGCTGAAACCTCAGGGGGATCAGCAACAGCTAATCGAGTGCACGAAGCCGAGGCTACCGTCATAGTTGTGACCCTAAATTGCGGTCGAACAAAGAATGTAAGAGTTCCCAATGTCGTTCGGAAGCGACCTTGTCGTATTTAGGTCGTTGCGGAAAAACGAAACCGTGATGGACACCTTCGATCCACTCCGCGCAATAGGAAACGTCGGCACCTTCCAAAGCTTCTGTGAGTCGATCGAAATGGGGTCGGTCGACCCAGTCGTCGAACTCAGCAGCCAGAACCAGAATCTCGCCGGTCATTTCAGCTGCTCGTTTATGGGGAGAGTCATCGGCGTCAATAGCGAGCCGAACTCCGTGGATTGACGCGGCAGCTTTAATTCTCTTCGGATATTCAGCAGCAAGCCATAAAGCAAACGGTCCACTCATGCAGTACCCGGTAACCCCGACATTGTCTGCGTTTGCTGAGCCATCAGATTCGGCATGTTCCAGAAGCTTAGAAGCATCCCTAGCGACCATCGCGTTGCCCAGATTTCCCATTAAGTGCGCCATGTGCTTCGCGCTGGCCGGGTCCTCTCGGTGAACTGTAAAGGAAGGGACATCCCGGTAATAAAGGTTAGGCAACATGACGTAATAACCCGTGGCCGCGATTCGTCTAGCCATGTCATGAAGCTCCTCTCGTTTACCTGGCGCGTCCATCAGGAACAACACCACCGGGAAAGGCCCATCTGATTCGGGACGAACGATAAAGGTAGACATCTCACCTTCGTCTGTTTCGATCGTTAAGTGTTCTTCGAGCATTACTTTGAGTCCTCGAGTTCCCACCCCATGGTCCGGGCCGCATAGAGAGTGTCGGTGTATTCCTCCATGCGAGTTATTTGGTTAGCTTCGCAGGAATACACCCAACAATATTGATTGTCATAAGGGAGACCCTTGGCCCTAGTCGTAGCAGTCAGCCTTTGTTGAACCGCTGCAGTTCCACCATCGACGATCATGCTCCGAATTTCCAAAGCGAACGGCTCTGAAATATCAAAGGTGTCTTTAATCGTTCGACCACCCAATTCGGCGGCCACCGCTTCTCTGCCTCGAACGACGCCGTCCTGGTCGGATCCCCCTGCACCGTTCGCTCCGGCTGTGACGGGAAGCTGCCAAACAACGTCATCGCTGAGACAACTCCGGAGATCATCGCGATCACCATGTGTCAAGGCCTTGTAGTACCGCTCGATTAATGCTCGTGTTTCTTCAGTCTTCATCCTTGTAGTCCACCATGTCTGACGAGTCGATGCTGTCTTGCCTACGATCGAACCATGCAACCACTTGATTTCACTCCTGAGTATTTCCTCTATGAGGTGACTCGGCCACACGTCGCAAAGATAACTATCAACCGACCGGAGGTTAGAAATGCCATCAACACTCCTGCCCATAAAGAATGGAGCGATCTCCTCGACCACGCTGCGAACGATGACGACGTATGGATCGTGGTCGTTACAGGAAGTGGAGACAGGGCCTTCTGCGCAGGCCGTGATCTGAAATATCTAACACAGATTCAACACTCCTCAGAAGATGAGAAGAGAGCTGACGCTGACTTGATGAAAACGGTCACCAAACTGATTGAACGTTTCGACTACCCGAAGCCTCTCATCGCGCGAGTTAACGGCATAGCACTCGGCGGTGGTTTCGAAGTGGCAATGGCATGTGACCTGGTGGTTGCGGCAGAGCATGTGGAATTCGGACTACCGGAGCCCCGACGGGGCATTTACGCCGGTGGCGGCGGCGTTCATCGACTCCCGCGGCAAATCCCATTGAAATTGGCTATGGAGTACTTGCTGACTAGCAAATCAATGACAGCGCAACGAGCTCTCGAAATCGGAATTGTCAACAAAGTGGTGGCATATTCCGATTTGGACGCAGCAGTCGATGAGTTGATTGACGACATACTGCTTGGAGCTCCGCTGTCTATTCGAGCAACGAAACAGTCAGCAACCCGTGGTATGGACCACCCACTAAGAGAGGCCTTTTATGGGGAATACCCAGCTGTTGTGTCAATGATGGCAAGCGAGGATGCACGAGAGGGTCCCAAAGCCTTCGCAGAAAAACGGTCCCCGACGTGGAAAGGTCGCTGAGAACCATTCCCTCAATGACGAGCAGCGTTTGATTGTCCTAGAACTATCAACGCCAACGCGAACAGCACTATCCCCATTCCGAGGAACTGAAGCGCAACCACATCCTCGCTGAGAAAAACCCAAGCCATCACTGTTGCAGTCACCGGAATAGCCAAAGTCAAGGTTGAACCAAACCAAACCGGTATGCGAACCAAGGCCCAGTTCATCAACATGTGAGAGGCAAACCCCGGGCCTATGGAAAGAATTATTAGCCAGATCCACGCATTACCTGATGGCACGTCGAAAACCTGTCCTGAGGCTAAAGCGAAAGGTGTCGCGAATAAGGCACAAACAACCGCAGTGGCTCCGGTGTACTGGGATGACTCGATTTTGCGGCTACTTAATTTTGAGAATACGAAATATAAAGTCCAAGCCACCACCGTCCCCACAGACAACAGATCTCCAGCGGGACTCCAGCCCTGAACACCTGTCGAACCAAACATCACGATGATGACCCCACAAATGGCGATCATCGCCAAGAGCCAGTCATGGCGTCTCGGTCGTTCACCAAATAGTCGGCCAGCGATCAACAACATAAGCAATGGCTGACATGACCCGATCACTGTTGCGTTCGCGACCGTCGTCAGACGTAAGGCAGAGAAGAAGAGCATTATGTCTGCTCCTAATGCGACCCCGCCCCTCCAAGAGACCCGGAACGATTCCTTCTTCAAAGGCGTCCCTCGGATCTTCAAGAAGAGGATCACTATTACGGCGTAGATCCACATTCTCCAGAAAACAACAGCTAACGCCCCCAACTCGGTGATGCCCTTAGCGATCACTCCAGACGCAGCCCACCCCACCATCGCGATTGCTGCGGCGGGGATGCCGTTCTTGCGATCACCTTGTTCGATAGTCACTCGACAATTAATTTCACGACGCAGCCCACTGAGATGTTGTTTACCTGATCAGAATGCCACCCAAGACAATCATGTGGGCGACCATCAAACACAGAAGCCCTAAATATCTATCAAACGGTCAGCTTCGGATGGTCCCGGAAATGGTCCAACGCACCCGGGTCGTCAATAGCTTCGATGTTCTTAACCTCTCGGCCGTGGATAACATCACGCACTGCTAACTCAACTAGCTTGCCGCTACGTGTCCTAGGGATCACCGGGACTTGGGCAACCACTGCAGGCATATGTCGCGGTGAGGCACCGACACGTATCTGATTACGAATCCTCTGCGTTAATTCATCATCAAGCACTAGCTCCTCGCGAAGCCGAACGAACAAAACGACTCGAGTGTCGGATTCGAACTGTTGACCGACAACGATGCTCTCCAGCACTTCGTCAATTAGATCTACTTGTCGATAAATCTCAGCGGTTCCTATCCGCACTCCGCCTGGGTTTAGTGTCGCATCGGATCTGCCCCCAATAACCATTCCTCTTTGAGGGGTCCATTCGGCGAAGTCCCCGTGGTGCCAGACTCCAGCGAAACGTTCAAAGTAAGCGCCGTGATACTTGCTTCTGTCTGGATCGTCCCAAAATTCGAGTGGCATTGAAGGGAAGGAGTTGCAGCAAACGAGTTCACCTTGCGAACCTTCCATAAGCCGCCTTCCATCATCATCAAAGACCGCGACATCCATACCCAACGCAGGGGCCTGAATTTCTCCCCGGTAAACAGCGCTGGTTGGGTCTCCAATAACAAAACATCCACAAATATCAGTGCCTCCTGAGAACGACGCAAGATGGACATCTGGTTTGACAGCGTTATAAACCCAATCGAAACCTTCGGGGGCTAGAGGTGAACCAGTAGAAGTAATTGTTTCAACGCTGGTGAGGTCGTGCGTATCGCAAGGACGTAGTCCCTCTTTCATAGCGGCTTCAATGAACTTTGCGCTGACGCCGAAAAGCCGAGGTTGCAGGTCATCGGCGATGTCAAATAGACGCGAGGGGCCGGGAAAGAAAGGTGAACCGTCATACAAAATCAACGAGACGCCACTCGCCAGACCAGCAATGAGCCAATTCCACATCATCCATCCGGTCGTCGTGAAGTACATCAACCGATCCCCAGGTTTCAGATCGCAGTGCAGTAGATGTTCAGACCAATGCTTAAGTAACACCCCACCAGCCCGATGAACGATGCATTTAGGTTTGCCGGTAGTACCCGATGAGTACAGGACATAGATCGGATGATCGAACCCTAAGCGAACGAAGTCAGGGGCTCGTTCTTCTGTGTCGTCGAGCCACTCGGCATACTCCACCGCACCGGGAACAGAGGACTTAATTGCTGCACCGTCATAGCTCACCAAGACGACCCGCTTCAGTGAAGGTAATTGTTTAACGATTTGTGCGACCTTTTCGGTGGTGTCGTGCCGCACGCCTGAATAAAGGTAGCTATCGGTGGCGACAAGAACTTTAGGTTCGATTTGTCCGAAACGGTCAACCACCCCAGCGGTTCCGAAGTCTGGACTGGTTGACGAATAAATCGCTCCAATGCTCGCCGCGGCCAGAAATACGATGACCGCCTCAGGGCTATTCGGTAGAAGCGTTGCCACTCGGTCGCCGGGCCCCACCCCCTCGGATCTAAGAGCTTGTTGAACACGTCCGACAGCAAGGTTCAGTTCCTGGAACGTCAATGAGCGCTCAACAACGTTCTCACCTCGATACATGAGGGCAAGTTCGTCTCCGGACCGTCTTAAGTAGTTTTCAGCCAAGTTGAGTGTTGCGTCAGGAAAAAACTTTGAATCAGCTACTCCGAGATCGATGAAGTCAGTTTCGCCGAGGTCACCGACGCCAGAAGCAAAGTCCCATACTGCTCTCCAAAAAGAGATATTTTCATTTACCGACCAGCGATGAAGATCACCGTAGGAATTAGCCTCTAAAGGAAATCCCACCGATTCGGCGAAAGTCCACAGGTTAGAAGTCTCGCGTCGCGTCGAACTTGGAGTCCAAAGAGGATCGGTCACAGTCCCTCCGAGAGGATGCGGATCCCGTTTACGGTAGCCGCCAATCTGATTCAATCAGAAGTACCCGGCCGTGGCGGTGTAGGGTCGCCGACATGAGGGGAATTTGTGACGATCTTGATGGAGAAACAGAAGCGCTACGCGAAGTGGTCGCTGGTCTGACCGAAGACGAATGGAGACTGCCGACACCGGCGGAGGGTTGGGATACCCACGAAACCATTATTCATTTAGGTATGGCAGATGTAGCAGCCAGTCTCGCTGCTCTGGATCCAGAGAATTTTGAAACAACCAAAGAAGAAATGCTCAAAGGCGACGGAGACCTACACAGGTTCGGAGGTCTCGACGTTCGCTCAATGAGTGGCGCCGATCTGTGGAACTGGTTTGCCGATGAACGTAATCGGATGACCGAAGCTTTTAGGGCACTCGACCCCAAAGACCGAATTCCGTGGTTCGGGCCAGACATGAGCGCACTCTCTTTTGCCACAGCTCGACTAATGGAGACCTGGTCCCATGGTCACGATGTCGCTGACACGTTCGGCGCTGAGTACCCGCGCACGGAACGCCTACGACATGTGGCCCACATTGGGGTAACGACTCGCGGTTGGAGCTATGTCAACAGAGGTCTGCAACCTCCCGAGACTCCGATTCGAGTCGAGTTAACATCGCCCAACGGAGAACTATGGGAGTGGGGACCTGATCACTCAGAAGAGATCGTCGCCGCTGACGCTTATGAGTTCTGCCTCGTTGTCACACAACGACGTCGAGCCAGAGAAGCAGAACTGGACATACGAGGCGACTTGGCCGCAGAATGGATGGAAATAGCTCAGGCATTCGCCGGTCCTGCGACCGATGCACCTGAAGGGCGTGTCGGTGGATAGTTCCAGTTAATCCGATGCTGATTGTCGGTCTTACAGGCGGAATGGGAGTGGGTAAGTCCACTGTCGCGGGCCTGTTGTCTGATCTTGGCGCCGAGATCATCGACGTTGACGCACTTGGTCGCAAGATTCTCGAACCGGGTGGACTGGCAGTATCAGCTGTTATCGACCGTTTCGGACCAGATGTTGCGGGAGCCGACGGAGGCATCAACCGGGCTGCGTTAGCGGAAATAGTCTTCGGTGGCGACGACCAATTGTCTGCCCTCGAAGAGATCTCTCACCCGGCTATCAATGAGTTGATGGACCAAACAGTGGATGCGTTGGAAGTAGCTGATGCCATCGTCATCTATGACATGGCGGTTCTTGTTGAAAGTCGCCTTGGCTATGCCACCAAATACCCCTACGAAGTTGTCGTAGTCGTTGAGGCCCCCATGGCTGATCGGCTAGAACGCCTCCAAAACCAACGGGGTATCGAGCAAGACGATGCTCTTGCTCGCATCGAGTCGCAGGCATCAGATGAACAACGAAGAGCTGTGGCTCAGTTCATCATCGCGAACGGAGGCGACCTTGCCGCTCTAAGCGATGCCACGAACCAATTGTGGGGTCAACTAGAACAGCTCCTAGCTTCGAAACACTCCTAACATGACCCGGTCTTATCCTCCCAAACACCATATTCTCCGCCATCTACGGCTCAGACATTTAGTGGACGATGAAGGCAAGGTAAGCGCAACCATGCCAATTCTGCCTGACCTACTTGATCAGGGAGGTTGGCTTCGACTTGGTGCGATCGCCACTCTCGTCGACTCCGTTGCTGGACATCACGGTGTGTTACAGGTCGAACCAGACTGGGTGGCAACGTTGCAACTAGGAACGGTGATAAGACGACAGGCCGAGGGTGCTCAAGTGACCGCAGAGTGTCGACCGCTGCGGGTCGGGAGAAACAATGTGGTCACAGAAACCTACATCAGTGACAATCTCGGCGAGGTTGCGCGATCCACATGTACCTACGCGCGACTACCAGCGCGTAGCGACAACCCGAGTGTAGGAACCGCTAAGGGGCGAACTGTCGACTACGCGGAGGAAGAAGAGGAAGAGCGGCGTCCAATGCTCAACGATTATCTGCGAATCACAACTGACCCAGATCAACCCGTAATAGAACTGCCGCACCATTCCCGCATCTACAACTCGTTTGGCTCAATTCAAGGCGGCGCAGTAGCGGTATTGGTGGACGCGATGGCAACACACCTAGGTTTTCTGACAGCAGGTGTGCCGATGCGGTGCGTCGACGCAGAAGTTCACTACTTAGCCCAAGCCAAATCAGGTCCCTTCAGAGTTGAAGGAGAGCTGCTGCGAGTAGACCAAAACGCAGTTACGAGCAGAGTCAGAATCATCGACACCGGAAATGATGATCGACTACTAGACATAGCGACAGCGACAGCGAAAGCAATCGAATAGATGATGGGGAGCCTCATATGGATCTCGGGCTAGTAGGCAAAGTGGTGCTCATCTCCGGTTCCTATCGTGGAACAGGAGCAGGGACAGCAAAAATCCTTGCCGACGAAGGCGCCACGGTCGCAGTTCACGGACACGAAGAAGGACAAGCAAACACCGTGGCCGAAGAAATTCGTTCCCAGGGTGGGCAAGCAATAGCAGTGCACGGAAGTCTTTTAACAGCAGAGAGTGTGGAGTCGATTGTTTCCGATATAGAACAAAGTTGTGGGCCAATAGACGTTCTGGTCAACAACTACGGGGCGCCAGCGAGAACGACGTGGAGTGACCCTGCAGAAGGATGGCATGACGCTTGGGAGACAAACGTCGTTTCGGGGGTTCGCCTAACACAGCGCGTCCTCCCTGCGATGAAGACACGTGGTTGGGGACGAATCATTTTTCTTGGGACCATAGGCACAGAAAAGCCAGGTAAAGAAAACCCTGACTATTACGCCTCGAAAGCTGCGTTGCCGGTAACAGTGCGCAGTTTGGCAAAAGAGCTCCGCGACACTGGCATCACAGCGAATTTGGTGAGCCCAGGCATTATCGCCACCGACGAAGTTCGGGAAATGTTAGAGAGGCGCGCCAGTCGGCAAGATGTCCAAGGATGGGAGCAAGTTCAACGTTGGGCGCTAGAAAACGTGACTCCAAATCTGACCGGTCGCATACCTGACCCTCAAGACATCGGCAAGTACGTGGCCTTCTTGGCTAGTGAAGCCGCGTGGCATATCACTGGTATCGATTTCAAAGTGGACGGCGGAACCATCGATACCTAGCGCCTATCGCTTCACCCCAATGTACGGTTCTGGGTTGTGAGTCGTTTCCCTGAACTGATTGCGTTCGATTTGGATGGCACTTTGTTGCGTTCAGACGGGTCTTTATCTCCAAGAGTCCGTCAGGCAGTGAGAGAGGTCAAGAACCAAGGCTGCGTCATTGCTTTGTCTACAGGTCGCCCATGGAGGGCCGTGGCTGAGACCGCTGAGTGTTTAGGAGTAGTCGATTATTCCGTTTGTCTTAACGGTGCTTCGATACACAAGTCCAATGGCGAGTTACTCAAACTCACCGCTATGACAGAGCAACAGACCCGAGAAAGCGCGCAACTAGCCCGACGGTTAGTTCCTGGCGTTGCTATAGGTGCCGACATGGCTGACGGCCGACACATCTGGGACGAAGACTTCACTCACGACTTCCCATCTGATTTTTCGATAACGCCAGTCCGAGTACCAGACGCCTTATTGGCGCTTGACGGTCCGGTACTTACTTGGCTCCTTGATTGCAAAGCCGTCTCGCCGATGAAGGCAATTGAGGCGATGAGCGCCTGGATGCCCGAAGGAACTGAGGTGCGCCCCTCCGGTCTTGAAACCCCCGAGATCGTAGCGTCGGGAGTTAGTAAAGGTACTGGGCTCAATGAGGTGGCCGCTATAAACGCAATTGATGCCTCAAATGCGTGGGTATTCGGCGACGGCCTCAACGATTTAGAAATGTTCCTATGGGCTGGACACTCGGTAGCAATGAGAAACGGTCATCCCAAGATCCTTTCCATGGCAGCTGACATAGCGCCCAGTCACGACGAAGACGGAGTCGCCGTTGTACTCGAAGACCTTCTAGCTAGCTAAGAATCTTTTTCTAGGAACATCGCAGTATGTGGAGCAAAATAGATTCTCCACGCTTGGAGAATTCCGCCGTTAGGTCCAGTGCGTAGCCGAACCTCGGATCCTTCTTCGAGCTGAACATCGACAGGCGGACTTTGCAACCACAAAAGGCGCATTCTGACTTGATGAGCCCCGGGGGACACTTCGAATGTTTGCTGTTTTCCGTCTTTCACTCGCCCGAAGACCTGACCATCGATCTTCACCTGATAGGCCCGGACAGTGTCTCGGTAGTGATTAATTCGATCGATCGTTATTCGAGCCGGATCAGCCAACTTTGCCTCCGTTGAACCAGTTAGTAGATCTGAAGTTACCGCGGTATCAAGCTGTTCTCTAACCTCAGCCGCAGGTAGCGTGAGAACCGCAAGTAGTCCGTTAGCAGTTGACCCCCATCGGAGCCTTCAAATGAGTAGTGAGTTACGCGCCGAAATCGATGCGTGGATAGACACCAACTGGGATCCAGAACTACCGGTTCGAGAGTGGTGGCAACGACTTTCTTCGGCAGGATTCACTAACCCTGGCCTGCCAGAACCTTTTGGTAAAGGGTGGGGTCGAGAGGAAACCCGCGTCCTAGCGGCGGCACTAAGAGAAAACGGATCCATAGGGTCACCGGCGGGCTTGGGAATGATGTTGGCAGCCCCAACCATTCTTGCCCATGGGGATGAAGCTCAGATCGAAAAATACGTGCCAAAGATCCTCGATGGGACAGACTCTTGGTGTCAACTCTTTTCGGAGCCAGGTGCTGGTAGTGACTTGGCAGGTCTGCAAACTAAAGCAGTCCGTGACGGCGATGAGTGGGTGATCACGGGACAGAAAGTATGGACATCTGAAGGTCAACATGCCGACTACGGGATGTTGATCGCGCGCACAGATCCTGACGCATCGAAACATAGAGGCATTAGTTGGTTCGCCTTCCCCATGGATCAAGAAGGTGTTGAAGTGCGACCATTACGTGAGATGACAGGCCGATCGCTGTTCAACGAAGTGTTTATCGACGAAGCGCGAGTTTCTCAGGATGACCTGGTTGGCGACCTAAATGAAGGATGGCGCGTCGCGAACACGACCCTAATGGTCGAACGCGCCGGAATCGGCGGCGGACATGGAATGGCATACGCAGCTGCTCACCCAGGAAGTATCGCTGGCCATCTTGAAAAACCTGCAGGATCATTCGTAGGAAAGCGGCTGGCGCTCGCTGCTGGAGGTGTGGGCCCTGGAACACTTGAGCTCCTTCGCGAACTCGCCGAAGAACGCAACAAACTTGATGACACCCGTATCCGTCAAGAGCTGGTGCAGTTACACACAGAACTTGAGTTGATGCGAATGAACGCGCGGCGAACACGTACCAAGAGCCAGCAAACTGGTGGAGAGGGGAACCTGGCAAAGATTCTCATGACATCAGCTCTCCACCGGACTCGAGAACTTGCAGGAGCGATACTTGGACCGGAGATGATCCTTTGGGGAGAAGAAGCCGCAACTGGTGGAGTCATTCAAGAGATGGCAATTTTCTCTCCTGCTCCCTCTATCTATGGAGGGACTGACGAAGTACAGCGAAATATCATCGGGGAACGAGTTTTAGGCCTACCCAAAGAGCCTGGACCAGATAAAGACACCCCATTCTCTGAACTTTTACAGAATAAGACTGACTGGTAGGCGCAAGTACCTGGTTGTGTCGAACCAATTATCGGTCACTCCCACTTTCGATGTGGACTCGATGTCTCAGCGAATCGCAACCAAAGACGCGAAGACGCCGCATTGGTCGCACTCCAACAAGCAGCTGACCAGCGGCGGTCGAAGCGAACTGTCAGCTAAGAAGAACTGGGACTAGGAATGATGAAAAGTCCCTCAGCGGTTATCAAAGGGTCAGCCGAATGATCAGGCGCCCCGTCCTTGTCGGGGGATACGGTCAAATCCACGACGAGCTTGCGACCATCTCGATTCGATACCCAAGCTTGGAACCAAACAGGAACGTCTATTGGAACACCACCGCGATAATCCACCTCTAGTCGAGCTGTATATGCAGCTTCACCTAGGACAATCATGAGATAACCCATAGTGTCATCCACCAGAGCTGAAACTGCTCCACCGTGGGTTCTCCCTGGAGCGCTTTCGAAGGCAGCCCCGAAGACCACTCGGCTAATCACTTGGTCGTCATTCCGTTTGATTACAACCTCAACACCCATCGGGTTCGCTGGACCACTGAAGGTTCGATCACTAAAAGCAATGACTTCAGCGCCATCAACTGGTCGAGGGTCGCTGTAGCGGCGTTCAAAATAGTCCGAAGGGCGAGACACAGGATCCGAGCGCTCAAGGTCTTGAGCTGTTGCCGCAGCCCAATCGCCCAACGAAGTCAGCTCATCGTCAGTGAACCGGTGACGCACAAAGGCATTCCCCAAACGACGCAACGCAGCCGCAGCTTGACTACGCGAAGCGAACTGTGGGTCCTCATAGACCATGTGAATTTCGTGGCCTAATTCATCGCGATTGTCAGTCATCGAAACCTAAACGATCAGCTTCACCATATGGGTATTTGATTAGGCCACCCCCAAGGCTTTCAGGGTCGAAAGTCCAGTATTGGCGGATCTCAGCTATGAGGTTTTCTTTGAACTCGTAATGTTCACTGCCACGAATCTGAAATGCCGCCCCTTCAGCTTCTCCATCCATCCGCCATTCAATAGCTGCTGAATCAAGAGTTTCGACGACACGCTCAACAACCCATCTTGCTCCGTCCCATTTGCGGTGAATCTGAGACCAGAACTCACCGATTGCTGCTGAACTCACGATCGGGGAATGGTTGGTGTCGTAGATAACGGCATCCTCTGTGAAGTGCTTTGCGACCTCTTCGCTTGAGCCTGAGCTACAAGCATCAAAGTAAGAACGGATCTGATCGGCGTGAGTCGTCATGAAGAGATGTTTTCAGACGGAGAGCTTCGCTGCATAGGCATGAGTTGTGAAGGTCTGTTTGTAGCTACCCCCACATGCGTCAATCACCTCCGCTACTCGACGGAGTAGCTCGTTTCTCGTCTCTGTTGCAAGCATCCGATGATCAGATTGAGTTCTCAGATTCTGAACGTGATGATCAGTACTGATTGCCATCTCCCACTCGAACTCAAACTGCTGCACCGGTCCAAATAACCCACTTATCGAAATCTCCTCATCAGGGGTTTCAGCACTAATGGCAGCCTTCGAGCCTGGCAATCGAACCGCAAACGGTTTGTCGTCGAACTCAGGCGCGAGTTCAGCGTAAATCAGATCAGTAGCAGCATCGAATTCATGTTGTCCATCCTCAGGTCGGTTCCAAAAAACGCACAGCCACCCTCCGGGCTTAAGTATTGAAGCTGCGCGCTGAAATCGGGTATCAGGGTTAGTCCAGTGCCAAGACTGTCCAGCGATGATCAAGCCGGCATGCCTCTCTGTTGTGACCCATTCTTCAAGCGTGGACTCGTCAACCGAAAATAAACCAAATCGCCCTAATTCTCGCAGAGCTATCTCAGCCATAGCTGGATCTGGTTCCAGGCCCAGAACCTCAAAGCCTTGCTCCAGAAGAGGAGCCGATGCTTTACCGGTGCCGCAGCCAACGTCAATAACTAAGTCGCTAGTTGACGTCTCACAGGTTGCCAAGATCCACTCGAAAAGACGGTCAGGATATTCAGGCCGATAACGGTGATAAATCTCGGCGACTTCGCCAAACACACGCGATTGGGAACGATCTTCGTTTGAGTGCATTACTCAGACGTCACCCAGTAGTCCAAGACAACCAGCGTCCATCGCGATTCTCAAGCTGAAGACGTAACCCGAAACACTCCGATAGAGAATCTGCTGTAAGCACCTGATCGATAGGTCCGCACGCCAGTGCTTCTCCGCCACGTAAAAGCAGTCCATGGGTGAAGCCAGGCGGAATTTCGTCAGTGTGATGCGTCACTAAAACGGTTGCCGGGGTTTCAGGGTCGGCGGCGACCGAGGCCAAACTTGTGACCAGCTGCTCTCTTCCCGCTAAGTCGAGACCAGCTGTCGGTTCGTCCAACAACAGCAATCCCGGCTCTCCCATAAGCGTTCTCGCCAACTGCACTCGCTGTTGTTCCCCAGAAGACATCGTCTGAAATTTTCGTGTTGCTAATGCTTCAGCACCTATTCGCGCCAAACATTCCATAGCCGCTTCACGGTCGTGTTCTGAGTATTCATGCCACCAAGTCTCTAGAGCAGCATGTCTGGCGGTCATAACAATATCCAAACCCAAAATATCTGGTCTGAACTGATCTCTTAAAGATGATGAAGCTAGACCTATCCGCTGCCTTAGCTGCCGGACGTCTGTCGCGCCCCAAGTTTCGCCGAGCACTTTGACGGTCCCGGTTGTCGGATACCGGTATAGCGAGAGGATCTTTATCAAACTGGTCTTTCCGCTGCCATTTGGTCCCAAAACGACCCATCGGTCCGACGAAGAGATTTCTAGATCTAAGGGACTGAGAACTGTTGTGTCCTCATATTTGACCGATACACCGAGAAGTTCTACCGCAGGGGAGGTGACCGTCATGAAGTCAGCTTGCCAGATTACGACTACTAATCCGACTGAGAGTTCACCGCTGGTGCTTCTGCAGTTTCTGAGTGAGAGGCCCAAGTTTCGAACATTTCTGCATAGCGACCCCGCAGTTGAATCAATTCATCATGAGAGCCAAGTTCGATTATTTGGCCGTCGTCAATGACGGCGATCCGGTCTGCTTTCATAGCGGTAGCTAATCTATGGGCGATCAGAATTGCGGTTCTTCCTTCGAGTAAACCATCCAAAGCTTTCTCGATATGAGCTTCGGAGCGCAGATCGAGGCTCGATGTTGCTTCGTCTAAGACGAGGACACGCGGTCGCGATATGAATGCCCTAGCTAAAGCGATTAGCTGGCGTTCTCCCGCCGATAACGACACTCCCCGCTCGTGGACCAAAGTGTTGATGCCGTCATTGAGTTGGGCAACTGTTTCTGTGAGGCCTACGTGTGAAATGGCTTCATTGATCTCTTCTTCGGTTGCGTCACTTCGAGCGAACGCGATGTTGTCGCGGATAGTCCCGTGGAAGAGAAAAGGCTCTTGTGGGACAACCCCAAGTTGAGTTCTTAGAGAGTCGATCAAGGCTCCTTTAAGGTCATGTCCATCTATCGATACGATCCCTGAATTGGGATCATAAAACCTGGTTATCAACTTCGCGATGGTGCTTTTGCCGGCTCCTGTCGGACCAACAAAAGCGAAAGTTTCGCCTGGGTTGATGGTGAGGTTGATGTCACGCAGCACTTCTGGACCGTTGTTATAGCTGAAAGTAACCGATTCAAATTTGATCTGCCCATGAATCGGTGGAAGTGAGACGGCGTCATCACTTTCAAGTATTGATGGCTCAGTACTGAGGATGTCCCCAATTTTCTTGAGCCCGGACTGACCTTGTTGGTAGGTGTTGTAAAGCTGAACCATCTGTTGGATCGGAGCGAAGAAAGTATTTACGAAAAGTACAAATGCGGTTAGCTCACCGACCTGAAGGGAACCGTCTACAACCATCCACCCGCCTACTAACAAGACGATGGCCTGAGCAGCGATTCCTATACCTTCAGTTGCTGGGCCGTAGATCGCTCCAGCGCGAGCGGTGTACAAGTTGGCATCGAGATAAGCGCCAACAACATTTCTGTGAGATTCAGCGTTTTGTCGACGACGATTAAGCGCTGCTATGACCCGAACTCCTGCGAGATTCTCGGAAAGGTCAGCCAAAACAACTGCTATTCGATCCCGAACGTCTGAGTATCCACGCTCACTTACTGCTCGAAACCAAAGGGTCATGGCCACTAATGGTGGGAGAACCAGACCCAACAAAAGGACCGCTAGAACGGGGTTGTAGGAAAACAGAACGAAAGTCACCACCGAAATAGTCAGAGCCTGAATCACCAAGTTGACGAAACCCTCATTAACTAGCAAGGTCAACGCTTCAACGTCAGAGGTCATCCTGCTCAGCAACACTCCCGACTTCTCCGATGTGTACCAATCGAGGCCCATACGTTGGAAATGGCTGAACAGCTCTAAGCGAACGTCGTACATGATGTCCTCGCCAAGCTTCCCGTTCCAACGTTGTCGCAAAAAGCTGGTTGCGGCGTTCACAACGATGATCAGTCCGAACAAGGTGACGGCCCTATATAAAGCGGCGCGATCTTGTTCCATCACTCCGTTATCGATGCCTTGTTGTGTCAAGACCGGGCCCATGAGAGCCGTGATCGTTTCAACGGCCAGAAAAAACAACCCAAAAAGTGCTGCGACGCGACGATTCTCAAAAAGAGAGCGGAGATTCAGCCTTGACGTTCGGCGAGTCAATCTATGAAAAGTAAATTCTGGGTCAGGGTGAACTGGCTCTCTTTTCAAAATCTCGGACGCACCGTCTTGCATCTCAGATGGAACACCAGCGAACGGTAAGCCCGCACTGGCACTGGACTGAGTTGCGCTCGGCCCTCCGAATACCCCGCCTCCGGGAGGACCCATCATGACCACGGTTGATTCTCCTCGACCGTCGATGCCAGTGTCTCGACGTAACGGGGTTCGCGCTCAAGAAGTTGCTGGTGCGTTCCATCGGCTACAACGCGCCCGTCGTCAATGAGAATCACACGATCTGCTAGCGCAATCGTAGATAAACGATGCGCGATGACGATAGTTGTTCGAGCCTTCAGGAGGTCCTTCAACGCATGGTGAATTCGCTCTTCAATCTCAACGTCTATGGCGCTAGTGGAATCATCCAAAATGATGACTTTGGAATCTTGTAAGAAAAGACGAGCCAACGAGATTCTTTGACGCTGTCCACCAGAAAGGTCGTAACCCCTTTCTCCAACGATCGTTTTATAACCATCGTCTAGGCCAACAATGAAATCATGGGCCTGAGCCGCCCGGGCCGCAGCCTCAACTTCCTCGCTTGTGGCTCCCGGGTTACCGTAGGCAATATTTTCATGGACACTTGTCGAAAACAAGAAGGGTTCATCAGGAACGAGACTTATCGCCCCGCGAAGACTTCGCTGCGTCAGAGAAGTTATGTCGTGGCCATCCAAGGTAATGACGCCAGCCTGCAACTCGTAAAACCGCATCAACAGGCGCGCAATTGTCGACTTTCCCGATCCGGTGCGGCCAACGATCGCGATTGTTTGGCCAGCAGGCACTTCAAGGTTGAAATCATCTAAAACAGTTGGTGGACTTTCGACTCCCTGTGTGCCGCCGACGGTCTCAGTGCCATAGGCAAACTTCACGGCAGAAAAAGAGATGCTCCCGGAGGATGGGATCAAGTCAATAGCCCCTGGCCGATCATCGACACCTGGAGGCTCATCAAGAATTTCGTAGATCCGCTCCGCTGAAGCTTTCGCCCGTTGCCCCAGGATCAGCAGCATGCCGATAAATCGAAAAGGTGCCTGGAGGAGCAAGATATATAAATTGAACGAGATCAGATCACCCACCGTTAAGGCGCCATCAATCGTTTGAAGGCCACCCACCAAGAGCACAGTAGCGAGGGCAATCCTGGGAAGATTTTCTATTAACGGAGTATGAGAAGCTCGAGTTCGATGTTGCACCAGGTTGGCCCAGCGGAGGCGCTCAGCACCCCTAGCTAGCGCTTCAATTTGTTGACGTTCAGCTGCAAAAGCCTTGACCACCCTGACCCCGTTAACCGATTCGTCGACGACAGTTGCTATCTCCGCCTGACGAGATTGAACGACCCAGGAAAGGGGGAACATAATTTTGCGTAAGCGTTGGCCGATGGCGAAGACCCCGGGCAAAGCAATCATCGTTACCGCGGTAAGGGGAACACTGATCGCCGCCATCAGGCCTATAGCGATGACAAAGCTAAAAAATTGGACAGCCATTATTGGAGCGAAGGCCATAAACATTTGAACCGACCTGATGTCGGAATTGGCCCGACTGA